>Ga0153980_1001100_pt1 | contig 11617 bp, 17 predicted proteins | sample TSGA064MetaG_FD_104722 | JGI IMG/M metagenome (GOLD analysis project Ga0153980, IMG submission 104722) | Attine ant fungus gardens microbial communities from Georgia, USA - TSGA064 MetaG | ecosystem: Host-associated > Fungi > Mycelium > Unclassified | place: USA: Georgia, Magnolia Springs State... | reverse complement strand
AATTATACATTTTAATTTTCTTGCAATAAAAAAGCATAAGAATTGTTCTGTTCTAATCCTTACGCATCTTGTTTGTATATCATAAAGGAGCTATTGATTTCTCTTCTATTAATATTAATTTATAATCTTTTTCTTCTAAGGAAGCAATGTACTCTTTAATTGTTTCGTCTACTGTAAGACCTATAATTACTTGAATAATTTCTCCAAACTCTACTAAACTATTTTTTAGACTGAATAAATCTTCTGGTTTCATACGCTGTTGCCCAGGCTCATCAAATATTAATATACGTTTATCCAAAGCGCCTTGGTCGAGTAATAGTGTAACGTTATCATAGTAGTGAATAAAATATTTTATTAACAATGTTTTATCAACATATACTTTATTTCTCTCTCTTACTCTCTCTTAATTCTTTAAAATCATCCATGCCTACAGGTGTAATCTCAGCCATTAAAATCCCTTCTCTCTAATCGTTTAAATCACCTTTTTCTATTATATCCTATTCTATGTGGCTTTTCCACCGGCATATAAAAAACCATCTAAATCTAGATGGTCATTATAATGTAGATGTAGGGATGCCTTTCTTTTTAATTAAATTATATAGTGTCTCCAATTTTACCGCTACTTATACGCAGCATGAGTTGTTTGTGATAATTGGTTTGTATAAAAATAATAACGATGTCTGTTTCCGCAGTATTGGCCTGTGATAAGTCACGAGTTACTGTATTCCTATTTTCATCACTTTTACTCCTTATGTATACGTTTTTTGATAGATGCCCTGATTAATCTCACTTATTGTCTAGTTCATTAAATAAATCTAATGGCTTGATACGACCACATCTATCTGAAAGCTTGTCCATTAAGCGCACATAATGCTTGGCGTCCTCTTCGCCTAAGTATTCAAGCATTTCTGTCACTGAAGCCAATAAATGTGCTGTGTTCTTTGCGACTACTTCTTCGCCTTTTGATGTTAATTTTAAAATGGTTCGTCTTCGGTCAACTGTGTCAATCTGTCTGGTAACCAATCCTTTGTTTTCCAAACCATTAAGGATCGTCGTAACTCTTGCGGAGCTAATATCCATTTCATTTTCGATATCCTTTGGAACGACGAAATCATGATGCTTAGCAATAAATTGGAGCGCAAACGTCTCTCCATGCATCGCTTGGTTAAATTGTTGCTGTGATTCAACTTTATAAAATCTGTAAATAGCTTCCAGACATTGATGAGATAATTCAGTATAATCCATATGGATACTCCTTTTCAATATCATTTTAAATGGCGACTTTGCTACCATTAACCCTGTTATCCCCTGGAATGTTTTTATTTGTGTCACTTTTAATTTTAAATCAATCTAGTGTAATCAGATCCATTTTATACCATAGAATCCTGCCGTTTTTGTCAAGATACGCTTCGTCCACATGGACTGTTTCAACCTTACCAATAAGATGTTCATTTGACCCAGGCATGATAGAATCTACTACACTACATTCGATGTTCACTGGACAATCGGTGAGAATTGGTGCGTTTACGTAGCTACCATCTTCCCATTTAAGGTCAAGGGATGAAAATTTGTCGCTATCCCTACCAGATTTTGTGCCAAGATACATATATTCTTTCATAAAACTCTTTAGTGGGAGATTAACGACAAAACAGCTATTTTTATAATTTAGATCATAAAGATGGATAAATTCCGTTTCTCCTCCCTGTGAAGAACCCCTTTAAGAGCATGATCCAGCATTGATGTTGTGTTACCGTCTTTTCTGGGACTTCCATTGATCGCTATAACTTTCATACGAAGGCTCCTTTTATTTTATATTCATCTTACATATGTACGACTCAAATTTCGAATTTTTTCTTATACACTTTCCGTGAAATCAATCATTTTACGCTGTTGCAATTCTTTTTCCGAGCAGATAGGCATTATTTAGATCAACTGGGAATTGCTTATCTCGGTGTGCTGCTTTTTTCTTTTCATCCCACATCTTTGCATAATATTTTGAATAATCGGAAAACTGATACGTATCACAGGCATACAGAGTTTCACAACTTCCAAGCACCATTCCCATGACCGATGATAAATTTTCAAAGGTATTGTGATAACCTTCCTTTAAATACTGTTCAGAAGCATTCATGGTAACAATCAGTCCAGATTTCTTTTCTTTTTTCAACACCTTATTAGGTTTACTCGTTTCCTCATTGATTTCATAATGCATGGTTGGAAACAAGAGGCGATTAATCAAAGATAAAGCTTGTCCCGTCAGATTACCATAATAAACTGGCGAACCAATAATAACCCCGTCTGCATCTGCGATCCTTTCCAGCAGCGGTTTTAAATCATCTTTAACTGCGCAAACACCCTCTGTTTTATTTCCTCTACGCTTACAAGCAAAACAACTGATGCAGTCCATGAACTTCAAATCAAAAAGATGAATCAGCTCAGTCTCTGCTCCCATTTCTTTTGCACCCCGCTCGGCTTCTAGCAAAAGTTTGTGCGTATTCCAGTTTTTTCTTGGACTTCCATTGATAAAAATAGTTTTCATAAAAACAGCTCCCTTTTTAAATGATCATTAACGATCCTGCTTTATTCGAACATCTGGTTTATTGAAGACACATCGATACCCGTAATTTTGGAAACATTTATTACATGAAATGCACTTAGATGGCCTGATGTCTCCCTGTTTCCATCGATTGGGTAAGTCAGGTTCTCTTATTAATGGACGAGACAGGGACAAATACTCGATACCTTTTTCATTTAATAGTTTATACATATGCTCAAGGCTACGATGGCCACCTGTTAATATAACAGGAATATTTACTACTCGCTGAAGCGAGAGAGTAAAAGGTAAAAAATATCCTTCATTTTCTCCTGGAACAACACCAGTTACACAGTTGCATTGTTTCCACTAATGTCAATAGAATCTATTCCTGCATCCTCAAGCATTTTGCAAATTTCAAGACTCTCCTCGTGTCCTAATCCATCCTCCGTAAAATCATCACTATTGATTTTAACAGAAATATGGAGATTATCTGTATTTTTGTGAATGCCTTCAATGATATCTAATAGAAGTCTTGCACGTCTTTTAGTCGTACCTCCATATTCATCAGTGCGCTGGTTGTACAAAGGACTGATAAATTTACTGAGGAAAAAACCGTGTGCACCATGAAGCTGAACGCCATCAAAGCCTGCTTGTTTCGCACGAATCGCCACACTTACAAATTTTTCCACAATGTCATTCATATCCTCTTTTGTTACATCATTTGGTTTCAGTTCCACCTCTTTTCCTGATTTGTTTTTGATGTAAACCCCCAATCCAAGCTGTGAAATTGCGACACAATCATATTGATGAATGCCTTCAACTAATTGTTGATATTCAGGGACTAGAGAGTCATTATGCAATTTCATAATCCCTGTTTTAGAAAAATCAATGGCGTCTACACTGTCAAGCTAGTAATAATTGCCCCAACACCTCCCTGTGCCAGTTCAATATAAATATCATATAAATCTTGAGGGATACGACCACCCAGCAGCGCTAAATTTTCACCCGTAGCAGATCGAATTAAACGATTTTTAAGTTTAACCCATTCATATTAGTTGCATCAAAGATATCCTTCATTTCTGTGCTACTTTTTTTAGTCAAGCATATACACCACCTAGTATAATATTAAATGTGGTTAGCTACCACATGAGCTTTAAGTACAATTTTTTAAAATTGTGTATACTTATTATCGTGCTGTGGATTAGTGCATCACCTCCAACAGCTCCTATTAGGAAACTGTTAACCTTTATAGCTATAATCCCCTTCTCTTCAAGAAATACGCTGAGGGTGAAACTCTTCGTAAAACTAAAACTGACAAGAAGGACGCTCTGTTAATTGCACGCAAGCTCTTAAACGACTTCAACAACTCTAAATTGAAGCCAGCAGTCATAGCTGAAGACCTCATGAAAGACCTTAAATGTTTATCAACGCGTTCAATTTGAGTGGTAGGAAGCTCAATATTTTCAATAATCATCAGCAATTCAAACTCCAAAGCTCTTAAAGGTGAACCGATAGAAATAACAGCTGCTTTTTTTATCTTCTGAGCTACGTCTGAACTTAGATATTTGATGATTTTAGCTAGTGAGCTTGGTCTGTCCTTGAGAAAGCTTCTACAGAAGAAAGTTTTTTCAACAGTGTATAAGTTGAAAGATTGTGTCTATTTGTAGTACCAGCGAGTTCAGGGAATGTAATATACAAAATCCTAGTGTACTGAACTTTCGCATCAGAGCAAATCTGTGTAAGTCGTAATTAACTATTGACTATTGACTTTTAACATAATTTATCTATTATTATTTAGTAATATAATACTATTAGCTTTTTGTCAATAGATTTAAAATTCTTTTTTCTTGCGTTTAGGAGGAATTTTAAAATGTTCAATATTCGTTTAAACCAAACCCGAAAAGCAAAAGGCTATACTGCTCAACAAATGGCTGATAAGTTAACGATAGGATTACGTTCATATCGACTCTATGAATCAGGTCATAGGTCACCCAATCTAGATACATTAGTTAAAATTGCAATATTCTTGAAGTTTCTGTGGACTACCTACTTTGTCGTGATGATTATTCAGAATCCCTTGGAGAATGAAACATTTCAAAAATATGTAAACCGTTAAACTCTTAAAATTGTTTGATCTACAGTTAACGATTAACAAAGATATCTATACCAAAATTACGATTTATCTATTTTATGAGGGGAATGCGAAAGATTTAGCTTACAAACTTTAAATATACCTATCTATTACAACATGATAAAGTTAAATCGAGTTTATAGGGGAAAAATCTTCACCAATTTGAATACCAAATATATGGCTTCTTCTTTATCACTAAGTCACTAAGTTTAAAATTTAATCTTAGTTTTTAAGTCTTGAGGCGATTTTTTTCTGTGCTTTCCTTCAATAAAATGTAATTAAACATAAACATTGTAATAAAGCCTGAAGTAATGTATCTTTCAATACCACCCGTACTAGCTGAATCAGTAAAAATCAAATAGGTTTACCACAATCTCCAAAATGATGAAAAGATTAGCAATAGTAGTAAAAATCCAATTATTTTAACAACCCATTTTGTACTGTTCTCCTATTTTCTTTAATTTTACTAATCATAAGTTTCCATAACCTTACGCTAATTTATAAATTCATATGCTTTATTGAAAACAACTATCTACTAGAAAGACTCTGATAACTAGAAAATCAATTGATACATATTAAGTTACGACTTATTCGTACATGGGTAACAGGAATTTTCCATTCAAAGATTTATTAAGAAAGAAAAAATGGTGAGCCCAATAAGTCAGAAGAAAATAAGAGCAAAATATTTATAGAAATAAATTTTTAAAGTTTTCAAAAAAGTAGTTTTCCATTTGCCATTCCAATAGATATCTCCTATTTTTGTGTCTACTTTATTGACAATGATCCAATAAACATGAATAAAGCTTTCATGTGAATCTCTACCTTCCCTAAACGATTTTTGATACTTCTTTTTTCTCAATAATGACAGCATTAGCTATTGTTCATATAAATGATTTTACAATCACCATCGTAAAAGATGAAACCTCATTTGTGTTCATAGTTTTTCTGGATTAATTCATTTATGCATTGCTTAAACAGCTGATCTCTTAATTTTCATCGCTTTAAAAAAGTGACAAAAAAAGTGACAGATTATGATTATCATTGCTCATTATTGACTAACAAGTCAGTTTTTCGATATCCTAATAACTTAAAAACTAACTAAATATAAGCCAGTTTCACTTTTCCTATAAATGAGTAAAACCCCTGATACTACGGGGTTTTAACTGCTTTTCCTATTCAATGTTTTTAAATTTTCGCAAATTTCTTATTTTTGTCTTACTTAACCCTACACGGAAACCATTGTACTGTCATATTATCCTCCATGTATGTAGATGTGTTACCAATAAGTTCATTCAAAGTTTAAATATTCTAACAACAACTGTTATTTAATGCTTCCAAAACGAGACAGAGGCCACTGAATCCAAGCTGCTTTTCCCATCACTTGTTCTTCACTTATCAGCCCGATGTGGCGACTATCTCTACTGTTAGGGCGATTATCTCCTAAAACTAAATAATAGCCTTCTGGAATCACTTCACAATCAGTGAATCCATTAAAGTCACATATATCTTGTAAGAAAAAGTTCTCCGTAAACAAACCACCACTTAAATCCCAGGAGAGAAAAGAATCCGCAGCAACATCTTCTTTAGGTTGCTCTAGATACGGCTCTGCAACTGCTACCCCGTCAATATATAATTGGTCATTTTCATACCAAACAGTTTGACCCGGCAAACCGATTAAGCGTTTGACATAATAGATGCCTTCTGTATGCTCAAATACAACAATATCAAAAGAGGACGGTTCATATCCTAATTCCCATAAAATAACTGAATCTCCATCGTGGAGGGTTGAGTACATGGATTGACCATCAACTCTTACTGGGGTAAAAACATATCGTTGAACTAATGTCACAATAATAAATACGATGACAATGGTTTTAAACCAATCAAAAATTTCCCAAAATAACTTCTTCATCTTTTCAACTCCATCATGTAAATTTAAATTTATACTGAATATATACTAACATCTAATAATTTTACCATATCTAAAAGAAAAAGATTAGTAAAACTTCAGTAAAAAAGCGGCCTTAAAAAAACAACGTCAAAACAAGTCTGTTGTGAATAGCGTAATAGTTTTAAAATTCACAGCGAACAATGGTCTTAGTTCAAGGAAATACAGCATGTTGGCCGACGGCATACTTTTTTTATCCTTGTTCTTTAATGGAGTTGATTTTTACTTGACCCACCGCTTACTGAATAGGACCAAATCTTGAAAGAGGCCACTGAACCCAGACAGCTGTTCCTTTTAACTGATCTTCTCTAATAAGCCCAACATGACGACTGTCCCAACTTTCTGGGCGATTATCGCCTAAGACTAAAAAATAGCCCTCTGGTATCACCTCACAATTTGTAAATCCATTGTGATCACAAATATCTTGTAAAACAAAGTTTTCTGTAAACAGGCGGCTATCAATATCCCAGTAAGAATTCATAACCGGCTGTTGTTGATGGAGTTTTAAAAAAGGTTCTGCCACAGCCAACCCATCAATATACAATTGATCGTTTTCATATCTAATGTTTTGACCAGGTAAACCAATAATTCGTTTAACATGAAAAACGGCTTCCGCATATTCATAAACAATGACATCAAATTGCGACGGTTTAGACCCTAATTCCCATAATATAATAGAGTCACGATCATGAAGGGTTGAATACATGGACTGTCCTTCAACCTTTAAAGGCTTAAAAACATATTGACGAACTAAGGTCACGATAAAAAAAGCAATGATTACAGTTTTAAACCAATCGTACCTTTCCCAAAATAGTTTCTTCATCTGTTCAGCTCCATTCACTAACAATAAATCCACATTTTATATAAGATATATTTTACCATATTTTACAGAAATAAATTACTAAAAAAATTCATAAAAAAATGTCCTAAACATTTGACTTTAGGACATCTTTAATTAAATCTTTTTAAAAATTTACAACTAACGACGCTCTTTGATACGAGCAGCTTTAGTCGATAAGTTACGGATGTAGTTAAGTTTTGCACGACGTACTTTACCACGACGAGTAACTTCAATTTTTTCAATAATTGGGGAATGTAATGGGAATGTACGTTCAACACCACACCCAAAAGAAACTTTACGAACTGTAAAAGTTCCACTAATTCCTCTACCATTTTGACGCTTTAAAACTAAACCTTCAAAAATCTGAATACGTTCTCTGTTACCCTCTTTAATTCGTACGTGAACTCGAACATTATCACCTGCACGAAATTCTGGTAAATCTGATTTTAAGTATTCTTGTGTTAATTCAGTGATTAATTGTTGACTCATTAATCTACACGCTCCTCAATCTCAAGCTCATTAAATTAATTTTACGCATTAATCCAGCGGAACTTGGTGGTCATACCTCACGGCACGAATGAAATATTACCATAAACTCTTCATTAATTCAATATGTTTCAGACATTTTCTAAATCTTTATCAACATTCTGTTTAAATTCCTTAAGGATCTTTAAATCCTCATCATTCAGTGCATATTCTTTTAACAGATCAGGCCGACGCGTAAACGTTCGATAAAGAGCTTGCTGATGGCGCCATTTTTCAATTTCTTGATGATGGCCAGAAGTTAAAACCTCAGGTACCTTCATCCCGCGAAACTCCACTGGACGAGTGTATTGGGGAAACTCCAACAAACCCATTGAAAAAGAATCACATTCATGAGACTCCTGCTTCCCAAGTACATCTGGAAGGAGGCGAACCACTGCATCAGTGACGACCATAGCTGCTAACTCTCCACCCGTTAAAACATAATCGCCAATAGAGAGTTCATCTGTCACAAGGGCTTCTCGAACCCGCTCATCAACTCCTTCATAATGGCCACATATAAAGATGAGATGTTCTTCTTTTGCTAATTCCTCTGCCTTAGCTTGTGTAAACGTCTGCCCTTGCGGGCACATGAGTATGACTCTTGGCTTTGTTGTTGAATTTTCTGTTATTTTGTCGATAGCATCAAATATCGGCTGTGGTGCCAGTAACATTCCGGCTCCCCCTCCATAAGGATAGTCATCCACTTTCTTATGCTTATTGGTTGAATAATCACGAAAGTTAACCGTACTTAATTGTACCGCTCCTCGCTCCGTGGCCCGTTTCAAAATGGAGTCATTAAAAACATTTTTAAACATATCTGGAAATAACGTTAAAACTTCTATTTTCATGGTAACAGCCCTTCAATAAGTTCAATAACAACCGTTTTTTGTTCAAGATTAACCTCTTTAACCACATCTTCAATATATGGAATTAAAAGATCCTTTTGATCCCAGCGTTTGACGATCCAAACATCGTTAGCTCCTGTTTCAAGAATCTCACTGATTTTTCCCATCACTGCTCCATCTGTTGTTTTAACGGTACAGCCAATAATTTCAAAATAATAAAACTCTTCTTCTGCTAAATCTTCTAAGCGTTCACTGGAAACTAATAAATCACACCCCTTATATTTTTCTACCTGATTAATGGTATTTAAATCCTTAAATTTTAATAAATCCATTCTTTTATGCTCTCGGTGAGCCGCTACAATGACTGGCAAGTGTTCTCCATTAAAGTCGATAAACAATTGACTCCCTTTCTTAAAGCGTTCTGCTTTAAAATCACTATTAGAAATAACTTTTACTTCACCTTGAAGTGCATGTGTATTCACTATTTTTCCAACTTGTAAAAATTCCATTAACCCGAACCTCCTTCAAAACTATATCATACCTCACATCCTATTATTTAAATGCCTTCAATCCTTAGCTTTTATTGCTGAATGAATTTAACATTTTCCTGTATGACAATCTTAGGATGGCAAAAAAGGACAAGCTGAAACAACAACTGGCCCAGTTTAAGTTTTACTTTCTTGGTATTTTTTTATTTTATTTAATTCTAATACTTATCGCAATAAAAATCAATAAATTACGAGCTCTCTCACAATGTTCCTTTATATTATAATAGTTTTCGTAAGAAATTAAAAATAAATTCTGTTCTTTTCTAAAATGTCATATAATATAATAGTTCGTATTATTTTTATTACTCAGAGCACAAGTAATAAAAAGTAATAACTAGTTTTTGGGGCTCGTTCATCTAAAGGAGGTTTTTTATGCGTTCATCTAAGTTTGTTGCCATGACTTTTTCGTATTTTTTTGCGATCCTTTTACTCCCTTTCATTTCTTACAAAATCTTAAGTGTCAGTTTTAATCTGACTGATGAATTGAGTATCGTCGTTTATGCCAACCTGATCTCGTATATTTTCCTAACGGTTATTGCACTTATTTTGTTCGGCGGTTATCTTGTGGAAGATTTTAAAAAAATTGAATCCATCGGCAAGTTCCTAAAAGGCACATTAATAGGATGGGGGTTACTATTACTTGCTCTACTCGTTTCAAATCTGTTGTTAATTCTCATAACAGGAGAATTAGACTCCTCGCAAAATCAACAAATTGTCGAGGAAACACTAGGAGCTTACCCCATTTTAATGGCGATAACTACCGTTCTATTTGCACCACTTGTGGAGGAAATTATTTTTCGTTTAATGCTAATGAAAAAAATCATTCTTCACCCTTGGTTTAGCATTTTATTTAGCAGTTTTTTATTTGCTATCATCCATGTTATTCAAGCTGGTGATTTTATTTTTATGATTCCGTATATGGCCATGGGAATTCCGCTAGGATATAGTTATTATAAAACTGGTAATATTTGTTACCCCATAGGGATTCATCTCTTACAAAATTTATTTTCAACAATTGCTATTACCTTTATTTAAAGAGACTTTAAATCTTCTAATATCATAAAATTTAGAAATAGAGCGGGTTTCAAAATGACTCCTACACAAGTCATTAAAGATTCTCTCTCTTTTTTTGTGTTTTAATTTTTATTAAAATTTCCGATACGACTAAAATTAATAGCGTTCACCTTACATCATACTGATTGTTTATCAATATACATCTAACTGATGTTGTATTTCCTACTCTTTATTAGAGTTTGAAGATCTCCAATGATAGATTAACAAGTAATTTTAAAAAAAATTGTTATTGATGAATAAAATTTTCAGACGTAATATTTCATTTTCATCATCAAGCAGAGCATTGTACATGAGCGAAAAAGTAAAAGGAAAAAATTGTTAGCTTATAGATCACTTACTACTGATCGTTTCTTGAGCAGCATGGGAAGACTCGGTTGAAAACTTATCTTTACAGAAAGCTAGCCTTTGTTGTCGCTGGCACGGAAGTACATCCAGAGGATAAGCCGTCCTACCAAATAAATTAAGCAACACACGGCTCCCAGTTTAGCTTGGATAGTGCTAGAGCAGCTATTGATAAGATTAGTGACAAAAGCATTAGAACGAGGCTTAAAATGGATTAAAAAAATCAGAACTATTTGAAGTTGAGACGGATTGGCAGAACATAAGCATAAAGAAGCCATAGAAATTTTTAGACTCTTAAATAAACACTTAGTGTTTTTTATTATTTTTTTAGGAAATAAGGAAGATATTTGCTATCCGGTAAACTATAAAACTAACAAGATAAGCAACGAAAAATCCAAAACCTATAACCCAAAGGGTTATTCTAACCGATTTCATTTCTCGATAGATGACACCAACAGTCCCTAAACAAGGGCAATAAAGCAATGAAAACACAATGAAGCTAAGGGCTTGACTAGCAGTAAATAGGCTACTGATTCCGGCTCCTCCTACGGTAATCACGATCGAGGTCGCCACTAATTCTTTAGCTAAAAATCCGACAGCTAAACTGCTAACGGCCTGCCAGGTTCCAAAGCCGATCGGATTGAAAAGCGGAGCTAAAGTGCCAGCAACTATTGCTAAATAGCTAGCGTCACCACTTACATTGAAACCACTTGGGCCTGTTGCTTGTAAAACCCATAAGACAAACGCTCCTATTACAATAAATTTTCCTGCCACTTGCAAGAAATCAGTCCCACGATTTAATGTTTGCCTTAATATATTTTTTAATT
>Ga0153980_1001098_pt1 | contig 11637 bp, 9 predicted proteins | sample TSGA064MetaG_FD_104722 | JGI IMG/M metagenome (GOLD analysis project Ga0153980, IMG submission 104722) | Attine ant fungus gardens microbial communities from Georgia, USA - TSGA064 MetaG | ecosystem: Host-associated > Fungi > Mycelium > Unclassified | place: USA: Georgia, Magnolia Springs State... | reverse complement strand
AGGAATTTCTGAACATGTCAATCACACAACACGTCGCTCTTCGCACCACTAAAATAGCATACCGTCCTCACCGACCACCCAACGATGCACAAATGAAGCTTCGCCCGTACCCGGAGCTACTGGGAACTCGCGACCGCCGTTGGTTGGAAGAAATGGCTCAGAAGCTACTGTGCACAATACCGACTCACTGCACTAGTATCCTTCACGCAATTGCTGAGCGATAATTTAGCCCCCTGGGTCGGCCTGATGCCGAGGGACCCATACAAGGCAGCGTTAATCATTATGCAGCAGGCACCGACGATTGTTCGTACGCTTTTCTTGATTCTGAACAGTTCCGGGATGGTCTCATCGGTGAGTTAGAAGCAAGGACAATGTTCGTTAACGAGGCCAAACGGTCATCTAGACCTACCCATTTACCCATTGTAATTTGCGAAATTTCCTAGGGAGGCCAACTTATGGACATGTAGAATATTCCAAGATTGAGTATAGGGGGCTTCTTTTGGTAAGTCTAAACAATGTGTGATTTGGTGAACGGACTACACGCCGTCGTGGAGTTTTGCAGGCTAGTATATGTAGGGTGTGCCGATCCTGATGGGGAGGAAATTTCCTTGATGCAACTTGGGTTACGGATCAAAATAAAAGCCTATCGTCATGTCGCAGATATACCCTCGAACAGATTGATGTTGTACGTCAACTCATTGCAAAAATACTTCGACGTAATGCGCTTCAAGCTTATAGAAATCTCGCCGATGTACTCGTTTACAGACGTTTCAGTCAGCGACAACTTCCGAAGAGGTTAAAACCTCTATTACTGAAGGCAAGATTGCTAGTCTCATCGGCACTGAAGGGTATGACATCTTTAGTTAGGTGTGCCCATGCAGAAGTAATTTTCCAGGGCTCATCAATTGGGTAACTCTATTCGAGCACACCATACGCTTGGTGCTCGCTATGTTACCTTTACCTACATTTGCCATAATGCTTTTGCAGATTCTTGTGGTCACGGACCCAGAATCATTCCACTCCATTATGGTCTGAGGTAAGGTCCCCCTCATATTCAGACTGTCCTAGACCTAATCTACTCTTGAGTCCATTGGGCAAACAATCTATTGATGAGATGAACCGCATTGGTGTCTTGATATTTGTCATATACTTCCGATGCAACTGCCTCCCAAGCCATAAGATATCCGAAGACTCTTGTCATTTGGTCCCACTCTTCGGCTCGTGCTATTCATGACCGTGAACAAAATGTACCTGATGAAGTGCTAGAACTTACCCGGACGGATGGAGGAAAGAATGATGCTGTTATCCTGGAATGCATTTTTCTTACAGTATCCAAATGTGCTCCCGCCGACGTTTTTGCACTGAAGGTTAACTTTGCCGCTCAATTTGTGGCCAGCATTGAAGAAGGCACCGTACAGACTGTTCCCGACAAGTGTTGGTCTATAACATAAAATTTTACGTCTGCTGCGTCAGGCAAGAACGCAATCAAATGTACTCAATGCAGTCTTGCATACAAAGAACACTCCATCAAGGCCTTCTTAGACTATCATCCTCACTAGGTCATCTCCTCCCAGTCGGGATACACTTGTGAAGCTTCAAGCTCCGCGGGTATGCTAGATTAGTCTCTAACAAAGTGAAAATTCCAGCTTCCACGGAAGCATTGTCGAAGCCCACCTTTTGCTGTTCTCCAGTTCTAATAGCTACTTTTCTTATTTCTTGTGGGCCATGAACACGGGACTCAACTTTGCTTGCTAGGATGGCACTTTAGCAGCACCTGGCTTCGAAAAAGAGACGCGTCCACCAACCCCGTCCATCAGCGGGAAAAAGCATGTCGAAAGGTCAAACTAATGCATAATAAGACTCTGGGGAGGTTTATCCTCTTATTGCATCCTAGCGGCGTGTAAGTCCGGTCCATATCTCTTGTGGGAATTTTAGGAAATGACATCATCGATCACCCACTAATGGCGATGTTAGATACCACGGACTGCGATCGAGCACCGTGTAACAAATTGTTGATTTTTTTTAAAAAAAGACCAGTGTTACTTCTTCATCAAGTTCTTAGGAAGCAGGATTCTTAAATTGTTGAGGCCTTGACTATTTGCGCCTATCAAAGATCATAGGTCGAGCATGTTCTCGAGGTAAATAAAGTTTTGGACTTAGAAATGACCATCAGCATTGGGAGCCTTAGCAAATATAGAATTTCCGCGATGGGATCAATCATTATCGCATCTGGTATAGCCCAGATGGTAGTGCAGTGTTTAACCCAGTCTGGTCTGGTGCTCGGATGGTGATTCCGGGAAAGTATCGTGTTTCAGCCTGATCTTGTAGCCAATATGGGTATGTTTATCCTCATTGGTGGATTCTTGACTACGAGTGACTGGAACGTGGAGAAACTATTTGAATGAATCAACGTAATAAGGAAGTGAGAAAGAAGTTACACTCGAATTTGGTTGCAGAGGGTAATTATAGTAAGTACGATCATCCGCGCTCCTTGATAGGAAGTCCATGAATACGTCTCCAAAGTATGTCTTCGATATAATAGCTGAACGTGCTGCCTTTGGTGCCAACTACTCGCTGAGCCTTCCCAGCTACCAAGGCATCAACGAACGGAAGAAGATGAAGCCTGAGAGGTACACCATCAATTCTGTTGATGACTTGGTTCAAGGGAGCCAGATTGTGTTTAAAATCAGACAGTGTGAAAATGCAAGGGAAAACAGTCCGGAAGGGATCAAGAAGGGGTTGGTGATGTGGATTTTTTAAATCCGTCGCCACGTATAAGATCGGGGTATGAGGACCGAGCGAGCTTATGTTGAAAGAATTTATCCTTGATGGGTGACATCTCAACCGGGAAACTAAAGCCAAATGGGACTTTTCTTTGTCATCCAGAGGTATACAGTGTCCTGGTGGGAGTATGTGAGGGGCTGTTCTAGAACTTGTCTCACGTTGTTCGGTGGTCCACTGAGTCTGTTCCTCCATCTTTAGTACATCGACCGAGGTTACATTGAAAAAGCAATTGAGCAGAGATCGCCAGAGAATTTGGGCATTCAATTTGCTGGATGCTCTGAATTTGGCTTCACTTGCACGTAGATGAATGGCAAGGTAGGCACCCCCGAGTGCCCTAAAGACCGACTCAGATACTTGTTCCAAGGTAGGATGAATAATCATCATTGCTTCACGTATCTCCTTGCGTATTGTTCGGTGAAAATCCTCTTGTAGTCTTAAGCGAGTTGAACCGAAAAGCGTCCCAAAGAAGAGTAGCTTCTGAGTTTGCTGGGCGAGGAAGTCAAGATTTAGGTCCTCAGCATACCATGTTTTCTCGGCGACGTCTTTGGTATTATCAACGAAGCGATACTGATATAACGTACGGTCGCGAAAATACAGCGTTTGTTCGTCAGATATTCCCAAAAAATCGGTAATCCAAGTTTCTTCAAAGTTCCATCTTACATGCAACTTTTGTTTGGTTTGAACAGAAGTCAAATTGAGCAAGGAATCCCAAGGAAGGAAGGTGGAATCGAAGTAGTCAAGACATTCGGGAGGCAATGCCAGCTTTGGAGGAACGTGTGCACAGTGTCCTAAACCAGTTTTGGATGCCAGGGCTAATTGTTGAGACAGTCGATCAAAAGGATAATATGGAATAGGTTTATTGCTAAGACGAACGGGTGGCACAATTAGAGTGCGATTAAGAAGACGGGCTAAGACAAGAGCGTTTTCGAAGGCTATGCGCTGATTGTGAAACCCGCTATGTGGTAGATACGCAAGAAAGCGCTCCTCAGTGCTCAATATATTAGTGTGGATGGACACGTTGACTTGAGTGGAGGGCACGTCAGCATACAATGGTCGAGGGAAGCCCTGACTCTGAGTCTCCCACCTCGTCTTGAAGAGATAATACGCCATCCCGAAGCAAGTAAGGCAGGCTAAGGAGAGAAGCAGAAGTGCGATAAGTTTGGCATTCTGAAATTTTCGTGGCTGTCTACGGCGCCCAACGTTTGAGTCGGAAAAATTTAGATTTCCATTCTTGTGGAAGCCTCGTGTTCGATAGTATGCACCCTTTTCGAGAGCGACAGATGGTGAGGCATTTGCCAGGGTAGGTGGTGATATTCTGAGGGACATCACAATGAAATGACCTGTACAAGCCATGAGTATCTTAGTTTCAGAGGCAATGAACTGGTCTTGCTTATGCTCTGAGAATAAAGATGTGTACCGGATGAATTTAATTTAATGTGTGTGACCTGATTGCTAACAGTTTATGATGTTGTCTCACCGCTTCGCGGTATTCCTCCGCCAGAATCAGATTTTCAGCAACCAGATACATGGAGCTCGCCGTTTCTTCTCCCGAAAACCTGCAGCTCCACCACCACTGGTATTCTGCTTTGATATTGTATGTGTCTTCAAGATTTGGTTCTTGATAATCAGTTGGCTGAAATTCTTTCTATAGGATGGTGTATTGATACGTGGCCCCAATGTATTACCCGCAGCAAAGCGTGCCCTTGCTATCCTAGAAGGAAATAACCCCTTTGGTTGGTGCGTTTCTTCCAATTGTCAATGATTTTGGCTTCGGCCTTACAGTCTTCTCCGCCCAGTAAAATTCCATATATATTGGTACCTATGATCACGGAACATTCAACGATTTGACTTATCTCAGATGGACATAGTTGACGAACGGCGGAGGTGTCAGTGAGCAAGCTCGTTGCCAGGAACTAACGAATCATCTAGGGTTTTCTGTCCGTCTCGTTTCAGGCCTTGCAGCTGGTACTAATAATCTAGTCCCACTAGATCAGGGATGACCAGTACATCCAGGCACACACCATTCTGAAGACTCTTGTTGACAGATATGAAAAGGAACCTGTGCTTATTCTTGGTGGACGGTTAGATACTCTGCGAAAGGTCGCTCAAGAGTATGTCTCGCTGCACTTCACTGTGTCTATTTAGATTTGACTCGCATTCTAAGCTATGGATTCAACCAGGCCTACACCACCCTTGACGTGCTAGCATCAAATCCATCGTGTGTATCTTGCATCCAGCGTTTGTTCTTGTGTGACAAGAGAATTATAGAGTGTGGCCATTCCACTCGCTTACTACATCAGAAAAGGAGAAAGCTACAGTATGATCAATGGACTAAGCACTTTGGAAAATTCCATAATTTGTGCCGGCAGATATTTGATTTCGATCGGACGCGGTTTGGTGCCGCTTTGGTGTTTCATGATCCTCTAGATTGGGCGCTTGACTGTCAGTTAACGGTCGTTTCAACTATGAACAGTCCTCATCTTACGCTCACTCCAAACAGGTCAGATACTTTGTGATATCATCCAGTCTGATGGGATAGTTGGCGGTCCATACGTCGATCCGAGGACAAATCAAGATCCTGTTGAACTCGTATTCTGCAATCCTGACTTACTTTGGAAGTCTAATTTTCCACGCCCACGACTTGGACAAGGGGGTTTCAAGGCTGCCTTTCAAGGTGTTTATCAGGTTAATTTCTTTCTCGTTGATGCAGTGGCCCTTGTGTCGCTGAGCTCCACCAGGCATTAACAGGAGAGCAATATCCCCATATACAGTTCGGCAAACCAACTCGAGAGACCTACAGATTTGCGGAGGAGGTGTTGGCAAATCACCTGAGAAACTTACATGGTGTTCATAGCTTCTCACGACCCCATATGCAGGTACCCTGTATTCCTCCTCCGTAAACCATATTGAGTTGCCTTTTCAGATACATGATTGGAGGTAAGTCCTCAATTATATTTATATTTCGAGTCGGATCATATAAAGAATTTCCCACAAGACAATCCAGATTCAGGTATGCCGAGTCAGCACAAGATGACGAATCTGTAATGATGCTCATCGAATCTAGATATTGCTGGCGCCAACAACGCAGGCTGGCATTCGGTTCTTGTCGCAACTGGAGTATACGAGCCCGAATTCGGGAAGCCCAGTCACACACCAACACATGAAGCTCCAGACGTTGAGGCCGCCGTACAATGGGCGATCAATAGAGAGCTTGTATGACTCGTGGCTTGCTTGTTCCTCAAATGCTTTGATTGGACAGCCTTACCTATGTATGCTTAATTCTCAGTTAGGGAGGAAAAACCACTAACGAGTGGTGTTTCGTGTGTGTTTCACGTTTTCGATCTTTGAAACAAGCTCGACATCACGGTTGGAGTTGCCAAGTACACCACTCGTGAAAATAAATCAACCACTGATCGATGAGCAAATGTGTTGGTTACGAAGCGTGTTGTTGAGAAGATAGGCATCAACGCAACTGTTGTCTCCCTGGCCATATACTACATGATTTGCCTGAGATAATTATCAGAAAAATCCAACAGAGCTGTAAGAATCATTCAGAGACTATGGCGGTGTGATCGGCAACACCGGCCCTTAATGGAATCGCCTCGGATACCCTACTTGCTCATTCTTTGAGGTTGAAATTCACCGGAGGCTCAACTCTTTTCGCATTAAGACATAATGATAGAGATGATGAAAAGTTAGAGCAATACTCGCCGAGAGACTTGCCGTAAATAGGCAAGCTGGATCCAAGTAATTTACCGACAAACCCATCTTGGTTCTCTCCTCCATCTCCATGCATTCCCATGACCCCATGCTCCCTCCCCAGCCTGCGCAATCTTCTCTGACTTATGCGTTGGGCTCGGAGGCACTTCTCGCTCGACCTGACTTTGAGCCGCTCAGGAAGAAGGACGGCTCACTTTCCAAGATACGCAGTCATCGCGGCAACATTCCTGTCCTACCTCAAACAAAACTTTGTCCACATTGTCCGGCAAAGTTCACTCGCACTACACATCTAAACCGTCATTTGCGCAACCGTATGGACTGCCCATTTGTCAAACTTGAGAATAATAGTATTCATGGTTTGGCGGTGTAGATACTAATGAGAGGCTTCACCGCTGCGACGTGCGTTACTGTGCTGTATTGCACAACTAGAAGTGCTGATTGGTATCTAGACCTGTGATTCCCAGTTCACTAGGAGTGATCTTCTAACTAGACACAGAAAGAGCTGTACCAACCCGTGAGCAGATGCCCCTCTGTTTCATGCGGTTCTGAAGCATGATACTTCACTAGCACAAGTCGTTCCCGAAGACGTTCATGTTTTGCATGCATGGAAGCCAAGATAAAATGTGATCGCCAGATGCCCTGTGCGAAATGTGTGTTAAAAGGAACAACATGTACATACGGACCCACAACACAGAAGATTCCGGCAGCAGTCACATCTCCCAAAACTAACTGCAGTTCTGTAGACAATGCCAGCACGGCTGAAGAGAAGTATTCTCAAACTCAGACGGCGGCTTCTGCACTCACTGCAACCTCTATTACGACGTCTCACCTTAACAAAGCTGGGGAGACCACATCAGCACACCCAGATCCCCTCTCTGACACATCCATCATGTCTTCCTCCTCGGTATCTACTCGGACGCCGGAAACCATTTATTCTTTGCAGTCTTCTGGGCTGGTTTACGTCCAGGATCCTGAAGTCTATCAACAACAGACAGGACGAACGAGACCCCTCGAGTCTGCTAGTCAGCCTTCTCGAACCACCAATCCGTCAGACTATTCTTCTGTCGCTATCTATAACAGCGGATTCTTGAACGAACCATTGGCTGAGGTCTATTCACCAACAGGCTCAAATCCACCACACATTGACGATCAACTGGCTCCAATTTCAAGTCATTTGTCACCTGCATATGGCAGCGATGTTTTCACTCCCTTCTTCACGGATATCTTCCCTCAGATGACATTGACTTCAGCTTTGACGGAAGTGACATTGAACATCGACGAGCTCAATGTAAAAAATTCTCCGGAGAACTTCCCATTCGATGCTCAGCTCTATGCTGAGTCTATACCACCTGCTGCTAACCAGAACTCATCGCTTCAGACTGGAATACTCAAACCAGGTGCATTCCAAGATTTCAAGGTACACAGTGACACCAAACGGTTGCGACCCGTAAATGTCGAACCCACCCCCGTCGAGTTACAACACTATTGTGAGTGTCGGCACTCTGCTATTGCAATATTGTTAATGTCCTCTCAGTGCATGTCTTCTTTACAACATTCCTGACACAAATCCCGATCGTACATGCACCGACTTTTCGAGCGGAGCCGAAGTCGCCAATCTTGCTCAGCGCTATGCAGGCATGTGGAGCCTTATTTATTGGAACCAAGCGGGCAACCAGTTTCATTTACAAGACACTTGCTTACGCTCGGGAAACGCTTGTGCATGATTTTGTTAGTCCTCCATAGCATCCCCTTCGTTCACGCATGAACTCATGTCTTTGCTCAGGCGAGGAAATCCACCAACTGGTTGGATCAAGTGCAACTCATTCTCGCTGTTGTGCTGCTCCAGACTATCGGGCTCTTTCATCAGGACATAGATCAGAGAGCATCATCAACCATCTACCATGGCATGCTCGTTATGGTGAGAGTTCCATCTTGTCAGGCTACATCACACTGGTTCATTTCTCGTAGATGATCAGGCAATCGGTATTGATCCCTTGCAATGCAAATTGGCAGCCATCTCGTATAGATGAAAACGATTTAGACAGTGCGTGGTTTGATTGGGCCAAACATGAGATGGCCAAACGGTATTGCCTTTTAAGTGTTCTCAGTGCCCGATGCTAACGTAGTCGACAACAGAGCAATCCTTTGGTCAGTCATGCATGATTGTTGCCATTGCATCTATTTTGCACTTCCGACCTCTTATCATCCCCAAGAAGTCATTCTCAATTTACCATGTGAAAATGCCCTCTGGCAAGCCACGAATGCCACCGATTGGTATCAGGTCCTTCGGCGCTCATCACCATATGGTACAACTCAATCCAGCAGGCTGACTGGTATGAGTATTCCGAAAATGGTGGCATACCTTTCGGAACCTCGGGTAATACCAACTTCAGTACCTCTAAGCTCTTTTGCCCATTTCGTCCTGGTCCACATCATCCTCAAGCAACTCTTCCAGTATTGCGTAGGTGGGAAGGTGCCCAAACCAAAAATCGGTGTCAACGATGATGAAATGGACCCTCAAATGTTCAAGCACCAATTTGCGCTGCACAATTGGTTAAATAATTGGAAAAATTCGCCCGACTCCCGGATAGAAAGAGGGACTAATGAACCGCCGTTCATTCAGAATTGTGCGGTACTCGAAACTTCATGTGGTGTCAGATATTCATTTTCTTCGATAGTGGGACCGTTCTATTGGCTAGGCCAAGTTGCCATGCTCGCATATCAAGAAAATCTACCTCCTTTTGAGTATGCCTCGCCGAACAATAAGAAAGTAGAAGTGAGGTTCAGCTTAGTGAAACGCTGGTTGAGACACATTCGAGCCTTCTTAAAAATACATGATGAAGCGCCGACGCTCTTCTGGGATGAACTCATGCAGCTTCGGTTACACAGCTGGCAACAACAGGATCTCGAGGAAATGGAGGGCTTACTGGAGTTTTTCCCTGATTCATCCTAGGTTTCTCCGCATTTTTTCTTCGTTGATTGCTGTGTGTATTCTGTACTTAGCTGTCTATCTCCAATAATCCAAAAATGTACTGTTATCTTATCTTCTGTCACACATTGTATCTTGACACATTGCAAATGGAGAAGCGAGGAAAAGTTGACTCAACCTAGATCGCGTTCAAATGCTTCCACCGCCAGTTAGCTCGGGCACACGAAAAAAATTCAGTAGATTCGTTTCCCGACGCACCTTGACAGACACTCTTCTGAGTCGATCGAGGTTTACAAACTGCGCGGTGACACTTTTGATCATTCTCACATCCTTTTCCTTATATCATAATTTACGCTTCTGGCTCTCCTCAAATTCAATTTTTTCTCAGCCGGGACTGTGTCGAGCCTCTACTACACCATCTGATCAGAAGTATTCCACAAAATTTGGGAGTTCATGGTGGGCGACTGTAACACACCCTCCAAACACGGAGAACTTGGAGCACCTTGTCATCGTTCCTGGACACGCAATTTGGATTGGCAATGATCCAGGACAGAGGCTAGACGAATCACAATGGGTATTGGAGCCGTATCAGAAAGGAAGGGCTAGATTAGAAGCACTGTACCAGCACATACAACGAGGGTAAGTCTACCCTCCATTACGCAGGCACCACTTCATGTCACCCAAGATTGAAATACTAAAATATGGCTCATTAGGTTGAGTATAGCCAGAAGAGATGAGCGTGCAGTTGTGGTATTCAGCGGGTATCGTCCATCTCATTGTCAAAGTATTTGGATATTGACTCAGGATACAGAGGCCAAACACGGTCTCAATCAAGTATGACCGAAGCACAATCGTATCTACGGCTAGCTTTATCAAGCAATACCTTCACATCCAAGGAGGACATCTCTACTCGACTGACGACCGAAGATTTCGCATTAGACTCTTTCCAAAATCTTCTATTTTCAATCGGACGATTCAAGGAATATACAGGGAGATACCCCTATCAAATATCTGTCGTTGGCTATGAATTCAAGAAGCTCAGGTTCGAGAACCTGCACCGCGCTGCAATTCGTTGGCCGGAGAATAAATTCAGCTACTATGGCATAGATCCTGACGATTCTGAAAATTTGCGTGAGGCAATAGAAGGAGAGGTGAGAGTTTGTTGTTTTTTAAACTATCCTTCTCAAGGCTGCCTTTAAGCACGAAAATGGTTTGATACCCTTCTCAAAGGATTTATACGGCTGCCACCACCCACTTCTCGATAAGCGGCAGCGGCGGAATCCCTTCCGTCGATTCCATTCTTATTATCTTAGTGCACCAGAGCTGAGCCAGCTTTTAGACTGGTGTCCTAATATTCAAGAAGACGTCTCAATTCAAACATATCTTGAATCCTTGCCCTGGGATTCTGTCTCATTGAATTGAATGGCTGATATCGCATCTATACGATTACCACGTTCACTAAAACATTGTGCATGTCTTCTAGTGGGTTTTCGGTGATGTTAGTGCAGCTTGCACATATTGTTACAATTTTGAGCCCTTGTGGTAAGGACAATAAGATGTTGTAAACACTTGAAGCTACAGTTTCTTCTCTAATCCCTTATCATTTTGTCCAACAGGTAGATGGTCAATAAGCAGCTGTGCTGGTACAAGTTTTCTATCCCTCAGTTCTGTGTTCATCAGATTGAGTTAAGTTACTTGACACCGCAATCTTCTGTCTGTTGACCAGGTCAGAGTTGAACTACAATAAACTACTTGTGAACTACGTATCCCAGGTAAATTGTAACAGATTTTCCTCATGTACAATACATTAGTCGTGTTGTCATCTTCCCACTCCCATCATCCTGCTACTATGGTAAAAAACCATTTCTGTCTAAAAAGTGACATTTTTTGACAACTTAAAAATCATTCAAATGACTTCCAAATCTTTAAAAGTTGCTTTAGATAGTCCTTAGACACCTCATGGTCATAACTACACTTGGATATCCTATTTTTAAACAACTTAAATGAATAATGTTGTAAAGTGAAGCATTTCATGATTTTTCTTTATCTCATGTTGCCCATCATTTTTGTTGATTATCTAATTTTGCTTGGTAAGCACATAGTCATGCCACATAGTAGAACTTAAAAGCCTTAGTTTTTGTAGAAATATATGAACTTATGACACTCAGTCTTCATGTGTAAATGACTGAGGTGTCAGTACATGT
>Ga0153980_1001097_pt1 | contig 11648 bp, 13 predicted proteins | sample TSGA064MetaG_FD_104722 | JGI IMG/M metagenome (GOLD analysis project Ga0153980, IMG submission 104722) | Attine ant fungus gardens microbial communities from Georgia, USA - TSGA064 MetaG | ecosystem: Host-associated > Fungi > Mycelium > Unclassified | place: USA: Georgia, Magnolia Springs State... | reverse complement strand
GAGCACTCGCTGGCGCACTACATACATAAGCAACCGTACTCGGGTGTACGCACAAGGTCTTCGTACCAACTGGATCATACTTGACAGCTGAAAGTCTGGGGCCCTGACGCAGCCGTTTCGTCGTATAAAAAAATCCAGTTTGAGCTGTTGAGATGAGACGGACAATCATAGTTCTGTGTGGTGTGTCAAGCGGTGGTCAGTTATGGTAATTGAGTTTTTGGGTGGGTCATTGAGGAACGTACCTAACCTTAGCCTTTGCAGCCATTTTTTTTTTGGTTAGTTAGTTATGATTGGGAGGAGTTAATCGTAGCAACCTAGGGCAATATTTGGGGATATTTGGATTTTGAGTGATCGGAACGGGAGTTGCTTCGGAGCGCGGAGGAAATAGTTTGGAATCCAGGTCCATGAATCAGGTTCTTTACAGTATAATACATAGACATTTCTGTATCTTTAGGAACTTCCAGGCTATAATCCAATTCCAGCTATACTCAGCGTCTGATCCTACTTCAAGTTGAATTCTCTTCCGTTACTAAAAAGATCGTCGTATAAATCCTGTCGAGGTGCGGCTTAAATCCATGAAGCAGCTAATAGAGTTATCACATACTCGGGGAACCACCCTATGCCCTCTGAGTACCAGAATGGTCATTTGCGGGAGGTGGAGATTCAGTCAACGGATGTTCTTCTCTGGCCTGTTGAAGCAATACATTCAGTCCCCTCTCCTTCACTGCTTTCTGTGAAATGAACCAAAGTTTCATTGCTCAACAACTGATATAGGTTGGGGGAAAAAATGACGGAACACACTTGGACACAGGCTTTGTATTTCTCCCAAACAGATCCGCATTTCGCATCGAATTCGTCAGCCTTGCGTTTTGTGTAGTCAGAACGAGTTTGGGAAGAAGTGGTAACTGCGGGCTCTAGGTAACCTTCAAACCAGGCGTTGAAGCAGGAGTCATATTCATGTTTGAGGGGCGTGCATTCTTCTGAGAGACTATTGGCCATAAGATTACTCAAGAGAAATGATGTAAATAATTCACGAAAATCAAGGTATGATAATTATTAAACTTTGACAATAAAATGATATCGGATATGGTGTAGCGGCTAACATTATCGCCTCTCACGCGATAGCCCGGGGTTCGATTCCCCGTATCCGAATCTTTTCAGTTTAATTCTGCATATTACAAGGCAAGTATTTTTTGGATTTCAAAATTTACAGATTACGGTCCCCCAATCGGAGGAAACTTAAGCTTTTCCCAATTGCCTTCCATTATGTCGTGATCGCTGATATTCTGAAGACGAACAAGCTCGCGCCGAATATATCCAACAATAGTAAGCATGAGTTCAGGGTAAGTGACATATTTGTCGACTTCAAAAGGCGGAAAGTCGTGCACGCCCGACCCATCATCTCTCAGTTCCTCCTTGTCGATATCAATCTTGCTGACATCGACTACCTCTCCTCCAACAAGATTCACGGCACGGCGATAATGTTGACCATCAGGAGAATCAGCAAACGCAATGCCACGAGAACCACGCCCGCCGAGGAGGTTACGCCATACAGCAGCAGCCATTTCTTGATCTCCTTTTATGAGAGCGAGGTCAAGGCTAAGGCCTAGGCCTGTCCATTGCTCTTTGAATATTTTCATTTGGCGGTTCACGATACGATCAGGTGCGTCGCCGCGCTTTGTTTTCTGGGCCGGCTCGCCCGAACCAGAAGAGGAAGTAATTCTGGGGGCATTGGGGTTCACATAGAAGGAAGAGACAAATGTATAAGAAGGTAAAGACTTGAAAGAGGGCTGAAGGACAGCTCGGATACGGTCTTCGACGTCGATGAAGAAGTGGTCTATAAGAGCTTGGACATAATGTTTTCCATGTTCTTTTGGAAGAGCGCGGAGCCGTACTGTAAGGAGCCAGATGTGAAGGTTCGTGACCGTAAACCAAGACTGGAACGTTGGCGGCAGATGACAGTCTATGAAAGCAAAGGTCAGTCCGTTCAGTGATTTCGCGCGAGGCACACTTCCGCACCCTTTTGCCAGAATGTTACACTTGTGTCGGGTGTGAGAGCAGCTACATGCTCATAAAGCACAAAGGCACGCCTGCCTGCGAGTTGTTTGGGGCTATCGTGGCCGAGTCCCTTGGCTATGGTCAAAAACCACTTTCTTGCCGCTGGCGAGGACTCAATCTTTTGGGTGAGCCAACTTTTTGAAGGTTGCTCTGGTTGAGTTGTGAAGCATCGTATTGGATACCATAAGCGTGCTTGAGACCGTACGAGGGTATGGGTGATAAGTAATGCTCTTGGAAACATCGTACAACGTTTTTGAGACAGAATTCCCTTACTGAAATGAAGACCACGTGAGTCTTATGCATCACTGCGCGTCAGAAAGCGTCGGCTATTTTGGTTTCTTGAGATATGATCTTATGGTTTCTGCGGTTACATCGAGGCAACGATCTATCTGGGTCCTTGATATAGGCGTGGAAGCCCTTGGTTGGGGCTTACTTTTCTTGTGCTAAGTATGAACACTTGGACTACAAATTTGATGTAGACTGGTAAAATACAATCGATTCTCTTCAATCCATGGCAGATTCCAGACCGACACATTATCTGCAAGATGCAGTTCATAATCTTGATACCGCATATTTCTCCTGTCCCCTTCCACGATTGCGACGTGTAGTATGTCTCGATAAATATTGCATATTCCAAGGAAAGATAATTGCCTATGCGAAAAACTTGAGGATTGCACATTCATCCTCGTACAACAGCTCGAAAATCCATCCCAATGTTTGTCTTGGACAAATCCGTAATTTTTGGAGTGTTCATGTTATCACAATTTGCGTGTGAACTTCGTAAGCTACTCGAATCATTGTCTTATCATTGTCTTTCAACACTGACATGGCAATGTTCCTGACAATTTCACAAACTACTCGGCCACTTGACAACTCAGTTTACGCCATGTCAGCGTGAGACTATCTCGGGATGGGCTTCCAGGTCTGAAATTCGGCAGTGGCCTGAACGGACATCAGTCTGAGACGATGTACTCCTGACTTTGTAAACCCTCGCAGGGGGCCTGTGCCCGTCTTTTGTTCTCTGACCAGAATCATGTCGGAGCGATTTGATGTTATCCCTTTTGACGTATGACTTTTATCTCGGAGCTTCTATCATCTCACAATTTAACAGGATATCAAAGGTGACTGGAAGAAGCTGGGCGCAGGCTCGTTCGGCAACGTCTATAAGGGTAATCTTAAGTCTTCTCATCTCTATCTTGTATTGAATCTGATCCAGGGAATTATCTTGGAACTGATGTTGCGATCAAGGAGGTTCTTCCTTCAAATGAATATGATGTTGCCAAGTATTTTGAACGGGAATGGCGACTCATGAAGGAATGCCGTCATCCCAATATTTGTCTCTTCATTGGACTCAGCCGTGCGCCTGCTCCAGACAATCGCATATTCATCATATCTGAATATGTCGAGAATGGAAACGTTCGCCTTTACATCCATGACAAGTCTAAACCCTTTCCTTGGAGGCTCCGGATATCTTTTGCGACAGATGTTACTCGCGCTCTGGCTTACTTGCACGCACGAAAATGTATCCATCGTGATCTTAAAGGAGAAAATCTTTTGATCACATCCAATGGTCGCATCAAAGTTACTGACTTCGGCTTCGCAAGAATTGCTGCCAGAAATGAAGAGGAATCCAACTGACATTCTGTGGCACTGACTCTTACATGTCACCAGAAATTCTTCTCGGTGACGAATTCGATCTGCCGACAGATGTTTTCTCACTTGGAATTATCTTCTGTGAGATTGCTGCTCGAAGACTCGCTGATGACACACATTTCAAACGGCATCCTCCCACTTTTGGTATCGACGCAACAGAGGCCCGCAAGCGAGCCGGTCCCGACTGTCCTCCTGACTTCCTCCGCCTCTTTCTGGAATGCCTCAATACTGATCCGACAAAGCGTCCGACCATGCGAATGATATTAGAGCGCTTGCGGGAGATTGAACAAGACGTTTTGCTTCGACAGGAGGAAGAGGACGCCCACGTTGGCAGCATCAGGTTCATATCGGGTGGGAAGCGACCTTTGACTGTACACAGGATTCCAAGCTTTGGTATAGGCATTGTGAAGGATATCAGAGTCAACGGAAAGGAAGACATCAGCTCGATGTCCAGCTCATCAAGCGGAGGAGATGACAGTGACGATGACGAACTCATTGAAGCGTTATCCAAGCTTGGAATCAGCCCTGAAAGTCTTTGGGACGGATCTTCGAATGCGAGCGATGCACCTCCTAATACCTTCGATAATATCATCTTGACGAACGATGCTCCTGCAAGCTATGGTACTACCGTCGTACGCTCCCAAATTTCCACCTTCACTCCGTCCCTCAGTTCAGTGTTGACAATCAAACCAAGCCCGGATCCCAGTCCTACACTTGCCCTGTCTCTTGCAGACACATCCTCGCCCAAATCCCCAGATTATTTAATGATGAACGATGCGAGCACATCATCTATCGTCGGTTTCAACACATACCACAGTACATCTTGTTCGATATCGTCTGCGCTGGTAGCTGAGGGTGGGTCAATCATGAGTACAGTTGGGACGAATGGGAGCATCAATAGCCGAGGAGGCGTTGGTATACATCGGTTCACCAACATCAAGCCAGGAACAAAGCCCAAAAAACTCGGTGCACGAGTAGTAGCAGGTTCTGCAACAGCGCAAAGTGATTTTGAGCCATCAAGGGTGAAGGGCCAAGTAGAGCGTGGAATCATCGCAAGTACCAGTTCAAGTGCAATTGGAGCGCTTGCCTGGAACCCTCTAGATTTGTTCTTCTCTAGTGGATTGCTCATGGTCAAGTGCGATGTGTGTTTCAAGCGGCTTGGATGGAGGCCAGTCATGACTTGTGATGATTGTGGCATGAAGTATGTCCTTTTGTTGTTCTGATTAGATTCTCACTCGACAACGTCTATCAGAGCGCATGAAAAATGTGCGGATGCAGCACCTAAGGATTGTGGTTTGAGGACCCAAAGACCTTTCCCTCACCAATACCATTTTCCGTCTCCACTACAGGTTATAAGCCCTCTTTCGAAAGTGAAGAAGGATGCGAGCCTGGCGAGTGAAGCCACGGTGGATCAGAAGATGTGCATTAGCATTAACAGGTGTCAACCCAGTGGTACAAAACGATGATCGTTGTTCAGACGTTCACGATTTTTCTACTCCATCTATCTTCTGTTGAAAAATTGTAATATGCCACAGAACCCTAGCGCAGTGTATCTTGATACAATGTACTTCACTGATCAGGTCCAACACGTATCCCTTTAGCTTGCTCATTATTTTTTCCCTAAGCTGCCGCGGCAAAACTTCGTCAAGAGAAAATGTCTAGATAACACCCGATAGTTTTGTGCATCCGTTTCTAGTATCACTGACACAACGCTGTCTCACATCAATCCATTGATGTTTGAACCTCCAAAGGCAACTTTATAGATATGCAGGTCAATGTATAAAGCCCTGTTCTCATATAAATGGGCTGAAGGTATTGAACAGGTCAACGGGATCGACGGTCGCGAATTTCGGCACCAATTTCGAGTGCACGTTTGCCTTCGAGCCATAGCATGGCTTCTGTGACGGTGAATGGAAAAGATAGTCAGAATGGGCGAATAGGAAACTCGGAGAAATAAGCTGACCCTGATAAGTACGAGGGACAACTTGTCTGGGAAGTGGAGAACCCTTGCCATATTCTTGGGCCCATGTAAATCGGAAATCGTTGGTTGTTTGTTCGCAGCCAGTCGCGACATCGACGACGTTAGCCTTGACGCCAACGTGCTATGAGAAGATGATATCAATGAAGCTCCCGGGGTGATATTAACGGCATGAACATGGACACACTCACAACAAGGGCCTGGTGTTTGGGAGATGATTTTGTATGAAGAATCTGAGATTTTAGGCGGAGGATGGAACCAATGGGGACTGGGCGAGAGAAAGATATGCTGTCGAGGGAAAGAAAGCTGACGGGGCCACGAGTGAATAGCAATGCGTTTGCAATCCCAAGCTAGGGATAGTAAGAATCCGGGTGTCCAACAACTTAAGAAATTGTCGTACTTCATAAGCCAACCGCATGAGGTATCCACCAAAAACTTTTTGATGCACACTGGAATGAATGAACAATCAATGAAAAGATCAGTTTATCACCAAGCCATGACACACTTGCGCTCCTGAGGGAACATAAGCTTAGCCGTTTCGATGACCGTGTCTTCCATCCAAACACGTTCAAATTCGTCATGTATGTGTACCTCTTGTCCAAAGCGCAAGTGGAAAGAGTGGAGATCTTCAGCTTCCGAAGAGCTCGGGGGAACTCGCGAAAGAGAACGAAGTGCAAGTTCCTGACGCCGATTCTTCAGGCCTGTCCAAGATCTTCCGTGAAAGATGATAGTGAAGTTCACGCAGTGTGTTACGCACCCTCGCCCAGCGAATAGAGTGCCTTCTCTTCGGGTGTCGAGATCGTTAGTGGGTTAACAGCTTTAGCACCATGGGTGTTTGCATCTCGACAGACCATCGAGAAGCGACCTAGCCACGCCAGGTATCTCGATTTAATATACCTCGAAGGACGGATGGTGGCCTACCTATAAGAACTGTTTCTTCTGGCAGGTCATTACCGATTGCTTCCATCTTAACAACTACCTCCATCGAGCTATTTCCGACATAAATCACTTGCCCACTGACTCGAAGATCTCTGGATGGATCGAGAGAAGCTAAGATGTCCAGCCTAGGAAGAGAAGCAATAAGACTGGAAGATGAGAATGTCAAGGGACTGTCAAGCACCTGTTAACAGATGCAGTGACGATGTAGAATCCATGTTCCTGGATACGGCCAAGTGTCTGTACAGTGGGGCCAAGCATATGTTTGTACGAAATCGAACCAGCGAGTGAGTCCAAGTGTTCCATAAGCCTTTAGGAGGTTGCAATCCAGTGTCCAAGGCAGAATGCATATGGTACGAAGCTACTTACTTGCCCATGCGTATACCCCCCGACACGTTTGTGTATCGTTCTATTAGCTCACTGGATGATCCGAAAGGAAGTATCAGTTCCGAGTAGGAATCACCCATACTACGCGGAACGAGAGGTTCATCAGGATGCGGGACAACTTCCTTTGCCTGACACGGCACCGGATGAAGGAGAGCCTCGGACCAAGGGATTGGGGTCCTCAAAGGCACGATTCTAAGAAACAGTGGTAAATTTTAATTGGGTTTACGGTCATTGTAGTAGACACCTGTGATAGGCAGGATCGGCGCGTCTCTCTAGGATCCATAAATGTGGGCTTGGAAGAGAGCATCTGATCAGACTCACTGACTGCCCTCAGCAAGTGATCCATAGAGCTTAACCCTTTGTTCTCCTCTTCCACGGACCTCGTCAAGATATTGGGAGGGACCTCGTTGCTGCAAGGGTACGTTGTTGAAAGCTTCCTCGTGGATAGCCTGTGTACATATCTCGAGACCCGACTAGCAGAGATCATTGCAGTATCGGAGGCGGATAAATCTGATATAAATCTGATCAGCGCCACATGTTCTCATAGGGTATTTATGAATCTCTTATAATCCTCCTCTGAATCTCTAAGTATTGGATCAAGATAGCCTCAGCACTCAATTAATTAATATCCGTCTACCAGATATAGAGGGCTTCTTCTCAAGTCTCGTCATGAGCTGTGTTGCAGATGACACTGTGTAAGGGAAAGGATACTGAAACACTATTTGAGGGACTACAAGATTCATGTCAATGCCATTCCGCCTTCAGTTTTCTAGTCAAGTAACTAGTAGGAAAGAGCGAATTTTTAACACAAGCCTGTACGATACACAGTTTCAGTTTTGTTCTCATATATAATTGCATTGTGAATGGTTTGCTTCGCCCGCTCACCGGGGCCAAACGGTCTTGCCATTGTCTCAACAATCTTCTAATGTGGATGTGAAAATAGACAATCAAATCCCTACGAGGCTCGGAAGAAACCACATGGCTACTAACAGTGCCATCTGATTCATTTATTCATTTCCCCCAGAGATTTGACTGACGTACATTTTGACGACCCACAACTGCATAACTTTGTAGAAGTCGAAACATGTTATATTATGAGATAAGTTCGTTGCTGACTACAAAAGCCAGTATTTAATATCCCAAAAAACCCCTTCTAGCTCTTCAATCCCAAGCAATAGAGCTTGTTGGATGTGCGGAAAAACATGTTCTCGAGCGCGTTGACTGCCTGAACCTCAGTCATGCTACCCGAATCAATCGTGTCACTGAGAACCTAGAGAGCTTGAATTGAGTCATCCTTGCCCTCATCATGAACCGACAGGAGATACTTCATATAGTGCTTGACGCGATTGGAGTATCGCTAAGTAAAATGTTTCGGGCCAATAATGACCATCAGCTTTACGATGTTGTGAACATCAAACTAAAGCGATCAAAGCTTAGGAAAACTTACTCGACCACAAAAGCTTGTTAGTGGGAGTCAACTCAAGGAGCTGGCTAAGGATAGCCTTTTGCCCTTGTGAAGATACAACCGGAAATATCTGAGAGTCACAGTCGACAAGAAAATTGAGCAGAGTTCTTGATGAACGTACCTCTCCGAAGTCAAGGTATACGTTTGAGTAAACTGCAGCAAGGTATCCTGCTTCACGTGTGTATGGATAAGACGAGTGTAGGATGACAAAGATTGTTTCGGGATAGTTCCTTATGACCTGCTGCAGCCGGGTAGGGGATGAGAGGAGAAGGTTAATATCACTATCCCCAAGACCAGTGTGGAATTGGACTGTATCTAACATTAAATCTTGTGTCAAGGTCAAGATTGGATGCTGACCTGGTTTCTGATACTCCCCAGCAACTTCAAGTGTGATCCTAACAACGAGATCATTCAGATCCTTGTGAGCCAGCCGAACCTTGTTCCCTGCTTGCAGCATCTTGAACACATCTAGGAGCGAGAACTTGAGACCTGCTTGGGAAGAGTACATGCTAACATCGAGACCAGTGCGATAACAGACAATGGATTTGAAGCAAGCAACGTCAGGATTTTGGGCATGCTCAGCCATAGTTTTGCGAAGAGCAGAGGTGAAACCATTCAGAATCGGGACAACATTTAGTGTGTCCGTCATGAGATGTGGCTCAAGGAGCTCGCGCAGAATATGCTGTTCGGTAGAGGTTCAGAACAGTAGATAATGATGTGCTAATGACGGACCTCGGCCAATATTTCGACGCGTACAATGCGCCTGCATCTGCTCCCAGTGAACTGATCATGCCATGCGATTTCATGAGCTATGTTAGGGTCTCCCAAATCGTCATCGATTAGGATCGTCTCTATTCCGGCATCCTTGAACGAATCTTTGCAGAGCACTTCATAATCGTAGGCCTGTCTTGTAGCTTTCACCTCTTCCCAAGAAGCCGAACGAGGTAGACCCAAAAGTTCAGCGAGCTGAGGAGTAGCACGCAAGCAGGCCAATGTATGAGTGGCATCCCTGGTGAGCGCCTCTCCATTTGCCTCGGATATGACACCTTCATAGGGAAAGGTGTTCCGGTTGTCCTCTCGAAGGATGGGGTGAGCATGGTTATCGATGGCGGGAAATGTGAGGGCAGTCTTTCGAAGAGCAGGAAATTTATCGGAAGAAATCTCCTCTATCATGAATGAGTAGAAGTGAATCCATATAGAGTCCGAAGGTCATATTACACTACATGTTAGTCATAAATCCTTAGTTACAAGTCATTTATGTGTATTTGTTTCGTTTATCTTATCAGATCAACTATCGGGTGAGATTTGCTTCGACCTACTATGATCTCTGTCGCAAAGCTGGAGAAAGCTATCCATTCAAAGTTCAGTGTTCACCATCTTGAAGTCCTTGATGTATCAGATGGATGTGGAGAAAGCTATTCCATTCTTCTAGTCAGTGATGTGAGCAATTTTGCTGTTCTCACTGTCATCTAGCTTACCACTTGCAGGACTTTGAGGGCAAAACTACCCTGCAGAAACATCGACAAAGTACGTAGCTACATGATGCAGTCATTATCTGTAGTTCATACTCTCTCGCTCCAGTAAATGAGGTTTTGAAAGATGAGATCGCCCAAATGCATGCATTCTCTCAGGTAAGATGTGGGCTGATCTGACTGAACGCCAGTACAAAATCTTCTATGTCAGAAAATATTTACACCGGAGCAATACGAAGAATATCTTGAGAAACAAAAAGAGCAGTAGTTGGATCATCTGACTGATAACAGGCTTTGGTTTATCTTTGCTGTAGAAATACTTATGTAAACACACCTAAATTTCTTCGAGGTAAAGCATAAAACTCCCTACGATGACCGTCGAGTTGCCCTATCCTCCATATGATCCCACGGATAAAAGCGGGTATGTTGCTTATCGTGCTCAATCCATTGACCTAATATCACTAGATTTTCGTATGTAATAAAATAATCACGCTCATAAAACTGTCCAACGTAGATTGTCAGATACGAAACAGTGCTCAGAAGATGGCCAATAATCATCACGAAAGTTATTGACGAGATCAATCAGCGATGTCATGATTTTTCTCTGGACATCAAGCGAGGTGTTGGTCCCAAAGACGTACTGGATGCAAAAATAAAAGAAGCACTAGCAATCGTCAATGAAATTAGCAAACTTAAATACGAGATGGCACGCGATAGACCGATCAAGTCAGTACAAACTTTTCTCTCTGGCATGCAGCAATGGTGGAGATTAATGCCGACAAAGTCCTATACTATATGATGGTGAACCTGGTGCCGACAACTATAACGAGGAACTGGAGGCACTGGCGTTGGAAAAGAAGAATACGTGGTTCACTGCGCCATGGTTATTTGCAGAGTGAGTTTCTTATACTCGTCTTGTTGAGACTTTCTGGATATGGTTCTCTAGGTGTTACCTGTAAGGATCTCAATCTGAGCTCAAGGAAGATGGCTCATTTGTCTCGAAAGGTACCGCTTGTTAAGATCTTATCATGCACAAACCCAATATTGGAAGGACTTTGATCCTTTTCTCAAGCAGAAAAACAAGGCATTTAAGGACTCGTCCAACTCTATTGTTCGTAAGTCGAGTGTATGAAAATGTTTTTTCCTAATATTAGCCATTCTGCAAGAGCTTGCAACGAGCATGCACGAAATAGAAAGAGAGAAAGATACAATAAGGTCTGACGACACCAAGCTGGAGGTGTTCTTCAGGCAAATGATCCAAATGAGCCTGTGGTAATATATCACGCGTTACAGTCGTTACAGAAAGCTCACTCAAAGACAGGGGAAATGCTACTGTACCAAAATTTCCTTACAAAAGCAGGACGTATTTGATCAAACGATCTATTCTAGGATCTATCCCTCCTCACGCACATGACAGAGGCTGATATCAAGAGACTTCAGACTGTTGGACAAGAAGCTCAGGCCGCAAGGCGTGAATTCATTCTCAAGGATGACCAAGATGCGGTTTGGAGATATTTTAAGACTCTAAGGAATGCGCGTGTCGATATTGTGCTTGATAATTGTGAGTTTCCACCCATAACGTGCTGACCTATCACATTCTGATGATCAATGTGAAAGCTGGATTTGAGGTGGATGGTCGACGTCTTTTTTGATCCTATACTGTTACTGACGCTTTTGACAAGCTTTTCACAGATCTTGT
>Ga0153980_1001096_pt1 | contig 11650 bp, 14 predicted proteins | sample TSGA064MetaG_FD_104722 | JGI IMG/M metagenome (GOLD analysis project Ga0153980, IMG submission 104722) | Attine ant fungus gardens microbial communities from Georgia, USA - TSGA064 MetaG | ecosystem: Host-associated > Fungi > Mycelium > Unclassified | place: USA: Georgia, Magnolia Springs State... | reverse complement strand
TAGATTGAACTTTGGCTCTATCCTATTACATCTTGCGGTCGCAAGTTCACACAAAGATATCCGTCAGTCCACGAACAACATGATTCAGGATGCTGCTCAATGGGAGCCCGAGCTCACAACGACGCTGGCTGGGGAAGCAATGACTACTTCACTCACCTCATTTATGTCCAAGTCTGTGGATCAATCTACAGATGCTCGCATCAAACATGCGCGATTGGCTTCCTTCTTACTCAGCGCTGTTGCATACCGAAAGGACCTCGAAATGGAATTGAAGGAGATACTTGTCACCAATCTGGTTATTGTTGCTCATCATGAGCGCGTATGTGGGTTTCTGCCTTTGATCCGCGATACCAACAAGGTCTAATGTCCACATATTCAGCCGGACCAACGAGACAGACGTGGATTGATATTTGCCAAAAGGCAGCGATAGATCCAAAAGAATTGATTGAAAAACACATAGATAAGCTATTGCAGTTGGTCCTCCACTCAACGACGATGGATGCGGATGCCAAGGTTAGCGGTCCTTTACTTACGTCAGATCCATAGCTCAATGCCTTGTAGTATGGGTTTCCTGAAGCCAGCTACCGTTCTGCCACTACGCTGACGTTCATAGCCCCTACTACCGTACTTCCCCGTGTCATGGATCAGCTCAAGGCCGACTTGGATCCCATCACCCTTAATTCACTGACTGATCTTGATTATGGAATTTGGCAGACCCCAGAGGGAACGACTTTCGTTGACGGTGAGTTTCTATCTTACCTACAGGCGTACTGTTGACCCTATTAATACGATCTAGTTCTATCGTCAAATAAAGAATCGTCAAGGGTGGTTAAAGGAAAAGATGCGCAGATGGCGAAATGGGATGAAGAAGTGCGAAAATCCCTTGCAAGTAAAAAAGGCATTGCTCCGGTCCTTACGAAATCACAACAAGCATTGGTGACTGCTCAGCTAGAGAAGGAACGGCAGACAAGACAGCGAGTTATTGGTATCAAGACGCGGCTTGAACGAGGTCTTTCTCTGGTGAAGAGCGTTGTCAATGCAGATGTAGATGATTTCCCTGTATATATCGCCCCTATCATCAAGTTGTTACTCGAGGGCGTACTCAAAAACGGGAAGATCCTCGTCGGGGAGGGAGGTTTCAATGTTTACCTGGTTAGCCTCTCAAAGACATCTTCATTTTGTACTCATCAAGCTAATCAAGTTTCTTCTATAGGAGCTTGCCAAGTGCTGTTCTGAGAGGCTGGACAGCTTTGGTCAATGGCTGGGTATCGCAAGTCTCAGAAGCTTAAAAATAGATTCGGTGCCAGAGGAACTGCAAGCCGAGCCGCTGAAGAGTGAATTGATTTGTGTTGTGATTGTTATTGGGTGTTGACTGACTCTTTTAGGTTTGATTATCCGAGTACTTTATCGTTTACGCTTCCTAGCTGAACAAGCGCCATTCAACGCCGCAACCTTTTCATACTCATTCCCTCTCTTGGAGCAGGTAATACAACAAGGTGGAATAGCGGTCGATGAAGAGGAAGAGGCTCTGGAACAAGTCACACTCACTTTGGATTTCATCAGATTCCATTGTAGTGAATGTGAGTGTCATCCTAATTCAGACAGACTGCGAATTGAGTTGAATAGTCTCTGATTCTGCATATCCTCGCAAGGATATAATGAAACAAATACTACACCTCATTCGTACCCAACCTAGATTGAGTAAGAATGGGTCCGCTACATTGATCGATTTAGGGGAAGCCATCTCGTCTACTGCAACACGTGAAGAGGTAGATGTTTTATTGAAGGGTACCCTCATGACAGAGTCGCACCTTCGAAACGCGTGTTTGCAGGCAATTCAAGTAAGTTTTCAGGCTTGATAGTGGTGAAAACTCTAATTTCGTGTATTAATCGCAGCCTTTTGATCTCACTGATTTGGACTGGTCACCAGAGCTATGGGTCGCATGCCATGATGACGATGAACAGAATGCTAGATTTGCACGGCATGTTTGGGAGGATAATGGTTTGGACGTACCTAGTACCTATATGGACGAGTTGTCCATGTATCTTGGTGAGCCAAATTAACCAACAATCGGGCTTTCAATAAGCCTCCATCCTCTTAGACCATCAAAGTGCATATGTTCGTTCTAGTGTAGCTGCCGCTATTGGTGAAAGTGTAGAGCAATGGCCCCAAACTATCCAAGCAACAGTGACGATCTTACAGGAATTTTATCGCGAAAAGGTGCGTGGATGAGGCCTGTCAAATGCTCTCTTGAATACTATGTCTTCAGGCCAAACTATTGTTACCGGAGTATGATGAATATGTTCGTATTCAGCTTTATCTCATCTATTTAACATAGTAACTCATTGAAAAATGAATAGGGAATGGTATTGGCACACACTGTCGATCGGCAAGATCCTTGGCAAGCAAGGGAGTCTGCCGCACAGGCCTTTGGATGTATTGCGCCTTCCTTCACTAATGACCTCCTGGAACCGTTTTTTCAGTTCCTTATCCAGGACAAATCACTTGGTGACCGAGTTCCGGGAGTCCGTAAAGCCATGCTTGCCGCAGGAACCACCATCATCGAATTACATGGCAATCAATGTCTTGCTGACCTCATTTCCTTGTTTGAATCTCACCTCGCCACGAAAACGTCCCCAACAGAGGCAGACGATCAAATCAAAGAAGCTGTCGTTATTTTGTTCGGTCGAGTGGCAAGACATTTGGAAGCGTCTGATCACAGGGTTTCTGTCATCGTAGACCGCCTTGTTGAAACGCTAGCAACACCGTCTGAGCAAGTTCAAATGGCTGTATCTGATTGCCTCTCCCCGCTGGTCAGACTGATGCAACCTAGGCTTTCTTCCCTGATCGATCACCTCTTTGATCAACTCTTCAGTGCACCTCAGTACGCTGCTCGCCGTGGAGCTGCCTATGGGTTGGCGGGTATTTTACATGGTACCGGGATCGCAGGTATGAAAGAGTTCAGCGTCATTGCGAGGCTCAAGACTGCTTCCGAAGAGAAGAAGCAATATGAATCTCGTCAAGGTGTCATGTTTGCTTTTGAGACTCTGTCCAGTACTCTTGGGCGTCTGTTTGAGCCCTACATCACTTTTGTTCTGCCAGTCCTTTTATATGGTTTTGGCGACTCCTCAAATGATGTTCGCGAGGCTGCTCAAGATGCAGCACGAGTGATAATGCGTATACTCTCGGGGTATGGGCTCAAGCTCGTCCTGCCAACACTATTGGATGGGTTGAACGAGAAACAATGGAGGACGAAGAAAGGCTGCATCGAGGTACTGGGCATGATGGCTTATTGTTCACCCAAGCAACTTTCTCTTTCCCTCCCCATTGTCATTCCACGTCTCACTGGCGTCCTCATGGATTCTCATGCCCAAGTCAAATCTGCTGCGAACAAGAGTTTGAAGCAATTCGGTGAAGTTATCAGCAATCCAGAGATCCAGTCCCTTGTCCCTACACTCCTAAAGGCATTGGTAGACCCCTTGAAGACCCCGAATGCTCTAGCATCTTTACTCAAAATGTCATTCATGCACTATATCGATCACTCGTCTTTGGCCCTGGTGAGGATGACTCCTTATGATTGTCGGGTTTACTGAGAATTAGTCAGGTTATTCCAATTATTGAGCGAGGTCTGAAGGAAAGAGGTGCAGAAACAAAAAAGAAAGCTGCTCAAATTGTTGGCAACCTTGCTTCACTTACGGAATCAAAAGATTTTGTCCCATATCTCGACAATCTCCTGCCACTTGTTCATCAAGTCCTCGTTGACCCTGTACCAGAGGCTCGAGCTACGGCAGCTAAATCCCTCGGTACCCTGGTTGAGCGACTTGGGGAGGTTCACTTCCCAGATCTCGTGCCTAGCCTTCTTCGCACGTTGAAATCAGATACATCTGGGGTAGATCGACAAGGAGCTGCTCAAGGTCTTAGCGAGGTGCTCGCAGGCCTTGGAATGGAGCGAATGGAAGGTCTGCTGCCAGATATCATCGTCAATGCTCGATCTCCAAGATCAACCGTTCGTGCAGGATTTATGTCCTTGCTTGTCTATCTACCAGCCACATTTGGAACTCGTTTTCAGCCTCACTTATCCAAGATCATCCCCCCAATCCTTGGCGGTCTTTCTGACACTGAAGAACATGTACGTGAAGCAGCCATGCGCGCAGGTCGTATGGTCGTTACAAATTACTCAAGTAAAGCAATCGACCTACTCTTGCCTGAGCTCGAACGTGGGATGTTTGATCCCGGATGGCGTATCAGAGTAAGCCTGATATCATCGCGGCGAGGACGATTACTGATTGTTTGTCCAGCAATCTTCCATCACCCTTGTCGGAGAGCTTTTATTCAAGGTGTCGGGAATATCTGGGAAAATCTCCGATGGTGACGAGGAAGGAGACGAGGCTGATGCAGCAGTCGCAGAGTCTTCACGTCGTGCACTTACTAAGGTGCTCGGTTCTGAACGTCGTGACCGTATTTTGTCGGTCTTATATCTTGTTCGTCAAGATGGCGTTCTTGTTGTCCGCCAGTCTTCCATGCAAATCTGGAAGGCCCTTGTACACAACACTCCTAAGACAGGTCAGTTCCTGTCATCTTACAGCGGACCTGATTCTCATCTTCTTCAGTTCGAGAAATACTTCCTGAGCTCTTGAATCAGATCGTATTCGTCATATCCGGTGGTGAACCGGAACAGCAAGAGGTGACCAGTCACCCCTATTTCTTTCTCCTTCACAGACTCAATGGGTTATAGACGGCTGGAAGAACTGTTGCCGACATCTCACGCAAGTTTGGAGAAAGAATCGTCGGCGAGATCATACGACTCTTGAAGACATTGGCACAGTCAACAGATACCAGAACACGCGAGGGTGTTTGTCTGACTCTCAGCGAGATTATGTTCGTACTTTGGAATCTTGTAGAACCCCTAATGCTTATGTTCATCACTTATCCAGGAGGAGCACGACTGGTAGTCAAAGGGAAGGTCATGAAGATGATATCATCACTATCGTCCGTGTTTCGCTGATTGACGATGAGGCTAACGTCCGCTCTGCCGCTGCCCAAGCCTTTGATGTCCTACAAGAACATATCGGTGGACGAGCTATTGATCAAACAATACCAACTCTTCTTGAAGCACTGCGGCAGCCTGGAAAGGGATCTGGAACTGCACTTCAAGCACTTCGTGAAGTTATGACTGTAAGTCTGTGCATTGGCACAAACGATGATACTGACTTCTATTCAGGTTCGAGCCACGACAGTGTTCCCGGTTTTGATACCAACACTGACTGCTATTCCTATGACTGTTTTCAATGCCCGGGCACTGGCAGCCCTTGTCACTGTTGCTGGAAGTGCCTTGAGTCGGAAGTTGAATGTGATCATGAGCACTGTCGTTCGGGTGTTGGAAGAAGATGAAGATGAAGAACTGCAGGAAGCTCTGGGTGACGCTATCAGGGCACTCCTCGCCTCCATCAGCGATGCTGAAGGATTGAATACTTTGATGATGGCGCTTCTTGGGTGGTAAGTTTTACACCTTACCCAAAAGATACCCTACTCAACAATCATCAGGGCTAAAGCTGATCATCCTCAGCGGAGGGTCAGTGCCTGCAACCTGTACGCAACTTTCTGTGAGGTATCCGGGCTCGACACATCTTTGTATCGTATCGACTGGATTCGCCAGTTGGTTTCTCTGATGGAAGATCGGGCTGCTTCCGTTCACACAGCAGCCTTGCGTGCGCTAGATGTGTTCATCAAGTCGGTTCCTAAGGATGAGTTAGAGCCATTAGTTGTTCCACTCCGCAGAAGTATAGAATCAACAGGAACGCCTGGTAGTTTTATCCCTGGTTTTAGCCTTCCAAAGGGTATTGCACCCACAGTCCCAGTCATTATTGCTGGCCTCACAACGGGAAGCAATGAACAACGAGAACAGGCTGCGTATGCTATCGGGGATCTAGTAGAAAAGACAGAGGAAAGTGCTGTCAAGCCTTTCGTCGTGCCATTCACAGGTCCACTCATTCGTGTAGCGACACAAGCAGCTACTTATCCCCCTGGTGTCAAGGTCGCCATCCTTAGTGCCCTGACCTCTATGTTAGAACGCATACCTGCATTTGTCAAACCCTTCTTCCCACAATTACAACGCACCTTTGTTAAGAGTGCGAGCGATCCATCAAGCACCACTGTTCGCAGCCGAGCAGCTAATGCCCTAGGCGAGTTGATGAAACACCAAGCTCGCGTAGACCCCGTGATCACAGAGCTCATTACTGGAGTGAAGAATAGTGATGATGCTGTTGCAAGTAGTCTTGTTTTCGCCTTGGCAAAGGTGGTGTGGAATGCTTCACAAAATCTTGGAGATAAAGCACGAGAAGCCTGTATCGACCTTATCTCCGATAGCTTCAAAGCAAGTCTCGAAGGTAGAAAAACTCGTTGAATTATTCGCAGCAGTCAGGCTGACCTGCTCCCCAGAACAATATTGTCATTCACTTGGTTTGCTTGTTGTGGCACTCTCGGATCAACCTGAGTCGCTTCGTCAGATTGTGGAGTATGTAATCTTTGCTCAGAATCATTTTCAAGAATTCATACATCACCTCTAGGACATACCTAACGAGTGGGACGCAGCCCTCTGTTTTATCCTCTCATGTTTTACGAGCAGTTCTCAAACCAGACGATGGCTTCGAGAGTCCGGATGATTCACCCAACCTTTTCCAAAAACTTGGGCTGCTGAGAAATGTTGCTCAAAAAACGCTTGAGAGTGCCGCAAACGAAAAGCCGATAATTTCACGACCCGCGAGAGAGGCACGGGACGAACTCAAGGGAATGGCAGATCAGAGCTTGCGAGGACTTTTTTGATAGTCGCGATTGCATCGACAGGATCTTTAATTTGTTCTTCTGGGATCTGCCCATCCCTAAAATTGTATATACCTAAATAGGACTCGGATATACTCGTCATGCTATCAATTTCTTTCAAGAAGCTCTTCTTAGCTGAGAATGGCCGAGAAAGGACCAACAAAGGCCCCCTGACTAAGTGGTGATATCATAATAAATTTGAGCATCTTATCAGAACTCAGCCAAAATTTGGGGAACATATGACCGAAATGGGAAGAATGACACCCACTACAATAGCAGACTGGATAACAGACTGTTTCAGCATTCAAAGCCAGTGCATGGCAAAAAGACATGATTGCCAATTCCCTGGAGAAACATCCTCCCTTGAAGGGTCACTACGGCAGTACGAAGACGTCTGGCACGATTCGCAGCCAAGGCGTTGTGGATCTTTCGAAGAGAGCAAAAAATCAATTGCATGCTGAATTGGACCATCGGTACTGATGAACAAGATCCTCCCTCGTTCATCATCAAATCCTTGAAAATAGTAGACATTATCCTCGCCATTATTGTGCCGAAGCCAAATCTAAAATTTTGTGACGCAGGTGATTAGAGAACTTGTTGTTATCGCTGTCCAATAACGGGTCATCACGTCCAGAGAAAAGGTTTATCCGTCTGATTAATGAAGTGACAGAAATATAGACGTAGAAGCGCTTGACAAAAAACGAAAGCCTGAGTGACGTAGTAGTACTGACCAAGTCAACCTGTTGGTTCTTCCAGCTGTCCAGGACCTAATTGATACATTATGTTCGCCAAGCATTCTATTTCATCATAAGGTAGTTTTGCTCATTTGAAAAGGAGTTGATATCCAAAGGTCCGATCAGACATCCATAGCAGATATAGAAAGCAATGGGCGGGCTACCCGGATTGTCTTGGAGTTCGAACAACATCAAACGCCAGTGGCTTGGAACAAATACTCTGAAAGAGTGAGGCTTCAGCAATCTGAATGTGTTGGTGATTGATGAACACGCACTTCTTGTCAGCTCAAATGCGGCGAAGGTACTCCCCGCTGCAGGAATACTGCCGTACTATATGAGCGTCATCATGAAAATATAACAAGATGGGATCACCTTCTGAGCACTAAGCAACGAATCGTCAATACATTTCGTACAAATGAGCGTATCACTTACACGATGGTGTTAATCCACGGAAGAGGCCACTCATACTTTTTATCATTCTAAGCGCCCCGATATCTGAAATTTTGTTGGAGGTATTTACCTTCCTGCTTCAGTCACTATCTCCCGAAGTTCCCTGACAATGTATCGGATCGGTAAACCTTTTGGAGGTTCAGTACGGAGCTGGATACGAGATTTGACCACATCTATCACATCAATGAGAACTGGGTTATTATGATGAGAGTATCATATCATACCCAAGGGATAGCATGCAAGCCAGTACGAAATCTTCAGTCATTCGGGAATTGCATAAGTTCGGCGAAAGCTGCATCAGATATCAATACTTACACCACCTGTTGATCCAGAGGCCAATAGCGCCCATACTGGGATATCATTTCCATATTTCTTTGCAAAAGACCGCTTGGAGAATTCAAAAGCTGGGAGCACGCCATGAGCCCTCGACGGACACGGTAAAGAAAGTAGAACAAACCTGAATAGAACCTGTTTATGATTAGTTTTTTTGGACAGACGAGAAAGTGATGATTTAGACGTACCCAGCGTATGCGGGAATTTCACGGGCAACCGTCACCCAATACCCACGCATAATGCCTTTCCGGAAGCCCCAATCTCTCCACATTTCGCTAACAACAGCTCCTAAACGCTTATCAGTAGCTGCTCCGTATTGTCCTTGCATTCTGACTTTGAACATTTCCACTAGTATTGAATCGGTCGAAAATAGAACGGAAGAATATCCTGCTTGGCTTACCAGGACTCGCAAGTATAGCATTGGCTGCACCTGCCATAGCGCCTGCAACAGCTATCTGTTTCAATGAGAGATCGGGAAAGGGTGAGATGATTCGTTTTGAGGTGCCGTACGCAGCGAAAAGGAGCGAGTTGACACCAGCAATTCCGAGAAGGGGACTTAACATTCCTGATATTCGAACGTTCTTAGCTCAAAAGAGACTGAGAGAGACAAAAAAACCTTTGTATAGAGCGAAAAAACCCTCTTTGCGCAATGTTTGGGCCAGAATGTCCATGGGTCCTTTCTTGGAGATAATTTACCTCTCGAGTCGAACAATCATTGAAGGTATGGACTCACGAACATGCCCTCTGTGGCAGAGGATAGAAAATTTCAGTGTATTTTCAAAACAGAGAGAATCAACTGACTGGGTGCTATCTGTGCGCGAGTCTTGATCGTATCCAACGGTTGTCCGACCAAAACCTGAGCCGCACCGCCGAAGCTTCCTGCAATGAGCTCATTTATGGTTGCCTGTGAGCTATGGGTGGACATTTAGACAGATGAGAGTCAAGTATTATGCGTGAATACATCGCTAGAAGCTAAATGATTGCCAACGTTGACGCGATTTTAATTTCTCACACAAGAGATATATTTGTACAAAAATACAAATACTACACAAGCCTCAACTGAGCTTTGTCTTAGCTCGTTTCATATATGACCTCTGCGTCTCCCCTGATATTTCTGCTCAGTCTCTTGTAGCACATTGAGGAAGATGGATTACGACAAACCTTTGTTCAATGCCCTACAAACCAGACAACTTGTTCAATACAAAGTCAAATTTGAAGTACTGTATGAGGACATACATCTTCCGTCCATGCAATCTGAGCTTTCAATTCCGTTGCTCCAAACAAGATAATTATGTCGACGACGGTTTCATAGTACGGTCCTTTCAGGCCGAAACAGAAGGAAATTGGAATATTTGCCAGATCTGCCTTGACAGTACAAACTTCCGAGTAGTTATCTAGAATTTATCGTCAGAAGTTCTCCTATGATAACTGGGATATATTAACTTGGATCTTCATCCATGAACTGATGCTCCTTTTGATGCTTATTCCCTCGATAGCAGACGATATCCTTAACCATCGTTCTCAAGAAAAGAGGATCCGGAGCGCCTTTTCTGTACGTGCATCGGAATTCTTGGGTTTCCTTAACCTGTGTATTCTGCCAAACAGTGATTATGAGGAAATTTATCCGGTTTTTTGACAAGGCTGAATCAAAACCTTGGGAAGGATGACACTAAAGACATTTGGGATGCCCAGCTCCCCAGAATAAAGCTGAGAACATCGAGATTGGCGTTTTTTATGTTCTTTGAGGTGTGGTTTATAACTGATCCATATTTCTGTCCCAAAGGAGCGGCGAGAAACCCTAGAATGAACAGGGTGATCGAGGACAAAAGTGACTGATCCCTCTGCCACAACTTTATTGCTGAAATTTAGAAATTCGTCAAATGATACTTCAATACCTATTGTAATTTCAGTTGGACGCTCACAGGTGTGTGTCAGGTCTGTATACCCTGAGGTCATGCATCTCGAGAGTATCCTTGACTCGTTTGAAGAGATGATCATTAGCCGAAAACCCACCGACAAGGAAAACGCTCTTGAATTCAATTACCGTCAAAGTGAGCGAGCGTTCAGCGAAGTGTACGATTACTTACCTTGATTGGTTTATGGGCGGTACGGCGTTGCGCCAAAACACCGTCAATAATACATTTAATTGCAGGCGCAAAGAATGAAGCAACATCCGATCTACAGGAGTCAGCATCTATAAATATCATAATCGAATTCACATACCCTTCGAGGCGAAGCTTTCCTGCCGTGACCTTCAGTTTAGGATCCCTATCACGAGCTGATCCGCAACCTCGGATAAAGTGAGGGTCAGCAGGATCTCTGAATGAGCATTTTGTTGACTTGTCGAATGACCGTTTCATCTCCTCGATATCCTTAACAAACTTGGAACCCTTGAGGATTTCTGACCAGTATTGGTCCCATGTCACCAGAAATCAATGACATCCTACTTACTCCGTAGATGTTCTCCTGCAGCTTCGGTTACAAAAATCGATCCCTTCAGGTAACCTATGAAACGAATAAAAATGTTTCTTTCAAAAGAAAGGTATAGAAAAGTACACTGGGCTTCCGCAATCTCCTCGAAAGTCTTTCCATCTGAGCTTGCTGCATATGCGCTGATATCAAGCGTCCCTCCTCCGGCATCGACAATACAGACACCTTCTCCTTTCTGAATCGCAGATCAATAATTGATGTAGCTCCAAGGATCAGGTTATCAACTTACTTGGATAGACTCGTTCATCAAACCTTTTTCGATACAATGATTGAGGCTGGCTTCGCCTTCGGTTATAAAGGTAATCTTATTGCGACCTCCTGAAGTGATAAGGCCTGCCTTCTCGGCAGCTTTTTTCATAACAGCCTGTTGGGGGCCTTCCCATCCGTTCGGATGTGAGAGAATATAATGAATCTCTGGGCCTTCCCAGATGCTGGTCCCGATTCCAGGATGAGTCTCTCTGATCCATTGCTTAGCACAGTTGTTAAGATATTCGAAATAATCTGATAAAACATCCAAGACCGTCTTATTGGGCGGTAAATCTGGAATTTTTGCAGGACCAGTAGCAAATTCCTTGGTTTTCGGTCGCAAGTGTAGTTTAAACCTGCCTCAAAAGAGTTGGATCATGACAGATGTTGATACAAAGCCGATTACCATTCCGTTTTATACCACTTCTCGTCTTCTGCTATAATGTCTATGCCATCTCGCTCTGTGTCTGCGCCGGCAGCGCGAACTTTCCCGTTCATATCGTAATATAGGACAGATGGAACCTTCGCATTACCGCCGGCTATCTCTTGCCCCGGAAACCTTAAGACTGAGTGTCAG
>Ga0153980_1001095_pt1 | contig 11668 bp, 14 predicted proteins | sample TSGA064MetaG_FD_104722 | JGI IMG/M metagenome (GOLD analysis project Ga0153980, IMG submission 104722) | Attine ant fungus gardens microbial communities from Georgia, USA - TSGA064 MetaG | ecosystem: Host-associated > Fungi > Mycelium > Unclassified | place: USA: Georgia, Magnolia Springs State... | reverse complement strand
GGCGCAGCATAATGGGCATTCAGAGGAAAGTTTGCATCGCCTGGAATCGCAAAAGTGTCGACAGATAACGTGTTCAACAGCTTTCCAGCCTCAATCTGAGAGGGCGAAGAGCGCTGAGAACCGAGCTTGGAAAGACAATCGGAGACGTAGAGTATCAGGATAATGAGGGTTCTGTCCGCGGGTCCTTTAATCTCAAAGTTACGGAATAGAGAATTGGCACGGAAGAGGTCGAGAGTTTCGTCTATAATGTCGTACTGCGATGGATCACCTTTCAGAGATTAGAATACGAAGCAGCACTCAGACTGGGAGAATACCAATGGGAGCTGGCCCGCGGATTTTTGTCCGGAATGGAAGGACGGCTAGATTGCCTACTTGGCGCATGTCAGGCGCTTCATTTAATGTCGAGTGGTAAGCCTATTCAATATCTCTTTGTTATCGGCTATGAGTCCGTGCAAACCGATTCAGAACGCACAGGCATGGTGGTCGGAGAGCGATAAATGATTGTGTCTGTTTGTGATCCTCATCTTCCCTTACACAATGTCAGCCTCATTGGCCGGCTTTGACTCGGAGAGGAACCAGATTCTGCCCACTCGTGGTTATCCTGCTCCTGATACTATTACCAGTACGTTCCTACGACAATGAACAACTAATTTTTCTTCAACGACTTACGTGCAGAACTGGCCAAACGCCTTCGGGCATTGACACTCAAACTCTTGCCTGTCGAGGTCGACCCGGAGAGTTTGACCGATCCTACTAGTCGCGTTATAACTCACAAAGTTGTTTCTGCATATCGCGATGCCGGTGGGGACTTTGAACATGCTGTGAGTCGGCTGTTCTTTTCGCAGTCTGAGGCTTTTTGTCACCTTCGTTTCTCATCCCGTGATTTGCTTTGGCCTGATGAGTCTTGCTTGAATGTCATTCTGATACTTGCTGTGCTACTCTTTGTAGCTGCCGTATTGCTTGCTACATGCTCGTGAGGAATTTATGTGGGATGCAAATCACAACCCTGTGGATTATGAAGAAAATTACGGTCGAGGTTTGCCGTTTCTTGTATCCAGTTCATGTCCACCTATCAATGTCTTCGTCTTTGTCAGCTGTTGCTTGTGAAGTATTGGCCAGGAAGATTGTACACTTGTTTCCGAGGGACAAGTTGACGGATGTCATGTCGACTAGGTATCAACACCTTCAGTCTGATGGGGACGTGAGCGACCCTGCAAGTGCCCTTGAAATGTCAATCGACCAACATTGGTATGTTATATGATTATTAGAATATAAGGGTACATCTTAATGACACGGCTTTCAAGTACAATCTTCTTGTCATCCAGCGAGGCACAGGAAGGTAAGGTCCTGAGGAACTTCCCAAATACATGTACACTAATATTGTGGTAGTCGTAAACGCACTCTGGAATGGCGAGCTTGTTCAGATCAATAACAAGAACAACGATATTGACTGTACGCTAACTCCCTATTTTCCATTGACATCTTACTGAATGGTGTCAGACATTCCTTACTCACAATTACGCGAACATACGCTAATGAGTCGTATTGACCCCTCTCGGCTGTCTGTCCCCAGGTAAATCTCGAATCACTAGTTTAGTGAAGTCACTCATCGTCTCCCAGATACCAAAATATCTTTCGTGTCGTAGTTTGGCTTTTTTTTCTTGGGGTGTACTCTCAAGCCGGTGTGCCAAATTATTTACGTTTTCTGTTCTCGCATAACGGGTTCCGTAGTTCGCGAGCCGCTAGATAAGATTGATGTCAACAAGCGCGAATTTGATGTTTGGGAGATCATCATGTACTTCATGGGTCTTTCTTTCACGCTTGAAGGTCAATCTAATTGATGCACTCAGATAGTTGACAACTGAAAGGCGTTTTACTTAGATACTTTTAAAGTATGCTTAGCTTCGAAGCTATTTGATTGGCCAGCTTATCTGTTACTTAAAGCTTTTTAAACTTCTACATTTTATCACCTGGTGGCAAGCTTTCTCATTCTGGAACATAATTGCCTACATAACAGATATGCTCCTCATTGTCGCTTTCTCTTTCCGCGTCGTTGGATCGCAGGTGGCTAATGAGGATGTGGGTGCGCTTTGGAGGTTGTACAGTTTCCAGGTCTTGAGTTGTGTGGCGCCATTCATTTGGATGAGTAGGTCTGCTGGGATTTTTCCCTGACAAAAATGCTGATTCTGCTCTACAGAACTTGTAACAATTTTTGATGGTTACAAGTAAGTATCTTGCCCTCTCTATTGGGGATAATCTTGTTGACGTAGACTGTGGTGCTCAACAGGTACATTGGGACCATGCAAATCTGTGTGGCACGCATGTTGCAGGAATCCGGAATTTTCTTCGCGGTAATTAAACGCGCATTGTCTGAATGTCCTCGGAATTAAAGACTTTCGGTCAGTTGCTCTCCGTTCTCGCAATAGGTTTCGCACAAGGTCTGTTTGCTTTGGATGCTGCAGACGGATCAGTTGAATCGCCATATACGGTGAGCAGATTCAAAGGAACTCGTTTTGAAATGAGACCATTGATCTCTATTAGGTTATTAATGTTCTCGTTCAAGCGCTACTACAGTTAGTGATATTTCGTAAAATTTGCATTACTGAATCATCACATCGGTTCACAGATCGCCCGACTATGAGAGGTTCAGCACGAGCCCGATCGGCCTTCTCTTGTATTATTTGTATGTTTTGTTTCCATTCATTCATACTTTCAATTAACCAGGTCATTTTTGGATAGCTGGAACACTGTTACTGCGATTATACTCCTCAACATTCTCATCTCTTTGTTCTCATCTGCTTATGCTGAAGTTATTGATAACGCTGAAGCACAATATCTTGCATTCTTTGCGTCAAAGACTATTGCCATGATTCGTGCTCCCGATTCCTATGTGTACCCGGCCCCATTTAACCTGATCGAGGCTATTTTCATTGCTCCTTTTGAGTAGGTATCTAATTTTTTGCTCATGAGCACCACTCAACTATCTAAACAGGAAACTTCCCTTTTTCCGTCTGAGTGAAAGGAAGTACGCCAAGGTTTGCGTTTCTTTACCTAGCGTATCAACCTCAATTGACGACGCCCTTTTTATCTATATCAGCTCAACCGCTTCGTCATGTCGTTCATCTTCCTAATTCCACTCACGGCCATTGCTCTCTACGAATCTTCCTCGAACAACGAATACAAGAACAGATGGGTCGAATGTTGGCTACGCGGCGGCGATGACGATGCTGAAAATTCGGCAGAGAATAGGAATCCTAGGGTAGATGATCCGAATTGTCAAGGATTCGAGATCTCAAAGGTATCGTTTGAGGAATTGGTCCGAGTGTTTCCGACTGCTGAGGTACGACACTTTTTTTTGGGTGTTGTTCATCCAATTTTTTTTCTTTGGGAAAGTTGATTCATGGACATTCATTTATATACAGTCGACTGAGGCGACGATATTGAAAGAGATTGCAGATCTGAAGCAAAAGTTGGATCGGGTGTTGGAGAAATTGGAGACTCGGCGAGAGTGAATACTTTGCTTGAGAGGTCCGGAGCTGCTTGTGTTCAGTGTTCAATCGGCCAGCTAAATAAGGATGGAAACCTCACCCTACTCCACCCCCTGGTGTTGATATTTTCCCAAGTCATTTGTATTGAAATCTAGTGTTTTATAAGATTTATCGTTCGTGCGAGCTTGAGGGAGGAAGAGTTGATTATACTCAGGACATGTAACCTATCCAAGATAACTCCACCCTTAATTATACTTTTACATTGTTTCAATCCCCGACGTGCATTCTCTTGAAACCTATTCAGCCCTCACGCAGTGGCTTAACCCCTCTCTGGAGAAAGGGATATGTAGATGAATCCTTGTGTGACGCGAAGAAAATACATACATGATCAATTTTGCCAAATGAAGTATTTGACATCAGCTTTTGTATGATTTTTGTATGACTGCTACAAGCTGTTTCATATTTTTCTCTTCCCACCCTCATTTCTCCAGTAACATTCTGGACCGACAATAATTCTCTCATATGTCATTTTCAAGAGAAATAGTAGGAAAAGTAGCTTTTGAGCGCGACCCCAAAGTGATCTCATCTTGTATTTCAATATCGTTGTTGAACACAGCCAATGAACCTCGATAGCAACGTAGCGGGCATAGGGCGATTATGATCCGTACATACATAAACAAAGCCTATCACAAGCTCCTCTTCAACACTCCGCGGGGAAACCACCAACCACATGTTCTGACGACTGCCCAAAACTCTGCCTAGAACTCCAGATCCATATCCTGGTGAAACTCACACGGTTCCCTCCCGATGCAGATCCCCTCACCAGGCATAACAGTCCTAAGCTCCTCTCTTTCCACACCCTCGCACCCACCATATTCGCATTTGACCTTGACCTTGACACACATCTTTTCTGTTGCATCATCTTTAAAATGCCATTCCGCACACGGCCCCTTTCCAAATTCATGTGGTACAAATTCGTCGTCATCTGGTAATGCGTCATCTTCATCTGGCTTCCCCGCTAGGAACGGATGAGCCAACGCTCGTTTTGGCGTTATTCTTTTTGTCGACTCGGGATGCAGGAGCTGCTCAAGTAGGTCAAAGGCACTGTCGACGTCAATTGCATGTTGGATCGGTGCTATTAGGTGTAAGTTGGTGGGGGCCACTGAATGTTCTGGGTTTTGCTCTGGGTCATGTTTCACTGTCGTGATTGTTGGTGTTGTCACATTAGTGCAAGAAGAAGACTGTGGTGGTAGTTGACTCTTCTCAGTTTCCGGATGTAACAACGAACGGTATATCGGAGTGTTGAAAGGATAATATCGGAGGTCAGGTTCTCTTGGTATGTAAAGGTTCGGGTTTTGTTTTGTGACAAATTCTCGCCACGACATGCCGTCCCCCATCACGGCAGGTACATTTGAAATAAACGTTCGGCCTGTTATCTTTATTAGAGGGTTGGACGGAGATCGATTGTCATTGTCTTACTATGAAGGGTTGCCGTTTTTTCCATTTGCTTTCGACCAATAATTGCAGCGATTTCCATTAACGCTTCAATGTCGTCGTTGGACTGAAACAAAGGGAACCTTGCAGTAAGGAAGAAGAGAAGAATCATTCCAGCGGCCCAGACATCAATGGCTGTACAGCGACAATCACTAGCATGTCCTTAACATGCATAGATTGCCTCACCTCCAGTTTGTTCACTACATTTGAGGAGAACCTCAGGCGCTCGAAAACCTCGGGTACCCGCTCGATTTGCTTTTGAGACTGGCCTGAAATCCAAGCGTTAGTCAAGCATTCTTACGATAAGAGATTTGAGTACCTGGTATCTTTGTCTAGATAGCCAACCTTGTCTGGTGGCGCTGAAGATTTGATTCTGGCCTCCTTCTGCATTTTTCGGACATTCTCTTTATCCTCCTCCGGTAATGTTCGATTGAATCCATGTGGATGCTGCTTCGACCAACCAGTATGCAGACACTGCCCACAGGACTGGCTACTTGGAACCATACGCTGAATGAATTTGCCATCAAAATCAAATCTCGATGTCGTGAGATAGGAGCGTAGCTCACAGATGCTAGACCAAAGTCGCAAAGTGTTCCAATACCTGTCCGAGGATCGAATAGGAAATTGGCTGGCTTAACGTCCCGATGAATAATCTTTCGTTCATGGATGTCACGAAGAGCAGCCATTAAACACCGAAGGTAGGATTTCACTGCAGGCATTGACAGAGTTCGGTAATATTCCTGCAAGCCCATAAGGTGAACACCAGTATGAAATTGAGTCTGCAGCTTACGCGGAAATCTTCATTGCGATGGTACGGCATAATAAGGACAACCTGATCAAAATACCTGGTTGCTGTGATGAGCTGTGATACATGCCGACAGTGCATGCAGTCCGCCATGATGGAAAGTTCATTTCTGATGCGTTCTGGGCTGCTCGTCACATATATGCGCTTTATTGCAACAAAGACTTTTGTTCCAGGGGGTTTTAAAACAGACTGATAGTGGGCTGAGGATGAAGGAGGATGGTGGCCTTGCCAGGGACTGTTGTCCCATTTGGTATGGTAATGTAGATCCAAAGCTTTGTATACCGATGAAAATGTTCCTGTTCCTAGTCTGTCAACAATCCTGTAGTTCTCTTGTAACTGAGGAACGCTCTCTAGAAGGTCAATTATCTCTTCCTCGATCTCCCTCCGCTCCTGAGGAGTCCGTTCATTGATTGTATTTTCCTCGTCAGTCTCAACAGTATTAACAGACATGCCATCATCATCTCCGTCAAGATCATCATTTTCCTCATCTTTATCAGAGTGGCCCTCCTCGTGGCTTTCGTCGTCCTCTTCGGTTGGCCGCGTGCGGGTCAGAATTTGATAATCCTGCTTCATGGGAGTGGCGAGTTCATCTTCACTCATGTCGTCGTCGATCTCGTGTTCAATCTTCGTTTTTTTACGCATTGTTCCGGCTGCAGGATGATGAGGATAGAGACGCGAAATGTGATCTTGGTAGTTTTGCACATTTTCCGGAACGGTGAAATCTTCGATCGGGTCGTCAGAGAAAAGGTCGTCGTTCCTGGCAAGCGAGGCGCAATATCTCTTATTGTAAGAATTATTTCGCACGTCTGAAGAGCCAAGTTCGAGTGGATTAGAGGAGTGGTGGGACAACAAACTCTTCTGCTCATCCATGCAGTTGACAACGCGAATCTATTTCCGAAAGCCGCGTCAAGACACGTGACTAATGTTATTTAAATTTATTTCTATATATGAACATCAAATCCCAAGCTTGGACAAAGTTACCCACGTGGCAACATCGTCATCCCGTGCATCCATTTGAGGGACGACAGCCGTCCACATATGCACATATCCAACCACTCTCTTGCCTGGGTTATAGATTTCCTCGAAAGCGACTTATTTCTCCAGCTCGCACCCTTTTTCATCCTCTTCTTTGTCCCCACAATCGTCCTCTTTCTCACTACAGCAGTAAACCCAGCTCGGCTTTTTTACACCCTAATCATGGGCCTTGAAAACATAGGAGCCAGTCTTTCATGGCTATTTCCCCAAAGCTCGGGTGGTGGTAGTAGCCACGCAACAAAGAAAGCGAGAAAGCTACGCAATAGGGCCGAGCACGTCGTTCAGAATGGTTAATTGATTTGTCCTATGGCCCGTATATGGACCTCACACTTTGACAGCAGATAGCAAATATGCAGATGAAGGGTACTATCCTGGACTAGTGAATATATCCGGTACATATTGTTTCATGAATTCGACGCTGCAGGTTCGAGCCAACTTTTCCTTCACCTTCGAGTCTCGCCTTGATTGCCCAATCTCACTCAGGCTCTAGCCTCCCTGTCGTATCTACAACCTCATCTCGATGCTATCAATGCCAAGGCAGAGGCACTTGATGTTCCTACGCCCGTCATTGATGCCCTTCAAGAACTTTTCAGGCGTAAACTATCACTCATGTCACTTCTCACATCCATTCTGACTGTCACGCAGGCCTCAACAAACCTCATTCTTCTTATCATGCCATCCGCCCCACTGATATTATCCATGTCTTTAGTAGCCAGACTGAAGGCCGTTCCAACTCACTTTTCTATTCGCGTGAGCACCAAGACGCTCAGGAGCTCTTCCAAGTCGTATCCGAGTGTATCAAGAACGAACTTAGCACGGTAGATAAAGAGGCCTATCGAGACCGAGGTTTGAGCGGTCTGGCCAAGGTCCCACCGGAAACGCTGAGGGACATTGGGAAAAGTGTATTTGATGGATTGACTGCTAATAGACGGAGCTGCTGTATGTGTGGGTACACAGAAGCAGTTATGCATTTTTCCTTGGACAACTGGCAACTTGCTGTTCCTCGCCTCAAAGTACGCTTTCCTTTCCTTCGTCTGCACCATCTGTATTTCCTATCTGTCTAGGCGACATGCCGATTAGAAGACTGTTTGGCAGACTACACCCGTTTGGAAGTTCTTGCAGATTGTATCTGCCGCAAATGCTCTGTCATTGCTACTGTCAAACGGCTACAGCAGGAGATCATCAAACTTGAAGAAGAAACCGGGTCAGATAAGAAGCCCAGCAATTCTAAAAAAGAACGACTCAAGAGAGTACGGAAAATGGAAGCTAGGGTCCGGAAAGCGGTTGCAGAAGAACGTATTGAGGATGACATTAAAGACGTCCGCATGGAGAAAATTGTCAGCCCGGCATCGACAAAACAAGCTATGATAGCTCGAGTAAGAAACATCAACCTCCTACTTTCACGTGCTTATTGTTGCCGCCTAGCCTCCGCCAGTCCTTGCGCTCCACATCAACCGATCTGTCCATTATGGGCATTACGCTTCCAAAAACAATGTTCGTCTTATATTCCCCGAAGTCCTCGACCTAACGCCTTACACCACCTCCGGAAATCTCTCTACCGTTCCCACCTCTGCTATTTCAACACCTCCACCCAGCCTTCCTCGTTCGACCACACCTACGCCATCTACATATTCCAATCCTCGCACCATCTACCGTCTAACAGCTGTCGTATGCCATTATGGTCAACACTCGTTTGGACATTACATTTGCTACCGTCGGAAACCTCGACATCCTAGTGTTGGTCCAAAAAAGCGCTGGGCACCACCTCGGATCATCGACATGTACAAGCCAGGAGACGATCCCTCTGGTACTAATGGCATATTGAACGGACATGGTGATGGTTCAGATAGCAGTATTAACAACCTATACACTTCATCAACACCTCACTACGTCTTCTCTGACGAAGTTGAATCTCGACCGGGGAGGGGTTGGTTACGAATAAGCGATGATGCAGTACGTGAATGTGGTATTGAAACGGTATTACAAGAGGGAATGGGAGCATTTATGTTATACTATGAACGTGCCGTGTTGGATCTTCCTGGTGTCTATTCATCGTCGGGTCATGACAGGAGTCCAAGGAGCTCAGAAGAGACGCTGAAACCCGAGTTGAAAGCTGTCCATCGGGAAGAAAGTGTTGCTTCGCTGGCTGATGAGGTTGATGTTGACGTACATCCGCCGCTACTTTTGTCAACCCAACCTGGTATTCATCCGCGGACACATGAGCAGGGGTCAGAGCTGGAAGAGGAAAGACCTGCGTCTGGGTTAAGTGCCAGTGTTGATCTGGATACCAGGAAAGGCAGATTTTCGACTGGATCGATACCACATCCAACATCACTGCCACCATTATCCCGTTCACCGATACCTGGAGCTCGTGTTGTTCGTAATGTGATGTCAAGGAGAAGTGCAAGTGCAACACCATGTTCGACGACGTCTACTGAGAGTCCTGTATCAATGGAGGAGCTTCATAGAAATGCAAAGGTGGTAAATGGGTTACATTCTGGCATGAGTGCGTCGGCACCTTCTCTAGTGGATACGACTTTGCCGCAAGTTGCGAACGGAATGTTGTCGACGACAACGATCACAGACAAGAGTGAGAGTCATTCACCATCGAAATCGAAAGACAGGTTGAAGCATAAACGTGGTTCGAGCAGTTCGCAACAAGAGGAGGTGCAGCGTCTATGTTCAGCAGAATCCCATCATCTAAATGGCATCAGAGCATAAGGTTTTCCCTTTTTGCGTGATGTCATGTTGTGTTTCTTTGCTTTCAGAAGCTTCTGTTTTCAAATACACTCAATCAACAACGAATTTTTGTATTTATATTGAATGACTCTGTCCTTCTCTTGCCCTGATGTGCTTTTCTTGGATTACTAAGTGAAATTGTTCCTTTCATATTCCTTTGTGTAGTTGATCATGTATATTGGTAAAAAGAACATTGAGATGACACAGATACTCAGCTTTGGGAATGAAGATAGGGAGGCCATTTATTTCCCAATGTTACTAGATTTTGATGAAGTATATGGGTAAATAAATTTCTTTTATGTTGTCATTGTTTAGTTTTTACTAGCAAGCCCCATGCAATAAATTGTTATGTGTTTTTTGTAGACAGTAACCATCATTCCATGACAATTACATTTCAAAAACATGCAAGATTATAATATACTTTTTTCATATGTCAGCCATCCAACACAGGCTATCACTGTCTCACTTGTTCTCTAGTCATTAAGCCCAGAGATATCAAGAGATTACCAATAACCCAAGCCTTTTATTTTAGGTGAATGATGAGACTACCATCACTATTCTTGTTGCCATCGCAGCTGCCAAGATGCTATTACAAAAGGGAACAGTTTTCATAGTCGCTCTTGGTCTGTTGTTCTGAACTTGCCTCTTTATAATGAACACCCTAAGTATCATCCCAAAGGAAAAGAGGGAATACAACAAGACAGTGCAGGACACAATAGCGGAAAATAGATAGTAGTTAAATGTAACCCTTTAAGCCCCCGAGAAAAGACAAACGCTTCATTGAACCCAGAGTACTCGCTACTGCTCAATACTTGTGCTAGTGAATTCAGACAGTCATGCGGGTCAACCAAAAGGAAATCATCTTTCACCTAATATTAATCATACAAGAAGAAAACATCAAACACATGGGAGAGGAAGAGGGAGGAAATCATCATGCGAAGGAAAAGCAGAAGAAAAACCCATGAGTAGTCAAGTCGGAAGACGTCTTGTGCGTAGAATGTAAAGCATGATATTGACGACGACATTAAGGGGACAGAGATTTGGCAAATTGATGTTGTAGCTGAGAGAGAGAGAGAAGTATTCCGAGGATTGGAGAAATCCGGCTTGAAGACAAGTCGCCCATATCCATAACCTCATCCTGTCCAGACTCCAAGGAGAAACATGCGGCTGGGATATGGCAGGCTACATCTACCAATAGATACGGCGTTCGATGGTACGAGCACGGGGTGCTACCGGTTGGTGGGACATGATACGCTTCACGCGAGTGACAGTGGGATACCTGTAAGCAATAGTGCCATTGCATCAACCCTCTACTGACGACGTAAGTAGACCAAGTTATGATGAATCATACCAGGCATGGTAGACCTCGGTGTCAAGTTGAACCTCGATGATTTGACGACCCTGTGAATGATGATGGTAAAATCATGATTCTCGTCTTGCGCAGAGACAGGTGAACTTTACTTGGTAGTCAACATGGGAGCCTACGACAAGACCCTCTTGTCTGCCCTTGGTACCATGGCGGACAGCGACAATGTCACCGGGAATAATCTCTTCGTATTCATAAACCATTCTCGTAGGTGAGGGAGGATGTGTAATGCCTTGGTGTCTAGAAGAATGGGAATGTGAACGTCTGAGGGAACAATGAAGTGAAGAAATGGAAAAAAAAAAAGCTCACAGGGTTGGTGGGAAGAAGAAAAGGATGGGGAAAATAGGGCTGAGAACGCCGAGCCTTTATAGGATTGAGCCGAATAAACGCACGGATGCCTCGAGGCACGATGTCCCTAACTAACCTTTTGTTCTTATCATAGCTTGGATTTTCTCCCTCAAATAATGAACTCACCGCAATTCCAAGGTATAATTGAATAGAGTACATATATTTATACAAGCATTCATCTCTGCATAGCTACCTTGTATAAAACCATTGTCGAACCAGAACCCATAAACGCCACGATGCTGATAGACGTCTGTCATGATCCATAGAAGCCAACTTGACTGCTCCTAGGCCAATTTCAGCAGTACCACGAGTGCTATCAGCAGGGAGTCCTGTCGTCTGGCTGATCAACACAGGATCACGAAACCGTTCTTGAAGCTCTCGCATGACGTCTTC
>Ga0153980_1001094_pt1 | contig 11670 bp, 10 predicted proteins | sample TSGA064MetaG_FD_104722 | JGI IMG/M metagenome (GOLD analysis project Ga0153980, IMG submission 104722) | Attine ant fungus gardens microbial communities from Georgia, USA - TSGA064 MetaG | ecosystem: Host-associated > Fungi > Mycelium > Unclassified | place: USA: Georgia, Magnolia Springs State... | reverse complement strand
TGTCGTTCTTGACGCTGGTCGCAAACAGGGTGTCGAACACCGCCGCCTGCGTGGCATCCAGCTCCTCGGCCCCGCCGGCCAGCATGGCAAGCTGCTTGCCGCTCTGAATGGCCTCGAAGGCATAGCCCAGGCCCTGGCTGCCCGAGGTGCAGGCGCTGGACGTCGTGATGACGCGGCCCGTAGTTCCGAAGAACACGCCGATGTTCACCGCCGCCGTGTGCGACATCATCTTGATGTAGGTGTTGGCGTTGATGCCCTCGGTGCTCTTGTCGGCCATCATGCGGCCGAAGTCGCCGATGGCCGAGGGCGTCCCCGCAGAAGACCCATAGGACACGCCCATGTGCCCGCTTTTGACGAAGGCATCGCCCAGCAGGCCGGCATCGGCCAGTGCCAGCTCGCTGGCGCGCGTAGCCATCAGGGCAACGCGGCCCATGCTGCGCATGGTCTTGCGGTTGTAGTGCGCCGGCAGATCGAAGGATGGCACGGTGCTGCCCAGCCGGGTGCTCAGGCCCTCATAGGCAGCCCATTCCTCCATCACCCGGATGGCCGTTCGCCCGGTGCGCAGTCGCTCCCGCACCGCAGACCAGTCGTGGCCCAGGGGACTCAAGGCGCCCACGCCCGTGACGACCACACGCCGTTTGCTTGCTGCGCTCATCCCACCATCCCTCCATTGACGGAGATGACCTGGCGCGTGATGTACGAGGCCTCGCCGCCCATGAGGAAGGCGACCGTACCCGCCACCTCGTCCACCGTGCCCATGCGGCGCATGGGAATCAGCGCCAAGGCATGTTCGAGCACTTCCTCGCTGACCATTTCCGTGTCGATCAGGCCGGGCGCCACGCAATTGACCGTGATCTCGCGCTTGGCCAGCTCCACGGCCAGGGACTTGGTCGCAGCAATCACCCCGGCCTTGGCCGCGCTGTAGTTGGTCTGCCCCCGGTTGCCCATCAGGGCGGAGACCGAGGCAAGCGTCACGATGCGTCCCGGCTTGCGGCGGCGCATCATGGGCATGACCACCGGGTGCAGCACGTTGTAGAACGCATCCAGGTTGGTATGCACCACGGCATCCCACTCCTCGCCCGTCATGGCAGGGAAGGCGTTGTCCCGGGCGATGCCGGCATTGCAGACCACGCCGTAGTAGGCGCCGTGCTGTTCCATGTCGGCCTCAAGCGCCAGAGCGCAGGCAGAGCGGTCTGCCACATCGAACTGCAGCACGCGGGCCTGGCGGCCCAGCGCGGCAATGTCGGCCACAGTCTGCAGGGCCTGCTCGCGGCCGCTGCGGCAATGGACCACGATGTCGAAACCATCGCGCGCCAGGCGCAGGGCGATGGCCCGGCCTATGCCCCGGCTCGACCCTGTCACCAGCACCGTGGCTGGCTGGGCGATTGCACTCATGCTTGTCCAACTCCTTCTTGCTCCAGCGCCTGTATGAATGCGCTGCCATTGTCTGGTTCGTAAACGGATATGCGGGCCTGGGCGAGCACGCTGTCCTCGCCCAGGGGCTGGATGCGGCAATCGAACATGCCCAGGCCATTGGTGCCCACCAGTTCGCAGTGCACGCTCACGCGCAGCACGCTGCCCGGGGAAAAATGTGCGCAGGCCGCCTGGAACTTGCGCGTGCCCAGCAAAAAACCCAGCTTGACGGGCCGCCCGGCCTGCACCGCCTGCCAGCCAGCCCAGGCGGCCACGGTCTGGGCCATGTACTCCAGCCCAACCCAGGCGGGCATGCCGGCGTCCTGCAGAAACAGGCCATCACGCGGCACGGTGACCTGCGCATGGGCGCTGTCGGCGGATGCATCGAGCAGGCAGTCCAGCAGCAGCATCACGCCGCGATGGGGCACGTAGTTTTCAATCGGTAGAAATGCGTTCATCTCGACGGCTCCTCAGGCAGCGGCCAGCAGCAGGGCGCAGTTGCTGCCGCCAAAGGCAAAGGAATTGCTGAGCACGGCCTGGGGAGCACGGCCCAGCGCCATACCCGGGCGGACCACGGCCAGGGCGGGCAGTTCGGGCGCCTGCTCGCCATCCCACCAGTGCGCAGGAAGCCGGCCCTGCGGGTTGTCGTGCAGCAGGTGCCAGGCCATGGCCGCTTCCAGCGCCCCGGCCGCCGCCAGGGTGTGGCCGGTCAGGGGCTTGGTGGAGCTCACGGGTGTTGCTTCGCCAAACACGCTGTGTATGGCCAGGCTTTCCATGGCGTCGTTGTGCACCGTGGCCGTGCCGTGCAGGTTGATGTAGTCCACGTCACCGGGCCGCATGGCCGCACGCCGCAGCGCCAACTCCATGGCCTGGATGGCGCCCTGGCCGGATGGGTCGGGGGCCGACATGTGGTGGGCATCCTGGGTCTCGCCCCAACCGGCCAGGCGCACGGGACCCGGCTCACGCGTCAGCAGGAAGAACGCCGCACCCTCGCCCAGGTTGATGCCGCTGCGCCGGGCAGACAGCGGGTTGCAGCGCTTGTCCGACACGGCCTGCAGCGCGCTGAAGCCGGCCACGGTGAAGGCGCACAGCGCATCCACCCCGCCGGCCAGCACGGCATCGACCAGGCCGGCCTGCAGCCAGCGCGCGGCCGATGCCAACGCCTTGGCCCCGGAGGAGCAGGCGGTGGAGAGGGTGTGCGCCGGCCCCTGGATGCCCAGGTGCTGGGCCAGGAACTCCGACACATTGCCCATCTCCTGCAAGGCGTAGTCAAAGTCCTGCGGGAACCGGCCCTGTGCCTGCCAATGGGCGGCGGCGGCTTCGCCCTCCTGCACGCCTGCCGTGCTGGTGCCCACCACCACGCCCACACGCGCCGGGCCCCAGCGCGACAAGGCGTGCTCCACCGAGCCGCGCACGCCCTGGGCGGTGTGCCATGCCAGGGCGTTGTTGCGCGATCGCTGCGGCGGCGGTGCCCAGTCCAGCGTGGGGAGCACCACGTGGGGCGGCAGGCAGCCCAGCGGCAGGTGCCGGCCCGGGCTGTAGCGGTCGCTGCACTGCAGGCTGTCGGGGGCCTGGGTGGCGAACAATGCGGCGCGCAGGCTGGCCGCATCGGCGCCCAGGGCGCTGGTGGCTGAAAGGGTTTGCACAAACACGGCCTGTGCCGTCGGGGTGATCGCGGTCATGCGCCCTCCCCTGCATTGGCACAGGGACGCATGCCGCCGGGCGAGGCAACGCGCAGTTGCCAGGCGCCTGCGGCATACAAGATCTCGAATGCATCGCCGCCGGCAGGCCGGATCTCGACGCGCGTCTGCCCTTGGTGAGACAGGCGTCTGGCCGAGCCGCTGGCCGAGCCGCTGGGTGTTCCGACCTCTAGCAGCATCCAGGACGCGGGCAAGTCCCGCGCAATGGCGTCCACCGGCCACAGCGCCAGTTGCATGTCGCCGAGCACCTGCGCCGGCGCCAGTTGCGCCGGCCACCAGCGTGACAGCTCGGCCTGCAGCTGCTGCCCATCCCAGACGATCACGCCCACGCGCTGCCCCAGGTGGACCAGCGCCAGGCGCACCGTCTGCGCATCGACCTCCAGCAGCGCGTCCAGTTCCTGCGCGGGTTGGCCAGGCGCCTGTACCACCAGATGCTGCTGCAGCGCCAGCTCGCAGCCCAGGGCAGCCGGCGGCAATGCCAGCCGCGGCGGCGTGGCATCGCCCTGCGGTGCACGCGCCGTAGGTGCGGTGGAGCAGCCTGCCAGCGTGCTGGCCGTGATGATGGCAGCGCACGCCGCAAACAAGGCTGGCGCACGCTGGCGCGCAAAGGCCGGGAAAAGACGCAGCCGCCTCATGCCATCACCCCTTGCGCAGGCTGGCAAAGCTGGCTCAGCACGTTCAGGCGGCGCTCTGGCTCGGCCACATAGGGGTTGCGTCCATCCCAGGCGTAGCCAGCGAGGATGGACGAGATCATGCGGCGGATGTCCGGCGCATGCGACGGGTGGAAGATCACATCCTGGAAGCTGCCGTCGTACCAGCCCTGCACGAACGCACGAAAGGTATCGACACCTGCCTGCAGCGGCTGGGCATAGTCCTGTTGCCAGTCCACCGCTTCGCCCTGCCAGCTGCGGGCGATGCAGTCGGCGGCCAGACTGGCCGACTTCAGGGCAATGGTCACGCCGCTGGAGAACACCGGGTCCAGAAACTCGCCCGCATTGCCCAGCAAGGCATAGCCCGGGCCCCACAGCGCCGTCACATTGGCCGAGTAGCCCGTGAGCGAACGACCCGGCGTGTCCCACCGGGCATTTCGCAGCACCTGCGCGAGGCTGGGCGTCTCGGCAATGATGGCGCGCAGGCGCTCGACCTCGGAGCCCGCATAGCGCTCCAGGAATTCGGGCGTGGCGACAACGCCCTGCGAGCTGCGGCCATTGGAAAACGGAATGGTCCAGAACCATACATGCCGGTGCTCGGGATGCACGGAAATCAGGATCTTGTCGCGGTCCATGTCCTGTGCGGCGATGCGATCCTCGACATGAGTGAACAGGGCCGCGCGCACGGGAAAACCGGAGGGCCGCTCCAGCCCAAGCATGCGCGGCAAGATGCGCGCAAAGCCGCTGGCATCCAGCAGATGGCGGGCCTGCACCACATATTCCTCGCCTTGCGGCGTGCGGGCCGTGACCTGCGGCTGGGCGCCTGCCACGTCCACGCCGGTCACCGTATGGCGATAGCGGATCTCGGCGCCCGCCTTCTGGGCGGCATCGGCAAGCACCTTGTCGAAATGGGCGCGCTGCACCTGGTACGTCGTGCCCCATCCGCAGGAGAACTTGTCACGGAAGTCGAAGGCCGTGCGCAGATCACCCCGGGCGAAGGCCGCGCCGTTCTTGTGCTGGAAGCCCGCCTCCACCACGTCCTGCAGCATGCCGGCCTGCTCGATGTAGGCCATGCTTTGTGGCAGCAGGCTCTCGCCAATGGAAAAGCGCGGGAACTCTTCCTTCTCCAGGATGAGCACCCGGCGCCCCTGCCGGCGCAGCAGGCCCGCCGCCACGGCGCCGGAGGGACCGGCGCCGATGATCAGGATTTCAGTCTGTTCGGTACGTTGCATGTACGGTGTCTTTTTCAGAGAGGGGTGCCGGCAGGCGCCTGCGGCGGCGCGCGAAACAGCGGCGCCAGCACCAGCACCAGCGGCAGGCCCAGCATCAGCGTGACGCCAAAGGCCCGCAAGGCCGGCGTCTGGGACAGGCCCAGCAGGCCGAACGACAGCCAGGTGCTGGCCGCGCCGATCACCACGGCCAGCCAGGCGTGGGGATCGTCCTCGTGCTCCTGCAGGAAGATGCCGTAGTCGATGCCCACGCCCAGCAACAGCATCAGCGCCAGCACGTTGAAAAGCTGCCAGGGCTGGCCCCAGACGGACAGAACCACCGCCACCGCCAGGCTGGCCAGCACGGTGGGCAGCCAGGCTCGCCAGGCCTTGCGGCCAAAGCGCAGCCACAGAGCGGCCAGCACCAGGCCGTGGCCCAGCACCAGCAGTTGCGTCATCGACAGGCGGTAGCGCTGCAGCAGGCCGGAGATCTCGGCGGGCTTGTCCACCCAGACCACGCCCTCCAGCCCCTGCGCTGCCTGCGCCAGCCCCGGCAGTGCGGCCTGACCGGCCACGCCGCGCAGCATGAGCATGCTGCGCCAACGGCCATCGCGCTCGCCCAGCCACAGGGGGCCGGCCGCCGCGGAGATGGACTGCTCCAGCCAGGCCTGCACGGTCAGGGGCTGCACCGGTTCGGCGGCAGGCGCACTGAAAGACTCACCCAATTGGGCATTGATCCCTTGCAGCACCTGGTCCTCGACACGGCGCACCAGGGCCAGATCCTCGCTCTGGCGCCGGGCGGAAGGCACCCAGTCGGACACAGCCGTGTAACCGGCAAGCTGACCATGCTGCACCAGCACATCAAGCCGCTGCTTGAGCAGCTCCTCGCGCTGCAGCAGCTCCTGGTCGCTGGCCCCGTCGAGCAGGTAGAACTGGGCCGGGCTGGGCAGGCCCAGCATGTCACCCACCTGGCGCTGCTGGGCAACCAGGGCAGGCGCGCCGTTTTGCAGCTGACGCACATCGTCCTGGATGTTCAGGCGCCCGCCCCACGCCAGCCAGGCCGCCATGGCGGCGCCCAGCACCACCGAACCCGGCAGCGCTGCGCGCCATCGCGGCCAGGCCATCAGGCTCAGGCCTATGCGCCGTGCAGCGGGGCTGGCGGGCATGTGGCCCCGGTCCAGCCAGGGGAACCAGCAGACCACGGTCAACATGGCGGCGGCCAGTCCCACCACGGAGAAAACGGCCATCTGCCGCAGTCCCGGAAAAGCCGCGACGCCCAATGCCAGGTAGGCAATCACGCTGGTGCCCAGCGCCAGCCACAGTGCCGGCAGCAGGGAACGCATCAGCGCATGCGGCGTGCGCCGTGGGGCGCCCTGCCGGGCAGCAAAGTAGTGAATGCCATAGTCCTCGGCCACACCCACCAGGCTGGCGCCGAACACCAGGGTCAGCAAATGCACCTGGCCGAAAAGGGCCGCCGTCACGCTCAGCGCCACCGCCGTGCCGATCAGCAGGGACAGGCCCACCAGGGCCATCGGGCGCACGGCGCGAAATGCCAGCCACGCCAGCAGCAGGACAGCGGCAAGGGAGCCCCAGCCGATGGTGTTGATCTCGCCATGCGCCTGCGTGGCCGCTGCCTCGGCATGCAGCGGTACGCCGGCCATCAGCAGTTGCGCATCGGGCCACTGCCGGCGCACATCGGCCAGGGCCTGCTGCAGCGCGTCCTGCAGCACGGGTTCGCCCGACAGGCGAAACGCCGAGCCCGACAGCGCGTACTGCAGCAGCACCCACTGCTGCCCCTGCCCGGCAACCCACAGCTCGCCGTCGCGCGGCCGCGCATGGCTTTGCGCAGCGCGCGCCGACCACCAGGGAGTCCACAGGCCCAGGGGATCATGGGTCCAGTCGGTCAACCGCGCCTGCAGGCCGGGCTGGTACAGGTCCTGCAGGACCTGCTGCACCAGGACCTCGCCCGGCGTGTGCTGCAGCCGGTCGCGCTGCTGCGACGTGAGCAGGGACTGGCGCCAGGGCTGGTAGAAATCCAGGGCCGCCTGCATGGAAACCTGCTGCGCCAGCGCCTGCTCGCGCAGCGTCACGGCCGCCTGACGTGAAAGGCTTTGCCGGAACTGCTGTGCGGCCTGTCGGCTGCCGGCCCAGTCGGTCGTACCCAGCAGCACGGTGACCTGGCGCGACAACTGGTCGGCCAGCTGCTGCGTGGCGCGCGTCACCTCGGGCGCCTGTTCATTGACCGGCAGCAGTGCCAGCACATCGGTGTCCATGCGCTGGCCATGCCAGAAATGCCATTGGTGCACGGCCACCACCAGCACGGCCAGCAGCCAGGCCAATGCGGCTGCACGCCACAGAAGGCCGGGACGGTCCTGGCTGCCAGCGTCGTGCGCGGGGGATGGACAGGTGCTCATGGCGCGGGCTCAGTCAAACAGTGCGGCATCCTGCGCACGCAGCGCCTGCTCGGCAACGGGGTTCGCCATCTGGATCTGGCTGCGGTCGCCGCGCGCCTCCTGCAATTGCACGGACTGCACAAACTGCTGGCCGCTCAGGTCCACCGCCTGCAGCCACTGGGCCAGCACTGGGTCGCGCGGCACCAGGTGGAGCCTCCAGCCTGCACCCTGCACCTGGCCGCTGACCTCGAAGTAGTGGGTGAGCTGCGCCAGGTCCGCCGACACCACGGCAAACAGCATGGCATTGATGGTGCGCAGCACGGGCTCGTCCTGCGCGCGCATCTGCACGGCCGTGCTGCCATCGGCGCCGCGCGACAGCAGGCTGTCGGGCCTGACGATCAGCGTCGAGGCAAAGGGCTGGCGCACCTGCCAGGCGATGCCCTTGCCACGTGCCACGACGAAGTCGCCCGAGGATTTGAGCGGCTGCCTGAAGCCCTGCACGGTCTTGAGCTGCGTGAACTGACCACGCACCACAGGCGCGCTCTGCACGCGCTCACGCACCTGGGCCAGCAGAGCCTGCTGTGACACCTGGGTGGCCGGGGCGGTCTGGGAACCGTCGCCAACGCCGGAAACACCGGCAGCAGGCGCGGCCTGCAAGGCAGCCGGAAGAGACAAGGTACAGGCCAGGGCGCAGGCCATGCCCCATGCAGCCAGGCGCGTCCCTCGGGCAGTCATGGCTGCACCCCCAGCCGTTCCCACAGCACGGGAGGGCAGACAAAGCACATCTCGCGCGTGCGCATGTCCACGGCCACCTGGGTGGTGTGGGCCGTGTTCACTTTCTCGCCCGTGGCGGCATCGCTGATCAGGTAGTCGATGCGCAGGCGGTTTTCCCACTCGGTGATGGTGGCCTTGATCCGGAGCTTTTGTCCGAACAGCGCCGGGCGCACGTATTTGAGACGCATGTCCACCACGGGCCAGCCGTAGCCGGAGTCGCGCATGCGGGGATAGTCGTAGTCGAAGTGGGCCAGCAAGGCGCTGCGAGCCAGTTCGAGATAGCGCACGTAGTGGCCGTGGTAGACGATCTCCATCACGTCGATGTCGTAGAACGCCGGCGTGACTTCGATCTCGTAGCTCAGCCGCTCGCGCGAGGCGATTTCCTGGTCAGTGGCCATGAAGGCTCCGCGTGAAGGGCAAATTACCCATGGTTGAGAGGATGCGTGGGTGCAGGTGCAGGCATGCCCTGCTCCCAGAACGGGAAGAAGTTGAACCAGTCATAAGGCGCCTTGCACAGCAGGCGTTCAAGCTGCCGGGCATAGAGCCGGGCATAGCCGGCCAGCGCCTGCGCGCGCCGCGCGCGCGGCAGTTCAACCTGGGCGGCAAGCGGCACGAACTCGACGGCATAGCCCCGCCCCTCATGCACGCAGCCCATGAAATACAGCGGGCACTTGAGCAGGGCAGACAGGATGTAGGGCCCGCAAGGGAAGGCGGCTTCATGGCCCAGAAACAGGGCCTGCGTGGTCTTGCTCTCATGCACAGGAACGCGGTCACCGGCAATGGCGATGAACTCCCCGCGCGCCACGCGGTCGGCCAGTGCCATGGCGGTGGCCATGTTGAAGTCCAAGACCTGCAGCAGCTGCACCCCGCTGTCCGGCGCCATGCGGCGCAGCAGGCGGTTGAAGCGCTCGGCATGCCGGGTATGCACCAGGATGGTCAGTTGCAGGCCAGGGCATTGCCGGGCCAGGGCCTGGCACAGCTCGATGCAGCCCATGTGCGCGGTCACCACCACGGCCCCCTGCCCGCGGGCCATCAGGTCCAGCAAGGGCTGCTGCCCCTCCAAACGCACGTGCTCGGTGCGGTAGCTGTTCGTTACGGCAAGCAGCTTGTCCAGGATCACCTGGGCAAAGACACCAAAGTGCCGCAGGCCGTGCACCCAGCCCGGCCCGCGCGGCCACAGGCCATGCGCCTGTTGCAGGCGCTGCAGGTACTGCAGGGAAGCGCGCCGCGCCACCGGGCGCGTGAGCCAGTAGTAGCCGACGACTGGATACAGGCACAGCAAAAAGGGCCAGCGGCCCAGCCAGCGGTGAAGCTGGTAGAGCAGCCACATGCCGCCCACGCAGGTGCTTTCACCGATCTGCGCCCAGTGGTGCGGGCTGCGTGTGGAAGGCCCGCTCATGACGCCCCCCGCGTTCGCAGTCGGCGCGCCAACAGTTGCGGGCTGCGCAGCAGCATGCCGCCGAACAGGCGCGCGTGCATGCCGGAGATCCGAAGGTTGTCGCTCCAGACCCTGAAGTGCGACAGCCCATCGGCGGGATAGGTCACGGGCGTGGGCAAGGTCACGAAGGCAACGCCGCGCCAGTGCAGGTGCACCAGCACTTCGGTGTCGAACTCCATGCGCCGACCCATGCGGGTGCGGTCCAGCACCGCCACCGTGGTCTTCAGCGGATACACGCGGTAGCCGCACATGGAATCGCGAATGTCCAACGACAAGGTGTTGATCCACACCCACACATGGGTGAGGTACCGGCCATAAAGACGCGCCTTGGGCACGCTGGCGTCATAGGCGGGTGCCCCGCAGACCATGCTCCCCGGGTGGGCACGAGCCAGCGCCAGGAAGGCGGGAATGTCACTGACGGCGTGCTGGCCATCGGCATCGATCTGCAGCGCATGCGTGCAGCCCTGGGCCAGCGCGGCGCGCAGGCCGGCCATCACGGCGGCACCCTTGCCCTGGTTGCTTGCCAGGCGCAGCACCTGGACCTGCCCTGCGTGCTGCGCTGCCAGCGCATCCAGCACGGCGGCGCAGCGCGGCTCCGAGCCGTCGTCCACCAGCAGGCACGGCAGGCCGGCGTGCAGGCAGCCCCGGACCATCACGCCCACCGTGTCGGGGTGGTTGTAGACGGGGATCAGGGCCGTGGGACGAAAGTCAGGCGCCCTCATGGCCTGCGCTCCAGCAGGCGGCCACTGGCATGCACGCCCCGCGCGGAACTCAATTCGAACTGCAGGCAGCTTTTCTCGGGCTGCCACTGCAGCTGCATCTGCACCGTATCGCCGGGCAGGATGGGCTGCTGGAATTTGAGCAGTTGCGCATCGGCAAATCCGTGCTCCAGGCCGAAGGCCTGGGTCGCCAGGCTCACAACCCAATGCAGTTGCGCCACGCCGGGCACCAGGGATGCCTCGGGAAAATGCCCCTCCAGCACGCGCAGCCGGGGCTGCACCAGCAATTGCGCCGTGGCGCGCTGCGCGCTGCGTTCCTGCCATGCCGGCACGGGAATCACGGGATTGAACAAGGTCAGCAGGCTGTGATGCGTGGTCTTTCCCTGCGCATTCATGGGCATGCGCTCCACATAACGCCAGTGGCGCGGCAAGGCCACGCGGTCCACGCAGGGTTGCAGCAGCAAGCGCAGCGCCTGACCCATGCCGCGGCGACCCTGCTGCTGCAACGCCTGCCAGCCCGCTTCGGACAGCTCCACCACCATGCCCACGCGCTGCGGCGCGCCGCCAACCATGCCGCTGACGCCGGGCGGCTGCTCCAGCACCACGGCCCTGGCCTGCCGGACGTCACCATGGGTTTCCAGAACACGCTCCATGGCGGTCAGGGACACCCGCTTTTCGGCAATCTTCACAATGCGGTCTGCACGCCCCTGCAGCACGAAGCCCAGGCCGTCGGTGCCGGGCAAGGCACGGTCGGCCGTCTCCCACCAAAGCTGCGCATCAGGCAGATGGCGCGAGCGCACGGCAAGAAGCCCGCTGTCCGACAGGCGCAGCTCCACGCCAGGCAGGGCCTGCCAGGATTCGCCGTGTTCTGCGCGGCGGCGCCAGGCGATACCGCCCGTTTCAGAGCTGCCGAAGACTTCGGTGGGCGAATGGCCCAGCAGCTGCAGCGTGTGCTGCGCGGCGCTCTCGGCCAGTGGGCCGCCGGAGGAAAACACGCCGCCCAGCCGCTCCATCGCCTGCGACCAGTCCAGGTGCGCCGGCAAGCGGCCGAGCATGGCGGGGCTCGATACCAGCAGGCTGCGCGGCGCCTGCTGCAGTGGCTGCACCAGATCCTCGGGATAGTGCGCCAGATGCGTGCCCATGGTGCGGCCAGCCGCCAGCGGCCACAGAATGCGGAACAGCAGGCCGTAGATGTGATGGTGCGCCACGGTGGAGAGCACCTGCACGTGCGGCCCCTGCGCCATGCCGACACCGAACACGGCCTGCAGGGCCTGCACTTCGGCATCCAGCTGCGACAGCCGCTTTTCAATGCGCTCGGGCACCCCCGTGGAGCCGGACGTGAACAGCACGACGCGCGCCTTGTGCATGTCCAGGG
>Ga0153980_1001092_pt1 | contig 11683 bp, 15 predicted proteins | sample TSGA064MetaG_FD_104722 | JGI IMG/M metagenome (GOLD analysis project Ga0153980, IMG submission 104722) | Attine ant fungus gardens microbial communities from Georgia, USA - TSGA064 MetaG | ecosystem: Host-associated > Fungi > Mycelium > Unclassified | place: USA: Georgia, Magnolia Springs State... | reverse complement strand
ATGCATAGTACAGTCTTTAACACCAACTCCCAAAGCTACCCCAAAATCAACATGACTACTAAAGGCCCATCACAGAAACATGTTCTTATTCCAATGAATAAAGACAACAAAAACACAATCCTCCATCAGGCTAATGTTCATGTTAGGATCATCAACAACCATCTCAAAACCTGTAGATCTGATACCTCCATAGACTGCATTCAGGAGACATAGAATAGCATTACCATCACTACAAGCAAAGTCACATTAGCATTAGACCTATCTATTATAGAGAAATATTTCAAGGGACTTGAAGACATCAATGCAGATGAGAATATGACCCCATGCTTCCTCCAGTCCAAGTCATACCTAAAAATCCTAGGAGTTTCCTACTATGGAAATAATTCATCTATGTCCATCACCAACTCCTAAGTCAAAGAAATTCTATCCTGACTGGATATGTTCAATAACATCACTTTAGCTTTGTGCCCATGAATAGTCAGGGCCTCTCCTAAGTCTGATATAGCCATCATATAGATTGACATATGGGACTCTCAAAATAGCACCAAAGCAAGAAGGCTAATAAACAGGTACTTCAATTTTGGATACTATGTAACCACATTCCATAGAACTAGTATAAATCCTGGGGACCCACAGTATAAAAACTACTGGAAATGGGGGCACACTACCTATGTGTGCCAAACACATGGTACCAAGTGCCAACAGTACAGTGGGCCTTACAAAATTGAGTACCATTGACTGATGGTATGGTGCTACAAAGAAAATCCAAAGACCAACCCTCCTATATCTAAGACAAAGCAAGATAAGCCCTATCCACATTTGTTCAAATGTATTAATTGCAAAGGCAGCCACTTTACTAACAGCACAGAATATCCCTTCTAGAAATATAGGTTCAATAGGGAATAGTACACAAAAAAATCCCAAGAGCTTAGAGAAATCCAGGCTAACTCAATCTGCTCAGCTGTGAGTGGTCAAAATTTATGAATACTAAAAACCTAAGAATTTTTTCACAGAATGTGTGTAAGAACAAATTACTCACAGAAATAATCCTTGAAGAAAGAAAACACAAATTTGATATAATACTACTACAAGAACCTCTCTGGTATTCTATCTGACAGATCCCCAGCCATCTATTACCAGATGGCAAAACCATCATAGGAGTGCTGTAGCAACTTAGTCTGAGATGACTTAATCACCCTCCAAGTCTGAGTTGACAAGAAGAACTCAATGAAGTTTCTATTGGATTCTGTATACTACTTATACAACTACTATATGGTCTATGCACTACTCTCCTACACTCATCATGTGACTCCATTATATGATGTGACACTGTGACATCATGACATGCGACTGTGATGTGTGACATTAGCCATGTGACACTTTTCTGCACTCCTTTCTTGTATAGTAAGTCTAACTAAGAAAATAAAAGAAAAGAAAAGAAAAGAAATATAAATAATGACTTAGCTGTTTTGCCAAGTTATGACAAGTGCTCTACTATCCAGCATGGACTCTCCTTGCCCAAAACCCAACTACTATCAATGACCATCCAAGAACTCTCACCTATATTAACAAGAATCTAAGTATACTAAGATTCACACTTCACAGCAACATATTTGACCATTGAGACATTAATCTTGTTTCATTCTCCAACAAAGGTATCTCCTACTTTCTACTCAATATGTACTCAGATAACTACCAAAATGCTGTGATATACCTAAAAAATACAAAGGTAAACCTTAACAATATACTAATCATGACTGGAGATTTACATATTAGAGATTTGGACTGGGATCTCTCATGCCTCTATCACTCCCTCTATACTAAGACCCTTCTTGAAATTGCAGACAGTCTAGGCCTCCAACTCTCAAATCCCACCAACCCTGGACCCACCCAATATATATACAACCCTCTTGATGCCAACACTGTAATTGATCTCATGTTCCTACAACATAATAGCTCTGCTCTCCACAACCACAGCATAGCATCCAACATCCAAAAACTCTCTGACCATGCCCCTCTCATAGTAGAGCTAACTGTTTATGAAGAAAACAACCAAAGCATTAGAAGCACAGTAGTCAAGAATAGTGATAAGGAATCAGAGTTCCTCAAGAACCTTGTCTATACACTAAACACTATAGATACTACTAATATCCACAGCTCAGCAGACCTTGAAGATATAGTCAACAATTTTGCCAAAGTATCAGACATGCTATAGAATAAATACTCCAAATGACCCAATATTACCAAGCACTCCAAAGAGTGGTAGAACACTGAATGTACAAGAAACATTGCATAGTATAGATATACAGGAAATCTCTAGGACTAGACCATATACAAGAAAAAAGTAAAAAATGCAAAACAAATATACTTTGATCAAAAAATACAAGAAATTGTGGTGTTGAAGAAAAGGCCATGGAACCTTATGAATTGGGTAAGAAAAAGGAAGTTACTACTAACCAAAGCTATTCTATTCAATAGACAACTATATTCCAACCTGGTTGATCTTTGGTCCATGCTCTATTCATTATACAATTCAGCTCAGAATAGACCTATAAATTCTATCAGTCTCTAGGAAATACCTACCATCTCCACTACCCAATGGCCCCTATTCTCAGTTGCTGAATTGTACAATGCCCTACAAAAGTACAACGACAGTTTAACTTCAGGGCCTGACCACATACCATGGCACCACCTAAAGTGCATTCTCAATGATCCTAAATGCACAGCAAATATTGTCAACATTGCCAATGTATGTATCAGAAATAGGCACTGGCCTATCTATTTTAAAAGGTCAATGTCAGTCATTATTCCCAAACCCAATAGAGCAAGTTATAACTTACCAAAAGCCTTCTACTCTATTATACTACTAAATACTATGGGTGAATTAATAGAGAAAATAATAAGCAACCATCTCTAAGTATATTTTATTGCTTCTAACTTTTTACACCTCCACCAGCTAAGTAGAATCAAACAACATGCATTTACAGATGCAGGTGTTTTCTTAACATACCTAGTCCAAGCGGGATGGGCAAAAGGTCTGAGAACAAGTATTCTTGCCTTTGATATAGCATAGTTCTTCCTCTCCCTCAACCATCAACTTCTACTGATGATTATAGCCAAAGCTAAATTAAATGAAAGTGTTGTAGGGTTCTTCTCAAACTATCTAATAAACAGGTACATATAGTACAGGTAGAATAGCTTCACCTCCCCCCTCTTTCAAACCAATATAGAAGTAGGACAAGGATCATCTCTATCCCCTATCCTCTTAGTCCTATACTTAGCATCTATTCTAAAAATCTGGGAAAAGAGAAGTAAAAACCTGACTATCCCAATCCTTGCCTCTACCCTATCATTTGTTGACAATGGCCTATTCATCTCCCAAGAAAAAAACTTCAAGAAGACAAATACAACTCTATTCATATGCTTTAATATGCTATCTCCTATTTTGCAGGACTTTGGCCTTGCAATCAAACATAACAAGACAGAAATATTCTATTTTACCTGAGCAACAAAGAATGCTGACCCACCCTCTCTTGATCAATTCTTGCTAGAAGAGCCAGTCCTAAGACCAAAACACATTTGGCAGTATCTAGGATTCTACTTTGATAAAAAAACCAACTTTTAGATACCACACCCATTTCTACTCTAATAGAGCAATATCCATAGTAAAAAGCATAAAAATGCTTGGTAACTCCCATTGTGGTCTTTCACCTATACAAAAGCATCTGCTATACAGAACATATATCCTCCCAATTGCTATATATAGTTTTCAACTATGGTACTTCAAGAGTGCCCCAACTCACTACCCCTTTAAAACCTGAAGAAAATGCAACAAAGAGCTGCTCTATAGATTACAGGTGCATTCCACACCTCTCCAACCTGGGGCATCAAGGCAATTGCAGGGCTAATACTATCACAAACTTTATTTGGACCATAACTCCAGGGATACTTGACCGATTTCGACAATCTAAATGGCCACTGAAAGCCCTTAAGAAGACCTTTCAAAAAGTACCAAAAACATCTCAAAGCAATCAGTATTCACTGAGTTATCAGCAGATCAGTTGGCAATCACCAAGTTACCAGACACTAAATCGCCAATATCTCAGGAACCACTTAATGTAATTGTTTGCTTCAATGACCACCGTGAAGCTCTCTTCAATGCGCTTCTTTTGGCCATAAGTAGATCCCGAGATGATAAGATCCCATAGAGATACAAGGTTCTCAATGTTTGTACATAACACTGATCTTTACTCATAGATTATCATCTGTCCTTGAGTAGAACAAAGGACTGCCCTAAGATGGTTATGTTATCTCTATTTCAAGAACAATAGCACTCCTATATGTAGAACAATAGGTAGTGATCATATAGTAGGCTGTTCTGGTGCACAGACCACTACAATCATATATTTAAGAACTGTATGTCTGAGGATAAACCTCAGACTTAACAACATCTTTTGCTGCTTGTCTAACTTTACTTTTTTGAACACTTTGATTATCAAATCAAGTAATCACAAATCAGTAAGTGGCCATTTGTGATAAATACCCATCAACCTACACTTCAACAAATTGGCTGGGCACCACAACCTATGTATAGTTTCCCTTCCATGATAACATACCATTTGTACCCTTCTTGACTCTCAACACTCCAAAGCAGCACTATCACAAATGGCCACTTACTGATTTGTGATTAGTTGATTTAATAATCAAAGTGCTCAAAAAAGCAAAGTTAGACAAGCAGCAAAAGATGTTATTAAGTCTGAGGTTTATCCTCAGATATATAGTTCTTAAATATATAATTGTGGTGGTCTGTGCACCAAAACAGTCTACTACATAATCACTACCTATTGTTCTACATATAGGAGTGCTATTGTTCTTGAAATAGAGATAACATAACCATCTTAGGGCAGTCCTTTGTTCTATTCAAGGACAGATGATAATCTATGGGTAAAAATCAGTGTCATGTACAAACATTGAGGACCTTGTATCTCTATGGGATCTTATTGCCTCTGGCTTTATTTATGGCCAAAAAGAAGTGCATTGAAGAGAGTTTTACAATGGTCATTGAAGTGAATGATTATATTAAGCAGTTCCAGAGATATCAGTGATTTAGTGTCTGGTAACTTAATAATCACCAACTGATCTGCTGATAACTCAGTGAATACTGATTGCTTTGAGATGTTTTTGGTACTTTTTGAAAGGTCTTCTTAAGGGCTTTCAGTGGCCATTTAGATTAATGAAATTGGTCAAGTATTCCCAGAGCTATGGTCCAAATAAAGTTTGTGACACCCTAGTAGTTCTCTTGAGAATATCTTTTTGTCCTCTTCTTCTTTCTGTCACCATACTTCTTCAGCTTCTTCTCCATACTCTCTCTCAAACTCTTCAACCAACTCCCTTGCATTCTTTAAGTTTTTTCTACTTTTTCAAGTATCTTCTTTTGCTATATATCCTTTCCATCATACTAGGAACTTTTCCTTTCCCCTGACTACCCTTTTGTTTAGTATTTTTTCTACCTCAAATTCCTCTTCTCCTTTAATAACAACTGGTTTCAGTGGGGTTTTTCTCTGTTCTTCTACCTGAGGCCTATACAACCATACTCAACTCACATTAACTACAGGATATATCTTAACAGAACTAGGTAGTTCTAATTCTATAGCATTGGTTGAGATAATTCTCTTGACCCTGTAAGGTCCCACAAACCATTCTGTTAACTTTTCTGATCTCCTTCCTACCATCTGCTATTTGAGATCCTTTGTATTTAATAGTACTAAGTCTCCAAGTTTGTATTCCTCTGCTTCCTCTTGCTTTTTGTCTGCATATCTCTTCATCTCTTTCTGTGCCTTCTCTAGTACTGCTCTTGCTTTTTCCTGGATTTTCTTTATTTTTTCCTTTGAATCCCATTCTTGGATCCTGATTGTAGTTTGCTTTAAATAGAGAAGTTTTTGTTGCTAAATAAATCTTGTTGTTATATGTAAATTCAGCAGTCTCCAGCCATTCTGACCACTGCTCTTGCCTATGATCAATAAAGACCCTCAGATACTGTTCTAGTTCCTGATTCACCCTCTCTGTTTGCCTATCTGTTTGGGGGTGATAGGCTATTGACAGCTTTACCTGGATTTCCAATAACTCATTCAGCTTCTTCATTATTCCTGCTGTGAACTGTACTCCTCTGTCCAATATGATGCTTTCTGGAAGTCTATACAACTTCTAGATATGATCCCTAAATAGTCTAGCAGGTCCCTCTGTTGATGTTTTGTCTATAGTTGCTATAAAATGGGCTATTTTACTGAAACAATCACAAACTACTAAGATTACATCATAGCCTTGTGCCAAAGATAGCTTGGTAATGAAGTCTGCCAAAATATGAATCCATGGTTTCTCTGGAATTGTATTAGGTATTAGTTTTCCTGCTGGTACTTTACTTCTGTTTTTGTATTGTTGACAAGTATCACATCCCTCTACATATCTTCCTACTTCTTTTATTACTCCTGGCCACCAATAGTTCCTTGTCACTAACTCTGTTGTCTTCCATCTTCTTCCATGTCCTCCTACCAGCATATTATGATGCAAATGTATCACCTTTCCTCTTAGCTCTCCTTCTGGAACATATACTTGTCCTTTCTTCATAACTAATCTCTCTTTTACTGTCCATTCCTCATCTTTTAGTGTTTTCATTCCTGTTTTCTTTAGTTCCTCTACTGCTTTTACTATCTTCTCATCTTCCTCTTGTGCTTTCTTGATCTTTTCCCTTAGATTATTTCTTCCACCAATGTCTCTGTTCAGTTTATCTACTATAGCTTTATCAATATCTGGTTCTCATTATTGTTCTCCACTCCTTCCTGCCAATCTGGTCTCTGACTCAATCTGTCTGCCTTTTTCATACTTTTGCCCAGAATATGCTTTAGAGTAAAGTCAAATCATGACAGGTACAATGCCCATCTAGCTTATCTTTGATTCAGCTTCTGGCTAGTTATAAAGTACTGGAGGTTTTTATGGTCTGTCCAGATTTCAAACTTCATTTTTGCTCTCTCCAAGTAATGTCTCTATACCTCTAAGCATTGAATTACCATCAACATTTCCTTGTCATGAATTTTATAGTTGCACTCTGTTATATTCAATGATTTGGAAATAAAGGCAACTGGCCTCCATTTCTTGTCTCCACATTTGACCAACAGTACTTCTCCTGTTGTATAATCTAAAATGTCAGCCTCTACTTTCATTTCCTTATCTAAGTTTGGGATGGCCAGAACTGGCTTAGTCATAAATACCTCTGTCACAAACTTTATTTGGACTATAACTCCAGGAATACTTGACTGATTTTGACAATCTAAATGGCCACCAAGAGCCCTTAAGAAGACTTTTCTAACAGTACCAAAAACATCTCAAAGCAATCAGTATTCACTGAGTTATCAGCAGATCAGTTGGTGATCACCAAGTTACAAGATACTAAATCGCTGATATCTTGGGAACTTCTTGACATCATTATTTGCTTCAATGACCATTGTGAAGCTCTCTTCAATGCACTTCTTTTGACTATAAATAAAACCAGAGACAATAAGATCCCATGGAGATACAAGGTTCTCAATGTTTGTATATAACATTGATCTTTATCTATAGATTATCATCTGTCCTTGAATAGAACAAAGGACTGCCCTAAGACAGTTATGTTATCTCTATTTCAAGAACAATAGCACTCCTATATGTAGAACAATAGGTAGTGATCATATGGTAGGCTGTCCTAGTGCACAGATTACCACAATTATGTATTTAAGAACTGTATGTCTGAGGATAAACCTTAGACTTAACAACATCTTTTGCTGCTTGTCTAACTTTGCTTTTTTGAGCACTTTGATTATTGAATCAACCAATTACAAATCAGTAAGTGGCTATTTGTGATAATTTCCTTCAACCTTTTGAATGTTTCCACTTGCTCCCTTTTCTATCTCCACTTTTCTTCCTTTCTAACCAACTGGTGCAATAGGGCTGCAATTCTAGTGAAGTCTTTAATAAACTGCCTATAGTAGTTGGTGAGTCCTAGGAACTTTTGTACTTCTTTTATATTTTTTGGTGCCAGCCAACTTAATACTCTATCTACCTTTTTCTTTTGTATTTCAACTCCCTGGGGACCAATCACCATATCTAGAAATTCTACTTTTTTTACTTTCCACTAATACTTTTCTGGTTTGACAAACAGGTCATTTTCTTCCAATCTCTTTAATACTTCCTCTACCAGCTTATTATGCCCTTCTTCTGTAGGAACTTAGGTAGTGACACCTTAGATCTACTTTTAGTTCGAGTTGACAAGGAGAACTCAATAGAGTTCTCATTTGTTTGCTATATACTACTTATACATATTTCTGTATTTACTCTTATTTATAAAGTCCCACATATCTCTTTTGAGTCATTTTCTCTTACGCATCCATTGGTTACTTAGTAAAAGAAAAGGAAAAAGAAAATAAATAATAACTTAGTTGTTTGGCCAAGTCATAACACCACCCCCCTCTCAAGGTTCCTTGTCTCGAGGATTTTTACAGTTCATAATAGGGGTCATCCATGTTCCCCATATCATCATTATCTTTCTCTGTCTACTTCTTTATTCCTGAGTTCCCTTGTTTGATTTCTTCTTCCTCTTTCTTTATTATCTCCATCGTTCTTTGCTCTCTCTTTCTTCCTCCTTTCCATCTCCTCCAATTTTTTTCTAACTTTGCCCAGTATTCTTTGTCATACCTTTTATCTGGCCATCCAAATAATTTTCTCGCCGTGAATTCTCCTAGCAATTTTCCTCTTCTGAATGTTCCTTCTTTTCTTTCTTGTCTTCTGATATCTTCTATATCTCTTCTATATTTCTTTTCAAACTCTTCTATTGCTTCCTTTGTGTTTTCCAAATTTTCCTTTCCTTCCCAGGTATCTGCTTCTGCCATAAATCCCTTCCATCATACCAGATACTTGTCCTTCTCCCTAATTTGTTGCTTGTTCAATATCCTCTCAACCTCCCATTCCTCTTCTCCCTCAATTATGACTGGAGTTGGTTGCTCCTTTCTCTGCCCCTCAACTTACCCTATGTATCTATGTATCCTACTAATGTTTACTACTGGATGTATCCTGATTGTGCTAGGTAATTCTAATTTGACTGTATTTGCTGATACGATCTCCTTTACTTTATAAGGGCCAACAAACCTCTCCGTCAACTTTTCTGTCCTTCTACCAGTCATCTGATATTTTAGGTCCTTAGTGCTTAGCATTATTAAATCTCCTACTTTATACTTGTCGGCTTCTCCTCTTTTTCTATCTGCATATTTCTTCATTTCTTCTTGTGCCTTTTCCAGTGCTGCTTTTGCTTCCTCTTGGATTTCTTTCATTTTTGTCACAAATTTCTCTGCCCCTTCATATTTTTCCTTCTTTCTCATCTCAAACCCCATCCTGGGATCTTGTCTGTAATTTGCCTTGAAAGATGATATTTTAGTACTTGAGTGTGCTTTGTTATTGTAGGCAAACTCTGCCATTTCTAACCAATCAGGCCACTGTTCCTGCCTGTGGTCAATAAACATTCTTAAGTACTGTTCTAGTTCTTGATTAACCCTTTCCATCTGTCCATTGGTTTGAGAGTGGAACACTATTGACAATTTACTCTTGATCCCTAACATCCTATTCAACTCTCTCATTATTCCTGCCACAAATTGGAGTCCTCTATCTAATATGATACTTTCCAGTAGACTATGTAACTTCCACATGTTATCTCTGAACAGCTTGGCTAGATCTTCTGCTGACATCTTCTCAGTAGTTGAAATAAAGTGTACCATTTTTGTTAATCGGTCCACTACTACTAGGATAGAGTTGTAATCTTGGGCTAGTGGCAGTTTCGTAATAAAATCTGCTGAAATGTGTACCTAAGGTTTCTCAGGTATTGAGTTAGGCATTAATTTGCCAGCCAGTTGCTCTGTGCAGTTTTTGTTTCTTTGGTAGAAGTCACACCCTTCCATATGATATTTTACTTCCTTCATTACTCCTGGCCACCAGAAATTCCTAGTGACCAATTCTACTGTTTTCCATTGTCCTCCATGTCCTCCCACTGGTGTATCGTAGTGTAGCCTAATTATTTCTGCCCTCAATACATTGTCTTTAGATACATATACCTTTTCCTCTTTATACATTATGCCATCCACTTCTCTCTACTCTTCATCTCTCAACATTTTTACTCCAGCCCACTTCATTTCTTCAACTGCTTTTACAACTTTGTCGTCTTTCACCTTTGACCATTCTACCTTTTTTAGTAAATTGACTCCTTCCACAATGATTTCTACTTTCTCCATTCCCCTGACTTCCAGCTACTCAGACTTTACCAATGTCTTGTCTTTGTTATCCCTTTCCACTCCAACTTTCCAATCCGGCCTCCTACTCAAACTATCTGTCTTCTCCATTCTGCTTCCTGGAATGTGCTTGAGCATAAAATCAAATCTTGATAGATACAATGCTTATCTTGCTTGTCTTCTATTTAATTTCTGCACCTTCATAAAATATTCAAGATTTTTGTGGTCTGTCCAAATCTCAAATCTTATCATTGTTCCTTCCAGGAAGTACCTCCATACTTCTAGGCACCTGACTACTGCTAGCATTTCCTTGTCATGAATCTCATAGTTTCTTTCTATATCACTTAGAGATTTAGAAATGAAAGTAACTGGTCTCCACAATTCGTCAGAGCATTTCATTGACAATACTCCTCCCATAGCGTAGTTTAAAGTGTCTGCTTCTACCCTAAACTCTTTGTCTAAGTCTGGGGCCGCTAACACTGGCCTAGTTGTAAAGATTTCTTTTAGCTTGTCAAATGCCTTCTGCTGTTCTCCCCCCTATTGTCACTTCACATCCTTTCTTGTCAGCATATTTATTGGCCTTGCTATTTGAGCAAAGTCCTTGATAAACCTCCTGTAGTAGTTTGCAAGGCCCAAGAACTTTCTGACATCTTTCATATTTTTTGGTTCTGGCCAACTTAACACTCTATCCACCTTTTCCTTCTCTATTTCTATTCCATTGGGTCCTATAATAACTCCCAAGAATCCGATCTTTCTCACTTTCCACACACACTTCTCTGGTTTGATATATAAGTTATTCTCTTCTAATTGTTTCAACACTTCTTCTACTATCTCATCATACTCCTCTTCCATCTCCATTCCTACCAACACATTGTCCACAAATGCCACCACTTTTCCTTTGTTGATCATATCCCTCAGAATTTCATTCTGTCACAAACTTCATTTGGACCATAACTCCAGGAATACTTGACCGATTTTGATGATCTAAATGGCCACCAAAAGCCCTTAAAAAGACCTTTCAAACAGTACCAAAAACATCTCAAAGCAATCAGTATTCACTGAGTTATCAGCAGATCAGTCAGTGATCACCAAGTCACCAGACACTAAATTGCTGATATCTCAGAAACCGCTTAACGTAATCGTTTGCTTCAATGACCATCGTGAAGCTCTCTTCAATGCGCTTCTTTCGGCTATAAATAGATCCTGAGGTAATAAGATCCCATAGAGATACAAGGTCCTCAATGTTTGTACATGATACTGATCTTTACTCATAGATTATTATCTGTCCTTGAATAGAACAAAGGACTGCCCTAAGATGGTTATGTTATCTCTATTTCAAGAACAATAGCACTCCTATATGTAGAACAATAGGTAGTGAT
>Ga0153980_1001091_pt1 | contig 11684 bp, 9 predicted proteins | sample TSGA064MetaG_FD_104722 | JGI IMG/M metagenome (GOLD analysis project Ga0153980, IMG submission 104722) | Attine ant fungus gardens microbial communities from Georgia, USA - TSGA064 MetaG | ecosystem: Host-associated > Fungi > Mycelium > Unclassified | place: USA: Georgia, Magnolia Springs State... | reverse complement strand
CTGCAGAAATCCGGCATTCCCGAAGTGAAAGGCTACGCCGGCTTCCCGGTGGGCGGCTCTTTCCTCGTTACGGAAAATCCGGACGTGGTGAAACAGCACATGGCGAAGGTGTATGGCAAAGCCAGCGTCGGCGCACCGCCGATGTCGGTGCCGCACGTTGATACACGCGTGCTGGATGGCAAGCAGGTGCTGCTATTTGGCCCGTTCGCCACCTTCTCCACCAAATTCCTTAAGCAAGGTTCGCTGCTGGATATGTTCGGCGCGATGAATGGCAGCAACCTGAAACCGATGGTGCAGGTTGGCCTGAAGAGTTTCGACCTGGTGAAATATCTGGTTGATCAGGTGCTGCAAAGCGACAGCGATCGTATGGAAGCCTTGCGAGCTTACGTCCCGCAGGCGCAGCAGGAAGATTGGCGTTTGGTGACGGCAGGCCAGCGCGTGCAGATCATTAAAAATGATGAGAAAGAGGGCGGCGTGCTGCGTCTTGGCACCGAAGTGGTGACGTCTGAAGACGGTTCGATTTCGGCGTTGCTCGGCGCCTCGCCTGGTGCATCAACCGCCGCACCGATTATGCTCGAGCTGATGGCGAAAGCCTTCCCGGAGCAGATGCGTTCACCGGAGTGGCAGACCAAAATCCGCATGGTGATCCCATCGTGGGGCCGCAAACTGAACGGCGATGTGGCGCTAACCGAGAAAGTGCTGGCCGACACCAGTCGCGTGCTGCAACTCGATTACGAACCCGTTGTTACACCGGATGCCGCCAACGATGAAGCGCGCGAAACGGCGCACGTGGTGGGGAAGTAATAAGGTGGTCTCAACCCAGGTCGCCATGAATGGCGACCCTACATTGTAGGGTGCGCATTCATGCGCACCGCAATCACTAGCTTAGCAGTACCGCGTCATACAGCATCCACGCCGTAGTTGCCACCAGCGATAACGCCATCAAACCGTTAAACGCCTGACGTTTCCACGCTACCTGCAGATGGCTGCGAAGGCGGTCGCCCAATGCAGCCCAAATCAAAATGCACGGCAGATTCAACGCTGCAAATCCCAATAATACGGTCAGCACGCCGTTGCTGTTGGCGTACATCAGCGCCACGTTCGTCACCATCAGCCAGGCTTTCGGATTCACCGCCTGAAAACAGATACCGCCCACTAGCGTCATCGGGCGCGGGCGTTCGCGCAACTCCGGCGCCCCGGCGCGGAATATCTTCCATGAGAGCCACAGCAGATAGCTGCATCCGACCACTGTCAGCGGCAGGCGAATCGCGCCCACCCAGTGCAGTAACACATCCAGCGCCATACTTGCCAGCAGCATCTGTATCGCACAGCCCAGCAGGATGCCAAACAGCATCGGCAGCGTTCGCCTGAAGCCAAAGTTGACGCCTGAGGTCGCCAGTAACAGATTGTTCGGGCCGGGCGTGATCGACATAACGGTGACGTAGCTGAAGAATGAGGGATCGAGCATGATGCGCTTCCTGATGAACCAATGTTGCATTTATGCTAATGCGGAGCGCGCGATGGAAACAGAGACACAAAACCACTATTGTAATGGATACAGTTGTCTCAAAACTGAATTGTACCCATCACGCGCGGAGGCTTTTGTGTCCCTTCCTCTTTCATCCGGTCAAACGCTGTATCAGCAGCTGGTCGATAGTTTTGCCGAGTCAATTCATCAGGGCACGTTAAAGCCGGGCAAACGCCTGCCGGCGATCCGGCGCGTGGCACAATCACATCAGGTTAGCATCAATACGGTGTTAAACGCCTGGCAAATCCTGGAAGATCGCGGCCTGATCGAATCACGTCCGCAATCGGGTTATTACGTGCGCGGCGTGCTGCCCGCCGTGACGCGTCCGGTTAAACCGCTTGCGGCAAAAATTAATGACCCCAGCTCGCAAAAGCTGGCGCTGATTGAGCAGGTGTTCGCCGCGCAGAATAATCCGGAGTACACCAATATCTCGCTCGCCTGTCCGCAGGATGGCACCTTCTATCCGGCGGCGCGTATCGGACGCATTACCGCCTCCATTTTGCGGCAGAATCCCGACATTATCGGGCGCTACGCGCTTCCGCCTGGTAGTGAGCGCTTACGGGAGGAGATTGCGCGCCGCGCGCTGCATAACGGCATCAATCTGCCGCCGCAGGAGATCACCCTCACCCACGGCTGCATGGAAGCGCTGCAGCTGGCGCTGCGTGCAGTAACCAAGCCCGGCGACTGCATTGGTCTGGAATCGCCAACCTATTTCTTCCTGTTTCCGCTGCTGGCGTCGCTGGGGCTGAAGGCGCTGGAAATCCCCACCGATCCGCAGCAAGGTTTGTCGCTGGATGCACTGGAGATGCTGCTGCAGGAGAAACGCATTCAGGCAGTGATCGCCATGCCCGGCGCGCAGAACCCGCTGGGTTATGTGATGCCGCTTGAGCATAAAAAGCGCCTGGCTAAGTTAGTAAATACTTACCACGTTCCGCTGCTGGAAGACGGCTTGTACGACGAATTGCAATTTGAGTGGCCGCTATCGCCGCCGGTGAAGGCCTTTGATAGCGACGGCTGGGTGATTTACTGCACCAGCTTTACCAAAACCGTGGCACCCGATTTTCGTATCGGCTGGACGGCCGCCGGCCGCTTTCATGAACGCATCGCCCAGCTTAAGGCGGTGTCCTCCATGGCAGAATCACGCCTGTTGAGCGAAACGCTGGCCGAGTTTCTTGCCAGCGGCGGTTACGATCATCATCTGCGCACGCTGCGGCGGCGCTATGCCGCAAATCTTGATGCCGCGCGCGGGATGCTGGCGCGCCACTTCCCACAGGGCACGCGCGCTACCCTGCCGCGCGGCGGATTTGTCTTTTGGGTAGAACTGCCGGGCAAAGTCGATACCGTGGAGATGTTTCATCGTCTGCTGCAAGAGCAAATCTGTGTAACGCCGGGAGCGCTCTACTCGCTGAGCAATCGCTATACGCACGCGCTGCGCCTCTCCTGCTGCTATCCGTTTGATGAGCGTTATACGTGGGCGTTGCAACGCACCGGCGCGCTGGCCTGCGAAATGACAGGCCTCGCGCCGGGGCAGGATCAGGGCTTGCCGTTGCGGCCCCAGGTGGTGTAAGGCTCACGCTCGGTCAGGCGCTCGTAATACGTTTGTACCGCCGGGAAGGGAGGATGCTCAAGCGGTGTTTCATACCAGCGATTCACCGCTAATCCCACGGGAATGTCTGCCAGCGAGAAATTGCGGCCTGCGACGTAGCGCCCGGTTTTTTCCAAATGCGCGTTGAGAATGTTCATGGTGTGCGTCCAGCCTTTGACGGCCGCCGCCAGCAGGCGGGGATCCTGATGTGCTGGCGAGTTACGCACCAGCGACATAAATGCATAGCGCCAGGAGGTATTCAGCTCGGTGGCTTGCCAATCCATCCACTGATCGACCGGCGCACGGGCGCGCGGATTCTCTGGGTAGAGCCATTCGCCGCCGTTGCTATTAGCCAGATAGCGCAAAATAGTGTTGGATTCCCACAGCACGAAATCGTCCTCGATAATCACCGGGACCATTGCATTGGGATTGAGTGCCATAAACTCGGGCGAGTGCAGCGATTGCGGATCGTCGCCCCAGGGTTCAGATTCATACGCGATATCCAGTTCTTCGCACAGCCACAGAACTTTTCGCACGTTAATAGACGAAGTACGGCCAAGCACTTTTAACATTGCAGTCTCCAATTGCAGAATTCTTAATCTATTCATAGCCCTGTTGCTGGCCTTTCGCAATCGGCAGGATGTAAATCCGGATTTCAGACAACCTCAACGAGGAAGGAGTGATAATGCAGGTCGCATTTAAACAGGTGGATGTGTTTACCTCATCGGCGTTCAAAGGTAATCCGCTGGCGGTGATTATGGATGCACAAGGATTAAGTGACGCGCAGCTGGCAGCAATCGCGCGCTGGACGAATCTGTCGGAAACCACCTTTGTGCTGCCGCCGCAAGATGAAGCGGCAGATTACCGCGTGCGCATTTTTACCGTAGAAGGTGAGCTGCCCTTTGCCGGTCATCCAACGCTCGGCACCGCGCACGCACTACTCGAAGCGGGTTGGCCGCTAAAAACGCCGGGCAAGATTGTGCAGGAGTGCGGCGTTGGCCTGGTTGAGGTGAAGATTAGCCACGACGGCGCGCTGGCCTTTGCTGCCCCCGCCGCCACCTTAACGCCTTTTAGCGATGCGCTGATGAGCAGTGCGCTCAACAGCGAAGCCTTCGATCTCAGCCAGGCACCCACCATCGTCGATATGGGCATTCGCTGGCTGCTAATTCCACTGAGCAGCGCGCAGGCGGTACTGGATGTGGTGCCATCGGTGGCCGATTTACATCGTCTGCAACAGCATGCCGATGTTAACGGCACGATGATTTTTGGCGCGCTTCCCGCGGGTGAAAACGAGCAGTACGAAGTTCGCGCGTTGCTGGTTGAGAATGGCAGTTTGACCGAAGATCCGGTTACCGGTAGCGCCAATGCGTGCCTGGCACGCTACTTCGCCGCCCAGGGCCAAACGCGTGATTATCGGGCGCGCCAGGGCAGCGTGATTCAGCGTGAAGGTCGCATTCAGGTGAGTTTTAGTGATGCAGCGATCTGGATTGGCGGCCAAACGGTGACGGTGATTGATGGGACGATTGCGGTGTAAGGTTGCCATTTATGGCAACCTGGCTGGCGTCGCTGTTTAATGAGGTCGCCATTAATGGCGACCTTACGAATTACAGTGCCTGGCCACCTGAGGCTTCAATGCGCTGCGCGGTGATCCAGCTGGTTTCATCGCTGAGAATTGCGCTAATGGCGTCACCAATATCATCCGGTAATCCCACACGACCCAGCGCAGTCACCGAAGCGATGTGGTCGTTGAGATCTTTGGTATCACGTACGTGGCCACCGCCAAAATCGGTTTCTATCGCTCCTGGCGCCAGAATGTTGACGCGGATGCGGCGTTCACCCAGCTCTTTAGCCTGATAGCGGGTTAATACTTCCATCGCGCCTTTCATCGACGCGTAAGTGCCAGAACCTGGCAGCGTCATACGCGTTAAGCCACTGGAAATGTTCAGGATGCGCGCACCATCCACCAGCAGTGGCAGCAGTTTCTGCGTCAGGAAATAGGGCCCTTTGAAATGCACATTCACCAGTGCGTCGAACTCATCTTCCGTGGTATCGGCAAAGGGCTTGTAGTGGCCGTGGCCGGCGTTGTTCACTAAATAGTCAAAGTTGTCACGCTGCCAGGTTTTTTGCAGCGCCTCTTTTACCTGGGCCACAAAGCCATCAAATTGCCCCGTGTCGCCAACATCCAGCTGCAGCGCCACTGCACGCGCGCCCAGCGCTTCAATCTGTTGTACTACCGCCTGCGCTTCTTCAGCATGGTTGCGATAGGTAAACAGGATATCGGTGCCTTTAGCGGCCAGTTTCAGCGCGCCATTTTTGCCTAAACCGCGATTTCCGCCGGTAATCAATGCAATTTTATGACTCATGTTTCGCTCCAGTTGGAAAATTGAACACGGGATAAGGATATTCGCGAATAATTGATCTATAAACGCAGAGGAATACGCAGCACTGTTTCACTAACAACAACAATCGGTGAACAACATGGATAAAATTCACGCAATGCAGGTTTTTGTGCGGGTGGCCGAAATGGGCAGTTTTACCCGTGCGGCAGAAAGTCTCGGTTTACCGAAAGGCAGCGTTTCACGCCAGCTACAGGCGCTGGAAAATCAAATGGGTACGCGCCTGCTGCATCGCACCACGCGCCGCGTGCATCTGACTCAGGATGGCCTGGTCTATTACGATCGCTGCCTTGATTTACTATCGATGCTCGACGACATGGACAGCCTGTTTCAGCACGATCCCGGCACTTTAAGCGGCAAACTGCGCGTGGATATGTCGGTGGCGATGGCGACCGGCTTTGTGTTGCCGCGCCTGCCGGAGTTTTTACAGCACTATCCCGGCGTGGAGATTGAGCTGAGCAGCAGCGATCGTCAGGTGGATGTGATCCGTGAAGGCTTTGACTGCGTGGTACGCGTGGGCGAGCTGAAAGATTCCGGCCTGATTGCGCGCAAAATTGGCACTCACGCTTTGATCAACTGCGCCAGCGCCGACTACCTTTCCCGCTTCGGCATGCCGGTGCGGCTGGAAGATTTGTCGCAACATGCGATGGTGCATTACAGCCAACAGCTTGGGCAACCTTCACAGGGCTTTGAGTATTTTGATGGCAAACAGTGTCATTACATTCAAACCGGCGGCGTGGTGACGGTAAACAGCACCGAGACCTATCGTGCCGCGTGTCTCGCCGGTCTCGGCATTATTCAGGTACCGGCGATTGGCGTACAGCCGCTGCTGGAATCAGGACAGCTGGTAGAAGTGCTGCATCACTTCCCGGCGAAACCGATGCCGATCTCGCTGCTTTATCCGCATCGTCGTAACGTGGCGCGTCGCGTGCGAGTGTTTATGGAGTGGCTCAGCCAAGTCCTACAAGAGTATGTGACATAAGACGCTATAATTGTATTTTCGCAGTGAACAGGATAACTATCGTCTATGACGGACAACACCCCTAAAGAGAGCGCGGCTGAGGCAGAAGCCAAGCCGCTGATTGATATCAAAACCGGTAATAAAACCGTAGATGGCTCGATCCAAAACGTTTCGCGCTTTGCCGCCTGGTTTCAGGCGATTCCCGCGGTCGCACATTTTTTGCGTGCGCTTGAACGCTTTAACGATCGCCTCGGCAGCCAGTTTGGCGCGGCTATAACCTACTTCTCATTTCTCTCCCTGATACCGATTTTGATGGTCTCCTTTGCGGCTGTCGGCTTTGTGCTGGCGTCGAATCAGGATTTGCTCACCGAGTTGATCAACAAAATCGTTAACAGCATCAGCGATCCTACGTTGGCTACCACCCTGAAAAACACGGTGAATACCGCGATTCAGCAACGTGCTACGGTAGGATTGACCGGTTTGCTGCTGGCGCTGTACTCCGGCATCAACTGGATGGGCAATCTGCGTGAAGCGGTGCGCGCGCAGTCGCGCGATGTATGGGAACGTAAGCCAGATGACCAGGAGAAGTTCTGGAAAAAGTACGCGCGTGATTTGCTTTCACTGCTTGGTTTGATGTTTGCGCTGGTGATTACGCTGTCGCTGACCTCCATTGCGGGTGCGGCGCAGGCGGCAATTGTGAATGCGCTGGGATTGCAGGATATTGAGTGGCTGCGACCAGCGATGACCATCATCGCGTTATCGATCTCTATCTTCGCGAACTACCTGCTGTTCCTGTGGATCTTCTGGATTCTGCCGCGCCATAAGCCGCGTAAGAAAGCGCTGTTCCGCGGTACGCTGCTGGCAGCAATTGGCTTTGAGGTGATTAAATTTGTGATGACGCTGACCCTGCCAAAACTGGCAACCTCGCCTTCTGGCGCGGCCTTTGGTTCGGTGCTTGGCTTAATGGCCTTCTTCTACTTCTTTGCACGTCTGACGCTGTTCTGCGCGGCGTGGATCGCCACGGCGAAATACAAAGATGATAAAGAGATGCCGCAACCGCATCAGGCAAAATAGGCTGGCTCACTTGTTACATTTTCTGAACTAGCTAAAAATGTTTCCTGCTGGCTGCTTTTCCAGCAAAAACCAGCAGGAAACGCTGAAGGGTCACTTTAATTTGGCCCTTTTGCAGAGATTCACGCCAAAAAAGTGACACTTCCCGTTCCCATCCGCCACTGATTGCATCAACTCAGAAATTATCCACTTTTTCGCCGAAAAAGCCCGGTCTGACGCGGTTTTTCGCCATTGAATGCCGCAAACCAGGTGCGTAAGATTCTCTGTCTACATTTACAATTAAGAAACACTTATGCAAGCCTCCATCACAGAAACACTCGACCAAAAACACGACGACACGCCGGTCAATTCACGCGGCAAAGTGGTTGTGGCATCGCTTGTCGGCACCGCCATCGAATTCTTCGATTTCTATATTTATGCCACTGCCGCGGTGATTATTTTCCCGCATATCTTCTTCCCGCAGGGCGATCCAACCGTCGCCACGCTGCAATCACTGGCTACCTTCGCCATCGCCTTCGTTGCGCGCCCTATCGGCTCTGCGCTGTTCGGGCACTTTGGCGATCGCGTCGGCCGTAAAGCCACCCTGGTGGCATCGCTGCTGACCATGGGCGTTTCGACAGTGCTGATTGGTTTGCTGCCGAGCTATCAAACCATTGGCGTGGCTGCCCCGCTGCTGCTGGCGCTGGCGCGTTTTGGTCAGGGTCTTGGCCTGGGCGGCGAATGGGGCGGTGCGGCACTTTTAGCGACCGAGAATGCGCCCGCAAAGAAACGCGCGCTTTATGGTTCATTCCCACAGCTTGGCGCGCCGATTGGCTTCTTCTTCGCCAACGGCACCTTCCTGTTGCTGTCATGGCTACTAACTGATGAGCAGTTCATGAACTGGGGCTGGCGCGTGCCGTTTATCCTTTCTGCAGTGCTGGTGCTGATTGGCCTGTATGTGCGCGTTTCGCTGCATGAAAGCCCGGTGTTTGCCAAAGTGCAGAAAGAGAATAAGCAGGTGCGGATGCCGATTGGTACGCTGCTGAGCAAGCATTTAACGGCGACCATTCTCGGTACCTTCATCATGCTTGCCACCTATACGCTGTTCTACATTATGACCGTCTACTCGATGAGTTACGGCACCGCACCCGCCCCGGCAGGCCTCGGTTATTCGCGTAATAGCTTCCTGTGGATGTTGATGGTGGCAGTGATTGGTTTTGGTGTGATGGTGCCGATTGCCGGTTTGCTGGCCGATCGCTTTGGTCGCCGTAAAACCATGATCACCATTACGCTGATGATTATCGCTTTTGCGTTGATGTTCCCCGTGCTGCTCGGTTCGGGTTCTCAGGTGCTGGTGATGGGCTTCCTGATTCTCGGCTTGAGCATTATGGGTTTGACGTTTGGTCCAATGGGCGCGCTGCTGCCAGAGCTGTTCCCGACCGAAGTACGTTATACCGGCGCGTCGTTCTCCTATAATCTTTCGTCGATTCTTGGTGCGTCGGTTGCGCCCTATATCGCCACCTGGTTAAACGCCAATTACGGTTTGCAGGCGGTAGGTTTCTATCTGGCTTCAATGGCAGTGCTGACGCTGATTGCGCTCATTGCCTGTAAAGAGACCCGTAATCAGACGCTGTATGAAGCGGTGTGATTTGATTGAGCGTCAAGAGAACCCGGCTTTTAGCCGGGTTTTTTATTGATTGAGATAAGGTATGCGGAAACCAGGTCGCCATGAATGGCGCCCTACGATGTTGTATAGTCAGCATTCATGCTGAACTGATCGAATCCCACATAATAAAAAACCCCGGCAAGCCGGGGTTTCTTTGTGCTGAAAACGGTGTCGTGCGTGGCTTAGCCCGCGACGGCGATACGTTTCATATCGGTCATGTAGCCACGCAGCTTGCGGCCTATCGATTCGATTGGGTGCTGACGCACCGCTTCGTTGACGTCACGCAGCTGCGCGTTATCAACCTGAGTGCCTTCAACCGCTTTACCCAAATCGCCTGGCTGCAGCGTGGTCATGAACTCTTTCAGCAGCGGAACGGCTGCGAAGGAGAACAGGTAGTTACCGTATTCTGCGGTATCTGAGATAACCACGTTCATTTCATACAGGCGCTTACGGGCGATGGTATTGGCAATCAGCGGCAGCTCGTGCAGTGATTCGTAGTAAGCCGACTCTTCGATGATGCCTGCGTCAACCATGGTTTCGAACGCCAGCTCAACGCCCGCTTTCACCATCGCAACCATCACTACGCCTTTGTCGTAGTACTCCTGCTCTTCGATTTTGCCTTCAAACTGCGGTGCATTTTCGAACGCGGTAGCACCGGTCTCTTCACGCCAGGTCAGCAGGTTTTTATCGTCGTTAGCCCAGTCAGCCATCATGCCAGAAGAGAATTCGCCAGAGATGATGTCATCCATGTGCTTCTGGAACAGCGGCGCCATGATGGTTTTCAGCTGCTCAGACAGCGCATAAGCGCGGATTTTCGCCGGGTTAGACAGACGATCCATCATCAACGTGATGCCGCCGAACTTCAGAGATTCGGTGATGGTTTCCCAGCCGAACTGAATCAGTTTTTCGGTGTAAGCCGCGTCGTGACCTTCCGCCACCAACTTGTCGAAGCACAGCAGAGAACCGGCCTGCAGCATACCGCACAGGATGGTCTGCTCGCCCATCAGGTCAGATTTCACTTCCGCAACGAAGGAAGACTCCAGCACGCCTGCACGGTCGCCGCCGGTGGCTGCGGCCCAGGCTTTAGCAATCGCCATGCCTTCACCTTTCGGATCGTTTTCCGGGTGAACCGCGATCAGCGTCGGCACACCGAAACCACGCTTGTACTCTTCACGCACTTCGGTACCCGGGCATTTCGGCGCCACCATCACGACGGTGATGTCTTTACGAATGGTTTCGCCCACTTCAACGATATTGAAACCGTGTGAGTAACCCAGCGCCGCGCCATCTTTCATCAGCGGCTGAACGGCCTGAACGACGGCGGAGTGCTGTTTGTCCGGCGTCAGGTTAACCACCAGATCGGCTTGCGGGATCAGTTCTTCGTAGGTGCCGACTTTGAAGCCGTTATCGGTGGCTTTACGGAAAGAGGCACGCTTCTCAGCAATCGCTTCAGCACGCAGGGCATACGCCACATCCAGACCAGAATCACGCATGTTCAGGCCCTGGTTCAGACCCTGAGCACCACAGCCAACGATGACCACTTTTTTGCCTTTCAGGAAGCTTGCGCCATCGGCGAATTCATCGCGCGCCATGAAGCGACACTTGCCCAGCTGCGCTAACTGGTTGCGCAGATTCAATGTGTTGAAGTAATTAGCCATGGGTACTCCGGTTAGATGTTGTGTTTGTTTTTGTTCAGGAACAGCGTTGTCTATTACGCCGCGAATGACCCCATCATATGACAGGAAATCTATTGCTTAAATTGATATATTAGCAAGGTCACATTGCAGAAATTGCAACATAACGTTGAGGCGACAAGCGCATGGATTTACGAGACCTGAAACTGTTTCTTCATTTGGCGGAAAGCTGCCATTTCGGACGTACTGCGCGCGCCATGCACGTCAGCCCATCCACCCTTTCGCGCCAGATTCAGCGCCTGGAAGAGGATGTCGGCCACGCGCTATTTCTGCGTGATAATCGTACCGTTACGCTGACCGAAGCCGGTGAGCGTCTGCGCCAGTTTGCGCAGCAGACGTTGCTGCAATACCAGCAGCTGCGCCATGTGATGGATCTCAACGGTCCGTCACTCAGCGGCGAACTGCGCCTGTTTTGCTCGGTGACGGCCGCTTACAGTCATCTGCCACCGATTCTCGACCGCTTCCGTGCCGAACATCCGCAGGTGGAGATCAAGCTCACCACCGGTGATGCCGCCGATGCGATTGAGATGGTGCAGTCCGGTGACGCCGATCTCGCCATTGCCGGCCGACCTGAATCGCTGCCTGCCAGTATAGATTTTACGCCACTGGGCCTGATCCCGCTGGTGCTGATCGCCCCGGCGCTGCCTTGTCCGGTGCGCAGCCAGGCAACGCAGGATGAGCCGGATTGGGCGCAAATTCCGTTTATCCTGCCGGAACAAGGGCCTGCGCGCCGCGGCATTGATTTGTGGTTCCGCCGCCAGCGCATCCCCAATCCGCAGATTTACGCCACGGTTTCGGGACACG
>Ga0153980_1001086_pt1 | contig 11718 bp, 11 predicted proteins | sample TSGA064MetaG_FD_104722 | JGI IMG/M metagenome (GOLD analysis project Ga0153980, IMG submission 104722) | Attine ant fungus gardens microbial communities from Georgia, USA - TSGA064 MetaG | ecosystem: Host-associated > Fungi > Mycelium > Unclassified | place: USA: Georgia, Magnolia Springs State... | reverse complement strand
GCAAAGAGAAGAGCATCACGCTGAGCAAAGATCAGACGTCGCTCTCATCTATTCGTGACACCATTAACAAATCCAACGTAGGCGTCACCGCCAGCCTGATTAAGGTATCGGCGACCGAATACCGTTTGTCTCTGAGCTCAACGGCATCGGGCACGGCGAATGCTGTGAAATCACTGAGCGTCACCGGTGATGACACTTTGCACGGCTTTATCGGTTTCGATGCAGCTGATACGGCAAACAGCGGAATGATGCAGAGCGTTGCCGCGCAGAATGCCAGCCTGACCGTAAATAATGTGGCGATTGAGAGCAGCAGCAATACCATCACTGATGCGGTAGAAGGGATTACGCTGCGGTTGAATGATGAAACCACGGGTAATCAAACCCTGACGGTGAGCAGCGATACCAATAAAGCCAAAACGGCCATTACCGAGTGGGTGAATGCTTATAACTCGCTGCAGGATACGATGGCAGGCCTGACGAAATATACCGCAGTGGATGCAGGTAAAGATCCAGACAGCAAAAACGGTGCGCTGCTGGGTGATGGCACGCTGCGCAATATTCAGGTGCAGATGAAAAGCATTTTGGCGAATACGTCTGGCTCGAATGTGTACAAGACATTATCGCAGGCGGGCATCACCACCGATCCAACGGACGGTAAACTGAAACTGGATGCCAATAAACTCACCAGTAGCCTGCAAGTGAAACCGGATGCGGTGCGTGACATGTTCACGGGCGATGGCAAGAAAACCGGCGTTTCAACGGTGCTGAATACCACGTTCACGGCATTCCTCAGCAGTAAAGGCGTACTGCAGGGCGCGACGGATACCATCAGTAAAAAACTCAACACGTTAACCGAACAATATAACACCGCCAGCAAACGCATTGATGACACGATTGCGCGCTATAAAAAGCAGTTCACCAACCTGGATAAGATGGTTAGCGTGTTGAATAACACCAGCAATTATCTCACCGAGCAGTTCAGCACCACGTCGAAGAATAACAAGTGATGTGAGCGGAGTGGGTAAGGTTTGCGGAGAGTCGCCATTTATGGCGACTTTTTGGTTTTGGGGTGGTGCGGGAGGTGACTTAGAGAGCTCGTCTGCTTGGTGCAAGGAGCGGAAGTATACTTCACTTGCTGAAAACTGTATGAGCTATGCGTGGACACAAGCACCCGATAGTTTATTAGAACATCAGCCTGAATTATCATTCATTGGCAATATTTTTTGTTAAGCTCATTAAATGACTTCACCTGCAAGTAATACTCATAAGCTAAGTATTTATCATCAATCGTGTATGCAATGGGACGGCGTGAGTATTTAACATTCAATATCAAGTGATGTGGCTCTGCAGAGATAAACCTAGCGCCTATTTTTTGATTGATTTTTGTTCGGCCAGAAATGATTCCGCACACATAACTCGCCCCCTCAAAGTGATGAGTGCTCATTTCGGAGAATGATATTGGCTTCGAAAAATCAATATCGCTATCGCAAAAACCTAACATCATTTTCTTATTATTTTCATTAGAAGGATCTTTTGCTAAAAAACCTTTGAATAAATCACAATTTGCCGATGAGCTCGCTACTTTTTTAAGAAAGTTAATAACATATGGCTGAATTTGTTTGTGCTGAATATTTTCTTGACCATACGAAACTGGAACTATAGTTAACAGAAGCAACGCTGATAAAACCAAACTTCTCATGAGCCTTCCTTCGTGAATGGATGTCCATGTTACATCGGCAAAAAAATACCTAACTTTAATGACCTGTAATTTTCAACCACATTAGACGCTTAAATCACCTTGTGGTGCAATCAATAGCAATCTGTCCGCTATTCGCTGTGAGTTCAACTGATGGATGCAACACACTGATTGAAGCATTCTGCGGGTGATTCATAGTCTGGTGTTTTTCTCGGCCTCTCGTTGAGCTGTCTGACAACAATGTTTAGTCTTTGCTGGCTGTGAACCGGTAAGTCAGTTCCTTTTGGAAAATACTGTCTAAGCAATTTGTTCGTATTTTCATTTGAGCCGTGTTGCGTCCATCAGTTGAACTCACAGCTCATAGCAGACTTCTTATTCCTCGGGCTTGGCCCCTTCGCGCCAGAAGCAGAAGTAGCATATGCACTGTTATGGTAAGTTTGAAGGTCTGGCATGCTCACTTGAGGATAAGCAGAATGCTTCTGGAAAAACTCAGATTGCTTGAGTGCAGCCTTCATGGCGACAAGCGCAACGATCGGGAGTGGCTTGAGTTGATTCTTCATCCTGAATTCCGTGAAATCACCATGTCAGGGGTGTTGGTTGACCGTACAGAGACCATTTCATCGCTGTTAAGTGAGAAGACTGCGTCGTATATTCTCAGTAGCGATTTCCGGCTCACCGAAATGGGGTGTGGCTGCGCGATACTTTACTATCAGACGTCTTACGCTGATGGCAGCCGTCCTGCATTGCGTTCTTCTTACTGGCTTTATTCAGATAAAGGTCAGTGGACTCTGCTTTTTCACCAGGGAACGCCGGCAGCAAGCACTGCATAGGTTCCCGGATGAGGGATATATTTACTGTGGTAGTGCTACCCTGTCATCTATACTTATTCGATCTCATAAATTTTATACTCGCGGGCGATGGCGCGGGTTTCTTTTCCCCAGGCAGATGCTTTAGTTCTTTCCTGATGAATAGTAAATGTATTCTTATTTGTGAAGAGCTCTTCAACTTGCCAAATAAGCGGATCTGCAGTCTCTGTTACTTCAAAAGAGATACATCCCGCTTCCTCTCGGGTGAGTCTTTTGTGTTCTGGGAGAAACTGGCGAACAAGATCCGCCTCCTCAATCTGCTTGCATACTAAACGACCCGTCAGTTTGATCATTTTCATCCCTGTTTTATGAGTGCTTTATGCACATTTATGGCGAAAAGTTGAGAAGAGTGGAAAGGCATTTAATTCGGAATGTAGACGTCAGATTTATTGCTCAGTCTGGGTTGGCGATTGAATAATACACACAACCCAGACTGCTTTACTTCGAATAACTTACTTTTTGCGGTTATTTAGCCAGGAGCTCTTTACGGACGATTTCTGCGCCTGCACTTAATGCATCTAACTTGCCTTTTGCAACGCCGCGAGGCAATGGAATCATGCCGCAGTTGGTGCAAGGGTAAAGCTTATCGGCGTCAACAAACTGCAGTGCTTTGCGAAGCGTGGCGGCCACTTCTTCGGGGGTCTCAATGGTATTGGTTGCCACGTCAATCGCGCCTACCATTACCTTTTTCCCGCGAATAAGCTCCATAAGCTCCATTGGAACGTGAGAATTATGACATTCCAGTGAAATGATATCGATATTAGACTTTTGCAGTTTTGGGAAAATCTCTTCGTATTGACGCCACTCGTTGCCGAGTGTTTTTTTCCAATCTGTATTAGCTTTAATGCCATAACCGTAGCAAATATGCACAGCCGTTTCGCATTTTAGCCCTTCAATAGCTCTTTCGAGTGTGGCAATGCCCCAATCATTTACTTCGTCAAAGAAGACGTTAAATGCAGGCTCATCAAACTGGATAATATCAACACCCACCGCTTCCAACTCTTTAGCTTCTTCATTAAGAATTTTGGCGAATTCCCAGGCGAGTTTTTCACGGCTTTTATAGTGGTTGTCATAAAGCGTATCGATCATCGTCATCGGCCCCGGCAAGGCCCATTTAATCGGACGGTCAGTTTGCTGACGCAAAAATTTCGCATCTTCAACAAACACAGACTTTTGGCGACTGACTGGGCCCACCACGGTCGGTACGCTTGCATCATAGCGATCGCGAATTTTAACGATTTCACGTTTTTCGAAATCAACGCCGTTGAGGTGTTCGATAAAGGTCGTGACAAAATGTTGGCGCGTCTGCTCGCCATCACTGACAATATCAATACCGGCCTGCTGTTGATCTTCCAGGCATAAACGCAGCGCATCTTGTTTGCCGTCGGTTAATTCCTGATCTTGCAATTTCCATGGTGACCAAAGTACCTCCGGTTGAGCAAGCCAGGAGGGTTTCGGTAAACTGCCGGCAGTAGAAGTCGGTAATAATTTTTTCATCGCAGGTGACCTTATTTTTGGTTAATCAAAGAACGGAATTAGCAGACCATTGCTCAAGAATAGTTTGGAAAGGTTTAATGAATTTCTCTTCAGTAAACTTTCCCTGCTCAATGGCTAATTGGCTACGTTCTTCGCGATCGTAAACAATTCGAGTTAAAGAATAGTCCTGCTGATTCAAGCTAGGTTGATAGCATTTTCCTGCTGCCGAATTCGCATTGTAAATCTCAGGACGGTAAATTTTCTGGAAGGTTTCCATCGTACTGATGGTACTAATCAGTTCAAGATTCGTGTAATCGCTGAGCAAATCACCCGTGAAGTAGAAAGCCAAAGGCGCAACGCTATTGGCAGGCATGAAGTAACGCGCCTCTAATCCCATCTTATTGAAATAGTGATCGGTCAATGAAGCTTCATCTTGCTTATACTCGATACCCAATACTGGATGCTCATTGCCAGTGCGATGATAAACATTTTTACTTGAAACACTGAGGCAGATAACAGGCGATTTCTTGAAGTTGTCTTTATAGATGTCTGAGTTGACAAACTGCTTGAATATGTTGCCGTGTAGATCACCAAAATTATCGGGGATAGTAAACTGGTTTTTATCTTTATTGTGCAGTGACAGTAATACGCTAAAATCATAATCCCGCACGTAAGAGGAGAAGTTATTGCCTACAATACCTTCAATGCGCTCATTGGTTTTTTTATCAATGATATTTGTTTTTAATATTTCGATCACTGGGAAGGCATTGCCACTGCCTTCATTTTCAATGTTCAATTCAACGGAAATAATGTCCAGCTCGACCGCATAACGATCGCTTTTCGGGTTGTCCCAATGTGCCAGAGAATTGAAACGGTTATCAATCATCACTAAGGCGTTGCGCAGGTTCTCCTGGCGTTTTTCACCACGGGCCAAATTGGCAAAATTAGTGGTAATGCGCGTGCTTTGAGAGGGGTTATAGTTCTCGTCAAAGCGTAAGCTTTTAATTTTGAAGGTAAATTTATTATTCATTTTCGTTTGCTTCCTAACTTCTGGCCTAAAAACTGGATTTGGTGCTTGCTTAACAGGAACGTCCAATGTTCTTTACTGGTTTTCCCACTTAGTATTCTTCACATTGATAAAAATCAATGATACGTCACATTTTATGCCTGAGTAGCTGAATGAGGAAAAGTGATTTAATTTCAACGAACATGAACGATTTTCATGATGATGTGTTGGGTGAGGAGAGAAGAGGCAGAATATGCCTCAGTCACAGCTTGCCGATAGAAAAATTCTTTAGATATTTTAAGGGGTTGTTATCAGTTTCCGCTAGCGAAGATGAAGGCTGCCGGTTTGAGCTATGCTCGTTTTCAACACTGCAGAACTTTCATCATCAGGCATAATCGACGCTCACAGATCTGGAAGCTATGGATTCAAAAGCTAGTCTTTGATCATGTAAATATATGATTTGACAGTTAAACCATCGTTAGTCACCACGTCTACTTTAACGCGCGCATATTCATGCCCTTCAAATTCATCAAGTATCTGCCAATGGTTCGCCAGATTTTCAGAGGTGAATAAAAATCCGTCAACACGATTACCTGAATTATCCAGAATGATACCCGGATAGCCCATTTCGGCACCCCATCCTTTCTCCTGAAGAGAACCGCTCACATGTCCTTCCTGCCAGCTGCCACCGATATTTTCCAGGATATGAGCATTCGGTCGGCCCGGTCCTAATGTGCCGTAAACAAACAGACTTTCCATTTTTCCTCCATGCCAAAAGGCTCACAATAGGGTTTGTTAATCTATGATTACTCAGTATTTTTAACATAAATGAAACAAGGTTAACAACCACAGCGGAGCGACTGCTAATATCGAAAGGTAGCTGAAAGGTTTCTGGCCTACACGCCATACCACACTCACAACATATTGTTACATTATAACATGCTCATTCTTCTTGCTAGATTGAACCCATTCTCAACCTCGTCGTCTCAGCAGTGGCACGCTTTTTACAGGGAACGAATTAATCTAGTTACACTAATAATGAGGCAAAGATGTTTAAACGGGGTTGGCTTGAGCAATTTTACGTACCGGGATGGGTATCGTTGTATGTCGGCATTATACTTAATATTCCTATTTTCATTCGTCGATATCATCAACTGCAATTTGATAATATTCTGTCGGTCATCATTGAGATTGTCGCAGCATTTTGTTTAGTGGTATTTTTAACCTTATTAATGTCATTAACCGGCAAGATAATCTCTCGTCTATTAATGACGCTGCTGGTGATATTTTCTAGTGCAGCCAGCTATTACATGATCTTTTTTAATATTGATATTGGCTATGGGATTATTGCTGCAGTGCTGGCGACGGATTCAATTGATCTCTCAAAGGAATCCATTGGCTGGCATGTCATGCTGTGGCTGGTGGTGGTCAATATTATTCCGTTATGGCTGATTTGGCGTGGATTACGCACCAGGTCAGTTAGCAGGATTAATCAAAAACAGTACTGGTCTTATAAAACCGTTGCCATCCTGGTTGCTGCAATGGGTTGTTGGTTACCGCTCAACCTGATGGGTAAAATGCAAAATGAGCAAGACAAACACAACAATCGCATGATGGCCAGCTATGGCGGTATCGTGGCCGGGACCTATTCTCCTTCCAATTGGTTATCAGGCGTGGGATTACTGGCTTACAGTTCATACAGCCAGGCGGAAGATAATCGGAATCTTTACGATCCAACGGATCATTACCGCTATAACCCGCCTAAGGATGCTGACAACCTCTATATCGTATTCGTCATTGGTGAGAGCGCACGCCGCGATCATATGGGCCTTTACGGTTATGAGCGTGACAACACGCCTTATCTCGACCATGAAAAAAATCTGGTTCACCTGCAGGGCTATTCCTGTGACACCTCAACTAAACTTTCACTGCGCTGCATGTTTGTGCGGGAAGGCGGAGCGTCTGAAGCACCGCAGCGTACACTGAAAGAGATGAACGTATTCACGGTAATGAAGAAACAGGGCTTTTCTGAAGAGCTCTATTCTATGCAGAGTGAAGCCTGGTTCTATAACAAAGTCATGGCAGATAGCTATGCATTACGGGAATCAATTCAGGCGGAAAAACGCCATGTGGGGCAACCAGTTGATGATATGGCTTTAGTCACGGAGCTTCAGGATTCTATTCAGCGCCATCCTCAAGGCAAGCACATCATTATTCTGCATACTAAAGGATCGCACTATCTTTATACGGAACGTTATCCCCGGGCATTTGCGCGTTATCAACCGGAGTGCCAGGGTATTGATGATGCATGCAGTACGCAGGAGATGATTAATTCGTATGACAATAGTCTTTTGTATACTGATTACTTTCTTAAGCAGACGTTTGATAGCCTGAAAAATAAAAATGCTATTGTATTTTATGCCTCCGATCATGGTGAATCGATTTCCGAGAATCTGCATTTCCATGGCACGCCGCGTGACCATGCACCTATGGCGCAGCGAACCATTCCCATTATGGTCTGGGCCTCGGATAAATTCCTGAGTAACAAGGACAATAAAGCCTCATTCGAACAATTAGAGCAGCTGCAAAATAATAAAACGCCGGTGTTTCACGAGAAGTTGTTCGACACTATTTTAGGATGCTCTGGCTTTACTTCTCCCGATGGCGGCATTAACCCGGCGAGAAACTGGTGCGCCCATACGGAATAATGGCTATTGGTATATAGCGTGAATGATTGAGGGGGAGAGTGGATCTCATCGCTTCTCCTCCTATCGTCACCAGGCTGGCACAGCCGCGGACAATCCAGCTATAATCCCCCAAATTCTTCAACCGGTTCAGACATAACAATGGCAAAACTCACCTTACAAGAGCAGATGCTCAAAGCTGGATTAGTAACCAGCAAAAAGATGGATAAAGTGCAAAGAACGGCTAAAAAGTCACGCGTTCAGGCGCGTGAGGCAAGAGCCGCGGTGGAAGAGAATAAAAAAGCCCAGCTTGAACGTGACAAGCAGCTCAGTGAGCAGCAGAAACAGGCAACGTTATCGAAAGAGTACAAAGCTCAGGTAAAGCAGCTGATTGAAATGAATAAAATCGATATTTCTAAAGGAAATATTGGCTTTAACTTCACTGATAATAATTTAATTAAAAAAATAGACGTGGATAAGCTGACGCAATCCCAGCTGATCAACGGTCGCCTCGCCATTGCGCGTTTGGCCACCGATAATAATGGTGAGAGTGAATACGCGATTATTCCCGCGAGCGTGGCCGATAAAATTGCCCAGCGCGATGCCAATAGTATTGTCTTAAACAGCGCCCTGAGTCAGGAAGAGCAGGATGAAGACGATCCCTACGCTGATTTTAAAGTGCCTGATGATCTGATGTGGTAATCCACGCTATTGAGCGTTTGGCCTTCAGAACGGACAGGGGCTGCATGCTTTTATCCACTCTTCACTGGCGGGATGAACAAAATGCAGCTCGCTAGCATGCAGCATCAGCCGCGGCGTCCGTTCTGTGCCAGGCGGCAGCAGACCGCCATACAGGTCACAGCCTAAAATAGGATGGCCCAACTGCTGACAGTGAATGCGCAGCTGATGAGTGCGACCTGTTTCGGGCGTTAACGCTACGCGCGATAACGGCAGTAACGCGCCATCTTCCAACGCATGCTGAAAACGCTCAATCACCCGATAGCGCGAACGAGCGGGCTTACCGTGGATGGGGCAAATCGACATCAGTGGAAACAACGCGGGATCTTTGGCAATCGCCGCGTCTATCACGCCGTCATTTTGTTGCAGATGCCCACACAGCAGCGCGCGGTATACCTTGGTTACGTTGCGCTGGCTAAACTGCTGGCAGAGTGCCGCGTTAATGGCTTTATTGCGGGCAACCACCATTAAGCCGGAAGTACCGAAATCCAGGCGGTGAACCAGGGTGCAGCCAGGGAAAAGCTGTACCAGCCGATGATGCACTGAATCGAGATTTTGCGGATTTTTTCCCGAGAGGCTAAGCAAACCGGCGGGTTTATCGATCAGGACCAGATGCTCATCCTGATAAAGGATCTCAATTTGCTGATGGCACGGCGGGGCAATAAAGCTATCAAAAATCGTCGACATCATGCTGCCCGGAGCGAAAGTGGGAGCGGATGATAACCAATTTTCAGCCGACGCGCGAATCTGGCCGCGCCTCGCACACGCGAAATTTATCGTCCACACTTAAAGCGAAGAGATAGTTTGTGCAGGCGTTGTGCTTTACACTGCGCGCTGAAAAAATTGCGTAGATAAACGATTAAGTAGGCGGTAACGGCGATGAAAGGAACGATCACAACCTGGTTTCAGGATAAAGGTTTTGGATTTCTCAAAGATGAAAATGGTGATAACCGCTATTTCCATGTGATTAAGGTCGCTAATCCTGATCTGATTAAAAAAGATGCGTCGGTAACCTTCGAACCCACAACCAATAACAAGGGCTTATCGGCTTATGCGGTGAAAGTCGTACCGGATAGCAAATATATCTTTATTGCCGGCGAGCGCCTGAAACTCACGTCGATAAAATCCTTCCTGGTGTATAGCGAAGAAGTGCCCGCTGATACCGGCATTGATAAAGAAAATCCCGTGCTGTCGGTGGGTATTCTGATGAATAGCATCAGGCCGAAAGCAGAGGATAAAAGTGGTGAAATGCGCTCGCTGAAAAAACTGGCGATCACCACTTTCCAGGGAACTACGTTAATTTTCTCAGAAGATGAAATTGACGTAGATGCCACGGTGAAAATGCTTAAGTTCTGATTTAGCCGGTTTTTATGCCAGGTGCGCATAAATGCGCACCCTACAGAATCCAAAGTATTCGCGCGTTTGCTTAAAAACTCTGCCACTCAGCATCGTTCACCAGCGCCACGCGTGAGGGTTTAACCCGCGATGGCGCGCGCGAGGCCGTCGGCGGTTGACGGACGTCTGCCACTTCCGCGACGTGGAATTTACCCACCAGCTGATTAAGATTACCCGCTTGTTCCTGCAGTGACTGCGAAGCGGCAGATGCCTCTTCCACCAGCGCGGCGTTCTGCTGCGTCACATCATCCATCTGATTCACCGCTTGCTGCACCTGCAAAATGCCCTGGCTCTGCTCAACGGCGGCTGCGGCAATCTCTCCCACCAGCTGGCTTACCTGATGAATGGCATCATTCATCACGCTCATATTGCGGCCGACGTCGCTGGCCTGCGCGGCACCCGCTTCGGTCAGGCGATGTGACTCTTCAATCAAGCTTTTAATTTCGCGGGCAGCCGTGGTGGATCGCTGCGATAAATTACGCACTTCACCGGCTACAACGGCAAAACCTTTCCCGTGTTCACCCGCACGCGCGGCTTCTACCGCCGCGTTCAACGCCAGAATGTTGGTCTGGAAAGCGATGCCTTCAATAATGGAAACGATCTCCGTCACCTTACGTGAGCTGCCGCGAATATTGTCCATGGTTGAAAGCATGGTGGTGAGCGATTCGCTGCTTTTCTCAGACAAACCACTGGCATTAGCGGCAAGCTGGCTGGCCTGATGCGTGTTATCGGCGGTCTGACGCACGGTTTCACTCAGCTCGGTCATGCTGGCGGCAGTTTGCTCCAGTGATGCGGCTTGCTGCTCGGTACGTGAAGAGAGATCTTCATTGCCCGCAGAGATCTGCACCGAAGCACTGCTGACGGACTGCGACGCTTCACGCACCGATGACAGCGCATTCGCAACGCGATCCATCAGGATGTTGAAGGAGTGCGCCATGTTGCCCACTTCATCGCGGCGGCTTTCGTCGGCTTTCAGGGTGAGATCGAGGTTCTCGCTGGCGGTCATCATCACCTTACCCGCGGCAGACAAGCTGCGACGGATGCGTAATACGGTAAACAGGGACAGCAAACCAAATATCAATACGGTAGCGGCGACACCCGCAATGGTAGTCCACAGCACGAAGTGGAAGGTGCTGCGGTTGGTGGCGCGCAGCTCATTGGCGATGGCGATATTCAACGCCAGCTGCTTTTGGTAATCCGCAATCAGTTGATGGATCGCAGCACCGATGCCGTTTTGCCCCTCAATCAGATCGAGGCTTATTTCATTTTGGTGAGCGCGCGAAGCGGCGAGAAATGCCGGCAACGTGGCGGTAACGTGTTGAATATTGCTATAAGCCAGCTCGGTTAAGCGCCGATCTTCGTCGTTGGAAATATCATTTGCCAGATAGTAATCAGTGAGTGATTTCAGTTCTGCCAGCTGTTTTTGGATATCACCCTCAACGGCAGGCATTTTGTTGTCCTCGGTCTGGCTTTTGTGTTTGTAAAGCGTGAGCGCCAGTTGATTACTGCCGTCAATCAGCTTGCCGAGATCTTTAATCGAGGGAATGGCGTTGGTTTGCACATATTCGAAACGGTCCTGGAAGCCAGAAAGCAGGGTGATGGCCAGCACAGCCTGCAGGATAATGGCGCCAAATAGCATGGAAAAGGTCAGAAACAAGCGTTGAGAGATGTTCATCTTATTATCCTTAATCTAAAAGCATCCCTGTGGATGTCGCGCAGGGAAGAGGGGGCAGATTAATAACCATCGGCAGATTAAGGAATTTAGTTAATTTATTTTTATCAGCGGGTGAATTTTCGTCGAGGGCGCATTTATGCGCTTCTGGAAAGAGGTCACCATAAATGGCGACCTTACGCAAT
>Ga0153980_1001082_pt1 | contig 11734 bp, 8 predicted proteins | sample TSGA064MetaG_FD_104722 | JGI IMG/M metagenome (GOLD analysis project Ga0153980, IMG submission 104722) | Attine ant fungus gardens microbial communities from Georgia, USA - TSGA064 MetaG | ecosystem: Host-associated > Fungi > Mycelium > Unclassified | place: USA: Georgia, Magnolia Springs State... | reverse complement strand
CGCAAAGCTGATGAAAGATCACCATATCCCCATTACCCATGTCAGAACACACCAGTCTTGGAATGGAAAATATTGTCCTCACCGTACTCTTAACTTAGGTTGGCAACGTTTCTTAAATATGGTTCAAGTTCAGTTTAATGCTAACGGTTCAACGGCTAATGACAAGACTAATAGTTCAAGTTCTAATCAGTTGGATACTAACAGTATTGTCGATTGGATGAATGCCAACGGTATGGACTCGAGCTTTGCAAATCGAGCAAAATTAGCGGCTCAATACGGGATTAACAACTACACAGGAACAGCAGCACAGAATACTCAACTCCTAACTATGTTGCGAAATCAATCGTCTACTCCAACGCCAGCAACAAATTATTATCCAGCGACGCAAGCTGGTGGGACATCACTGACAGACGCTCTAAAAGCTATAAATGTTGACTCAAGCTTTACAAATCGTGAGCGCATTGCAAGAGCTAACGGGATCAGTAATTATCAAGGAACAGCCCAGCAAAACACTCAAATGTTGAATTTATTAAGACAAGGTAAATTGATTAGACACTAATTTTATACTCAAAGGGGACTGATGAGTCTGCTCCTTTTTTAATATGTTAAAAGCCCAAACAAAAATGAAAATTATTACATAAATACTTGAATTTTACAAATATGGATGATATTATGTATGATAATAATGAATTGCAAAATAACAAATACGCATAAAGGAGAGCAGACATGAGTGCTATATATCCAGAACAATATATTAATATTATAAATGAAATAGATAATCGAGAGAAAACGGAGACTATCCGTTTACATTTCAAACAGTATAGTCTATCTACACTAGAACAAGTGAAGTCTAAACAAGATAGTCGAAATCTAGTAATGAAATTATTGAATGGTTTAAGAGAACCGAAAATAAAAGAGTTGAATAATTTTAGAAGTGAAGTGGAGAATTTGGAAAACAAATTAAATAAAATTCGCACGGACAACCAGGAACAAAGAAAATTCTTTCTATCCCATATCCCTCTAAAGGGCCTAGAAAAATTAGAGAAAGAAAGGAAAGACAAAATTGAGAAGAAGGGTAAGGACCTCGTAAAATTAGATAAAAATAGTATGAACTATGCCTTAATTAAAGATGAGTTGGAAATAGATAAGCGGCATTTAATTCATATTCAATCAGAAATATTAATCGCCAAATCTGAAATAAAGGAACATGGAACTAAACAAAGTAATTGTCTTGAACACAAGATTAATGAAGTAATGAAAAAAAAAGAAAACAAACCCAATGCTCGAGTAAAACCCTCACCATCCAAGTCAGTCAGATAACTAAAAATGTAAGAACCTGCACGACCAGTCAATTCTAGTATAAGAAAGAGGCAGAAAAGTTTAAGGCGATGGCTAAACTCTTGACTTTCTAAGACACAACACTCTATGCCATTTTAAAACCCTCAATCCACTTAAGGACTGAGGGTCTTTTCTTTTATTTATCTTAAATTCTCTAAAGGCTAAGGTGTGCGTGTCATAAATTCAGACACCTAGGTAACTAGGGAGAGGGTGAGTCATCCCTAGTCTTTAGAAAATGATAATGTTGTTATTTACTGTTAGAAATATGACTAACAAACTTATAATAACATAAAATACTATAAAATAAAATACTTTTAGACAAATTTGTAAAAATATAGGGGGTATTGACAGTTAAGGTAGGCGTGTAAAAAAGATTAGGAGCGGTCTATCATAGCTCAACCGCCCAAAGTCTTTTTATTTTGCTTCCGTGGGAATTTCGTGGGATATTACAGATTTTATAGTTTGAAACGTTGGTATTATCAACTATTATAGTATTATTAGTTTAAAGTAACGACTTAAATAAGTGGGGTTAAACCCTGTATGAGACGCGATTTCTTTTAACGTAATTTTTTTGTATAAATGGTTGATGATGTAATTATGAGTTTTGCGTACTAACTTGCAATTAGATTTTAATTGTTGACACTGGTATACTTGCATCGCATAATCAATAAGCATACTTTTACAAAGGTTCATAACACAATCATAATCAATGATCAGTTCCATCTTCTGCAAGTACTCATCTGAATAATTCAACGCAGTTTCATAGTCAAGGCCACCTTTTACAGCTGCCCGAGAAGCCAATGAGACACATGTGACAAAGATATTTTTTATAGCGCGTAAGAAATCGTTAGCGGTAATGCCCATGTCACCTTCTATTTCATATTCATTTTCTAATAAAGTGGAAAGTTCTTGTGGACGTCCGTGCTCAATGCAAGCAATTATTTTCTTTTCCATATTATAAGAGTTATGAACAAAATACTCTGGCTTCTCATCAGCGTATAAATCTGGTGTTCTAAAAAAGACCGTCTCTTGCTCAATTGCTTTTACAGGAGGCCTTTCTTTATTAATAATATAATTTAACAATGAAAGTTGCTTAGCAAACTTAGTAAGTGTTAGATGTGGTGCAATGTTTAACGCGGATCGTAATTCAGTCGTTCTAGATAGCGACTGTCCCATATCATATAAAATTTCTTTAGCAGTTGCTTCATTGCATGGGTTCCCAACTAAAGGACCGATAAGAATATAAACGGAAGAATTATTTTGTTTTACCATGCCATATAATACGTTATGTGGTGAAATGCTATAGGTCATACATTCCTCGTTATCAATAGTAAACTTAGTATAATGAGCAACAAGATCTGGAGAAAAGCGAGCTAGACTATACTCTTGTATTAATTCAGTTTCTTGGTATAGTGCAACAGGGATTCCAGTCGCACTAAAGTAATATTTCAGAAGTTGAGACATCTCCATATTATCTTCCTCCTAATCCAATTAAATATCTTATGAAATAAGTCTTTTAATGTTCTTATTCGTTAGACACTTCCTTAATAAAATAATTATAAAACGCTTTTATATTTGACGACAAGATTTTACTTAGTTAGTCTAATGCCGTGAATAGATGGCTGTTATAAATTTAACTGTTCGTAAATCTTAACACTGATAAAAGAAATTGACACTAAAAGTATTAAAAAGGAATGAGGGAATTAAGAGCTGTTGGATTAATGAGGCAAGTTTAACCGACGTAAAAAAACCATAATTATAGTAAAATTATCTGAAGCAATCATCACAGCAATATCCTATAATAATTATGGGTATTCGTCAAGACATCTAGTAGGTGTAATTTAAGCTTATGATTACATTCGGCTCAAAGTGGTGGTGATAAAAAAATCTCAGATGCAAAAATCGAATCGGGTAATAGTAGATGATAAATGAATAAGAGAGCAACCCTAGGCTTGAAATCTAAGATAAAGCAAACGCAATTATAAACGTTTTTATTAATTCTACATTAATAGTTAAATAAGATTTTGTTATTTTAAATTCATTAAGTTAAGGCAAAGGATGATGTAAGAGATGTCGAAAAGAAACAGGTTATTCTTGTTAATTGGATTTATAACTGCACTTGGATTAACAGCTAGCTACGATTTAGAAATTTCAATAATGTTATACGATGAATCTAAAACAAATACCTTTGGGTTGTTTTTTGCAGCCTTTGGAAAGTTGCCAGCAACGCTTATTATGGTATTTGCCAGTATGGCTATGATTGTAACTAGAAACAAATCAGTTACGTGGGTGAATATTATAAGCTTTATTGGGTTTAGTCTGACAGCAGCTATGGGAAGTTTTCTGACCGGGTTTATCCCGACCCAATATGTGGAGATACCTTTTATTCTGTCTCTAATTACTGCTATATTATTACCAATCTTCTCTTTTATAGTGTGCTCAAAAATTGCTAAAACCCACGGTAAACAATTATGTTTGGCAGCAACAATCGGGTTAATTTTTGTCTTTCTACAGATGATTTTAGTCAATGTGATCAAAGTCTTTTGGGGAAGAGTTAGGATGCGTGTGATGACTGATCCTATTAATGAATTTACACCGTGTTCATTCCACAAATTTTGAGCTTGGCCCATGATGAATGTAAATCATTTCCATCACGGCATTCAGCTAATGTGGCCACTCTGATCTGGATTTCAATGCTCCCTACTTTTATAAAAGGCTTGCAGAAAAAAACAACATTTTTACTGGTCATTGCTATTTCTTGGACAGTGATGGTTATGATAAGCCGAATGATTATGGGGGCACATTTTCTCTCTGATGTCATCATAGGAGCAACTATTGGCTTAGTTTGTTTCTTTGTTGTCAAAGATATTGTCTTAAAAAATATTAGCGCATTCAAGAAAAAATAGGGCAGCAATCGATGGGTTAATTGTAACAGCAAGGATTTAGCTAAACGACATAAAAGCTACTTCCTCATTTTTAGAATCTTAGTGAAGCGAAAGGAGTGGTTGATATATGTTTAAAGCGTTAGAACAAAGAAAGGAAAAGCGAAAGGAACTGGAAAAACGAGTCAAACAAGAGAAAGAACAACGGAAGATTCGTAAAAACGAACTTCGGCAACTTCCTGAGGATGAACGTAAAAAGGAAAGATTAAAAGATAGGCAATTACAAAAAGACTTCGCAAAAAGGAGAAAGGTGGAGATAAAGGCTCTTGATAAAAAGGAACGTAAAGCGGCAATTAAGGAAAATAAGATCTATCAAAAAATAAAAAATAGACCAAGAAGAATAACTGTCGGCTCTATGACAGGGGTTTTAGCTCTTCTTATTACCATTAACATGGGTCCCTTTGTTGTTAATCTATTTCATGTATTTACAGGAACCTATATCACCTTAGTAACAAATTCTAGCGAAGCCTTAACGGCTAGAGAATATGGAGAAATGGTAGCAAAAGAAATTTCAGATGAGGGTATTGTCCTGCTTAAAAATGAAGACCATCACTTGCCACTACAACAAAAACAAATCAACGTTTTTAGTATTGCAGCACTAGATATTCGTTATGGGGGCGGGGGATCTGGGACAGCGGATACCTCTAGAGCAGTCAATCTTTTCCAAGGTCTTGAAGCAGCCGGAATTAACTATAATGAAGAGCTATATCAATTTTATCAAGATGTGGCTGCCAATGCTAAGTCTAGCTCTAATGAAAAGACGGGGCTTATGCAAATTGTTGGCAGTCTGATGGGGATGGAGGTCATAGATGAACCAGAGATCAGTTATCTATCAGATGAAATTATTGAACAAGCCAAATCTTATTCAGATCATGCATTAATCGTCATTGCTAGTGATGGTGCTGAAGCAAGTGATTTAGCACCAGAACAATTACAGTTAACTGCAAATAAACGAGCCTTAATAGAGAAGGTAAGTGAAAATTTTGATCATGTAACCCTCGTAATAAATGCGGGGAATACATTGGAGTTAGGCTTTGTCAATGAGTATCCATCAATAAAATCAGTGTTATGGATAGGAACCCCTGGGCCATATGGAACCCTATCTTTGGGAGAAGTTTTAGCAGGAACCTTAAACCCATCTGGGCGTATCACTAGTACGTATGCTTATGATATTAGTTCCGCTCCAGCAAGTGTAAATTTTGGAGATTATTCATATGAAAATCTTGATAAAGCGTTTATAAATTATCAAGAAGGTATTTATGTGGGTTATCGCTATTACGAAACTTACTTTCAAAACGATGATGGTGGATACGAGAACACTGTTTTATACCCTTTTGGTTACGGGCTTAGTTTTACAGATTTTGAGTGGAAAGTGATCGAAAGTGATCTGACTGAAGAAGTAATAAAGCTAAGTGTGGCAGTGACCAATGTTGGGAGTATGGCAGGAAAAGATGTGGTGCAAGCTTATTACTCGACTCCCTATACAGAGGGTGGAATTGAAAAAGCAGCCATTGAACTTGCTACTTTTAAAAAGACATCTCTTCTTGCTCCAGGAGAAACAGAGACCCTCCACTTAGCTTTTGACACGAGAGAGATGGCTTCATACGATATGGACGATCAGGAAGCCTATATCCTAGAAGAAGGAATATATACCGTTCAACTGGGTAAAAATGTACGTGAGATTATTGAGCAAATAGAATTTGAATTAGACAAGAAAATCATCTATGAGGAAGACTCTGTCACTGGCACGGCTTATAAAAATCATTTTAATAATGCTAAAGGAGAGTTGAATTATTTGTCTCGTAGTGATTGGACCGGAACTTTTCCTACTAATCAAAACCTTAATTACAAGGCGCCCCAATATGTATTAGATGAATTGATAAAAGAGGTTGAAGCATCAAGTCTACCGGTGCCAGAGTTTGGTGTTGAAAACGGCATTCAGTTAGGAGATTTAAAAGGGTTGGAATTTACAGATCCAAAGTGGGAGGCTTTTTTAGACCAATTTACTTATGAGGAGATGAAACAATTTGTCACCAACGCTGCTTATAAAACACTTCCTATAGATCGATTAGGAGTTCCACAAACTTTATTAATGGACGGTCCAGCCGGTTTTAGTTATTTTTTTAAAAAAGTAAAAGCAGCTTCTTATCCGACACAGGTTGTTCTTGCTTCAACTTGGAATGAGGAATTGGCTTATCGAATGGGAGAAGCTATTGGAAACGAGGCTCGTGTTTACGGGATACAAGGTTGGTATGCGCCTGGAATGAACATTCATCGTACTCCTCAGGGTGGCCGTAATTTTGAATACTTTTCGGAAGATCCCATTTTAACTGGAAAAATGGCTTCTGAAATGATAAAGGGTGCTCAAGATCAAGGTATCATTGCTTTTATGAAACACTTTGCTTTAAACGATCAGGAAACAAATGCTCGCTCGGGAATTTTGGTATGGGCCAATGAACAATCTATACGAGAAATTTATTTAAAGCCTTTTGAAATGGCTGTAAAAGAAGCTAGCGTAAAAGGTGCCATGTCTAGCTTTTCCTACATTGGGCCGACATGGGCTGGAGCCAATCCAAGATTATTAAATGATATCTTGCGTGATGAATGGGGATTCAAGGGATTTGTAACCAGCGACGCAGTCTTTAGCTTTATGGAAGCTCAAGAGGCAATTATCGCTGGAAATGATCTAATGTTAGACGTTTTAACCCCTCATGTAAATGACAAGCGAATGGATCAGGCTTACAAGCAAGACCCAGCCGGTATTGCTCATGGGTTAAGAAACAGTATCAAAAATGTTTTATATACATTATTAGAAACTTATCTATTTGAATAAATAATTTGCATATAAATAGCAAGTCGTAATTTTAAAAAATTGTGGGTGAAAAAGTGATGAAATATAAACAGTTAATTACAAGTTTGACATTAGAGGAAAAAGCATCTCTTATGTCAGGAAAAAATTTTTGGAATACAAAGCCTATTGACCGGCTAAATATCCCCTCTATTATGTTAACTGATGGGCCTCATGGCTTGAGAAAACAAGGAGGTAAAGCTGATCATTTAGGCTTAAATAAAAGTTTACCCGCGACTTGTTTTCCCACGGCCGCCACTTTAGCTAATAGTTGGGATAAAGAACTCCTCTATAACGTCGGTAGCTATCTTGGGTTGGAAGCTGTTAGTGAAAATGTCAGTGTTCTGTTAGGACCAGGTTTAAATATTAAACGAAATCCTTTGTGTGGTCGCAATTTTGAATACTTTTCAGAGGATCCCCATTTAACGGGAGCTTTAGCATCAGAAATGGTAAAAGGAATCCAATCTCAAAAAATAGCGGCTTGTCCAAAACATTACGCGGTCAATAGTCAAGAACATATGCGAATGACAATTGATGAAATTGTTGATGAACGTTCTTTAAGAGAAATTTACTTGGAGGCTTTTAGAAAAGTTGTTATGGACAGTGAGCCTAAGACCATTATGACTGCTTATAATAAAGTCAATGGTGAATACGCTAATGAAAATTACCATCTATTGCAGGATATTTTATATCATGAATGGGAGTTTAAAGGTGTGGTTGTAACGGATTGGGGTGGTAATAATGATCGCGTCACAGGGCTTTTAGCCGGTAATCAATTGGAAATGCCGTCTACTAATGGGATAACTGACCGGGAAATTATTGAAGCTGTCAAGAGAAAAGAAATACCAGAAACGGTATTAGATCAGGCAGTAAACAGCGTGTTAGAGTTAATTTTTTCAACGAAACAAGAGGACCGTAGTATAAGGGTAGACTACGAAAAACATCATGAGCTAGCAGTTGATGCAGCGAAGAGATCTATTGTTCTACTCAAAAATACGGATGAAATATTGCCGTTAGCAACTGGTACTAACGTGGCAATCATTGGTGACTTTGCAAAAGTGCCTCGTTATCAAGGTGCTGGAAGCTCACTTATTAACCCCATAAAACAATCCAACGCTCTAGATGTCCTTACACACTCTGCATTAAATGTGGTTGGTTATGGGCAAGGGTTTAAAAGAATGGGGGGTAAGAGCAAAAAACTATTAAATGAGGCGATCGCTTTGTCTCAGCAAGCAGATGTTGTCCTGTTATTTTTAGGTTTAGATGAGGGGAGTGAGGCTGAAGGCGTTGATCGAAAACATTTAAGGCTTCATGACAATCAATTGTTATTATTAAAACAAGTAGCTCGAATAACCCCCAATATAGTGGTCGTTTTAGCCGGTGGGGGCGTTATAGAAATGCCGTTTGTTCATCAGGTAAAAGGTATTGTCCACACTTATTTAGCGGGTCAAGGTAGCGCAGAGGCTCTCAAAAGCATCCTTTTAGGGGAATATAATCCAAGTGGTAGATTGAGCGAAACTTTTCCCGTGAAGTATGAAGATGTACCTTCCGCTCCGTATTTTCCAGGGAAAGAAGCAACATCAGAGCATCGTGAAGGACTTTTTATTGGTTATCGTTACTTTGATACAGCTAATGTTGCTGTCTTATATCCGTTTGGATATGGTCTATCTTACACCACTTTTACTTATGAAGATTTAGAGATAGATCAGTTAAAGGTAAGCTTCAATCTTATTAATACTGGAAAAGTAGCGGGGGAAGAGATAGCCCAACTTTACATAGAGAAAAAGAATTCACAAATATTTAGAGCTAAGAGAGAGCTGAAAGGTTTTAAAAAAGTCTTTTTAGATCCTGGCCAATGTAAGAAAGTGGTCATAGAACTAGCAGAAAGAGATTTTTCCTATTTTAATACAGAAGTAGAAGCCTGGGTCATTGAGTCAGGAGTATATGAAATTCAAATAGGTAGTTCCATCGCTGATATTAGACTAAGAGAACCGGTCCAGTTGAATTCTAATGCTGCACCTGCAATCTATTCAAAAGAAAAGTATCCTCACTATTTTGAAGGCAATGTTCATGAAGTAGGCGATCAAGAGTTTTATGATTTACTTGGCTATCACCCTCCTGCTTCTACTTGGGATAAAGAAGCTAAGCTAGGAATGAACGACACGATTAATCAGGCCAAATATAAAAATTGGTTAGGAAAAGCTATTTATCACCTTATCATGTTAGCAAGTATATTACTGAACAAAATCAATAAACCTTTAGCAGCTAATAATATGTACTTTATTTTAAATATGCCCTTTAGGCAAATTGAGCGATTAACTGGGGGGAAAATAAGTCGGAGAAGTGTTGAGCTCTTATTGAAATTAATAAACCGCTAAAAATAAAAACTGACGAGAGGTCAGCTATTAAAATGATCTAAATAGCTTTCATCTCGTCAAAATTTTGGTTACAATCTAACAATTTAGTTAAGCGCAATTTACGACGTTTCTTTTGTTGTTTACTAATACTCTTGATTTGGTTTAAATATAAAAGCTTTCTTTTCATCGGCTTCAGTTTCAGGAACCCATTCTCCTGACACGCCTTCGTTTAAAGCTCCCAGCTCAAAGTGAGCCAATGATATCCCTAAATCAACTGCTTCATAAGCGTGATTCTTTTTCGTAATAAAAGCTTTGACGGTTTCCTTAACATAAGAATAACCAATAGGTTTTCCATTGACTGCAGAAGGGGCTAATCGAGCTGCATCAATGCCACTGAGTACCCAAGTAGGCACCGGCTCTTCTTTTTCTAGTAACAGCTCATCAACGCTCTGTTTATTTTTCCCTAATTGAGCAATTAACTTTTCCTTAAGCGTTTTTTGATTGGCTACTTCTCCAACGGTAATAACAGCAAAAAGCTCCTCGTCTTCTTTTAGGTTTAAGACGCTTTCAGTCGCTTTCTTATCATAAGTTCCTCCGACCCAACACGTTCCCAAATTGTGGCTAACACACTCAAGCATTAAAAATTCACCATAGTAACCAATTTGTACATGTGTGTTGGGAATTGTTTTTTTATTACCCACCAAGGCGATAACGCTTTGGACGTTTTTAAGCATACCGTAGGAACGCTTAAAACCGCTAAAGAATTGGCTCGAATCTTCTAGTAGTTGAAAGTTCAGACCACTTTCTTTATTAATAGTTGCAATGGTTTGTTGGATTGCGTGTAGTTGGTTAGGGTCTAGCGGCGCTCCGGTGTAGGACCGTCTAGACGTGCGAAAGCTAATGGCCTCATACCAAGATAATTTTCTTTCCATTTTAATTCCTCCGTAATTATTAGTTTGATAAAATATATGTAGCATACCAATAAATCATACCATATATTGGATAAAAAAGGGGAGTTGACCAGTGAAAAAAATTTATCATAAACTAGTGCGAGATAAAATCCTGCAGATGATTAAAGCCAACCATGAAGAACCTATTTTTTACACAACAACTGTGGAAGAAGGGAAGATGTTGCTCTTAAATAAGTTAGAGTTGAAGAAGAATTTGCCGATAAGCTAGAAGTTATGGATGGAATAGCTACTGCTTTTCAATTAGACATGGAAAAGGTGCTTGCTGTAAAAGAGGAAAAAAAGCGTCAAAGAGGTGGATTTGAAGAGCGGATTGTGCTCCAAAAAGTGAAAAGCTAGGTTTAAAAGAGTAAAACCCAACTAGTTCTGGTCAAGTTTGGTTTTCCTTTTATTATTAAAAATATACAAAATCCATAAAGGACCACAATTATCCACCATTAAAAAGTCTATCTTTTCTTTTACGGTCTTCCATATACTCTGTATTTCAACTAAAAATTCAATTTATTATAACGTGATATATATTATATGTTTTGAGAACTAAAGGAATTTATTTTCCTATATTTCATTCTTTTTTATAAATTCTAACAGCCGCTTTTGCAATATCATTAAACACAGCTTAGCTATTAACAACGCCCCCTGCAATGTTTTTTTCGTGTCAAGCATGTATCATCATCATCTCTTAAATTAAACCATGCAAATTAATTTTTACTCGGTTGTTAGAATTGTTCAATATACTTTAGAATGACTCGTTAACTGTTTGTTGGGCTTAAGCTTAAGGTTGGGAACTTAAAATGTTTTTTAATATCTGACCGTAAATAGAAGCAATGACGTTAAGAATAACTAAATAAATTAGCTAGATATGACCAAATTTGAAATAAATAGAGTGGATATGATGAAAGTAGTTAGATTTGTGAAGAAGAAATGGCTCGGGTAAAATAAGGAAAATTATCCTTTAATAATAAATAAAGTTAGACGAATCTCTTATGAAGGGAGAGTACAAGAAATGGAAATAGCAAACTTCGGTGTAGAAGAATGGATCAATAAATGGAAAAGGACGAAAAATATGACTTGTCCCAAAGCTCAATCGATGCTTTAACTTTAGAAGAGTTTGTGGGCCTCGATGGGACGTCCATTAAAGAATTTTTTAAAAGAATGGTTAAATGGCCTCTTGATTATGGTTGGATCGAAGGATCAGATGAATTTAAAACATTAGTTGCAAAACTTTATCAGCATGTTGAACCAGTCAATATTTTACAAACAAACGGGGCGACAGGGGCTAAT
>Ga0153980_1001080_pt1 | contig 11748 bp, 8 predicted proteins | sample TSGA064MetaG_FD_104722 | JGI IMG/M metagenome (GOLD analysis project Ga0153980, IMG submission 104722) | Attine ant fungus gardens microbial communities from Georgia, USA - TSGA064 MetaG | ecosystem: Host-associated > Fungi > Mycelium > Unclassified | place: USA: Georgia, Magnolia Springs State... | reverse complement strand
TCGAAATACTATTTTTCAATTGATGTTATGAATATAATAGTTGATATGGTTAATCTAAGAAACTATTGTTTTTCCCGTTGCTCCATCCGTCTTCTTCGGATTGGATTTATATACAAAATCTTTCTGACTGTCTTCTACATACAGTATGACGCCAGGAAGTCCTCCAAGCCGGTAATGTCCTGTCGAAATTTTCTTTTCCACAGTAAACCATGCAGTCAGTTTTCTGCCTTCAAACACAGTAGTTGCTTTCTGAAGGTTATAATTATTCAGTGTTTTTGTTTCTGATTCAATTTTCCATTGAATACTTTTTTCAGCATCATGATGGACTGTCACCTTTTGAGACTGTTCGACAGACACTAATCTATCGGTATTTTGAGCATTGACCAAAGCACCCACTGATACCACGAAAAGAAAAATTATTTTTTCCATTGAGTAATTTTTATTAAAAAGTACAATCAGAAAACTGTGCGAATATGTTTTTATGTATCCCGATATAATGAGTAGATGAAAACTTTTATCTGCGGTACAAAGGTGATTATTTAATCTGAAAAACTCAGTTAATGGAAGGTTAATGATAGGTTAATGACCTTATGACAGAGACTAAAGTTTTATATTTGTTACCATGATTTTGAAAAGTAAAAATCTTATTGCTCTTTTTGCTGCACTATTCCTGCTTCTGTTGGGGATTCAGGCTTATTTCATGTATAAAACCTATCAGGTAAAAGAGCGGGAAATTTACAGAAACGTACACAATAAGCTTACGCGGTTCACTGATGATCTGGAAGATAAAAAAGGGATTAAAAAAAATCCAGACGATTCGTTGCAGCACATTTTCATCCGGTATAACAATAAGGAAATCAGCAAAAAAAAGTTTCTAGAAATTTTTGAGGAAAACAGAAAAAAAAGCCAGGATTATTTCAGCCGGTATGTAGATAATCAATTCAAAAAAGAAGGGTATAAAATTGCTGTTAAAATTCAATACTTATCCATCGTTTTTTTACCTGCCAAAACCCCGCTCATTGACCATCCTATCACTCTCTTTGAAACAAAAAATAAGGTTGTAAAAGCAGGAATTACCAACACGGGAAACTGGGAAACCTCTTCCAAATCAACCTCAGATGATGAAAAAAAGATCGTCAAGAACAATAGCTTTCATGTGAAAAGCAAAACGGAATTTGAAATTTTAAATATCAAAAGTATTGTTTTCAAAGAACTCACCCTGCTCTTTCTATGTTGTATTGCTTTACTGGCAAGTGTTTTAATCCTTTATATTTTTACGGTTAAAAATTTAATCAGGCAGCAGAAACAGGTAGAAGTTCTCCACACTGTTGTGGATAACATTTCCCATGAATTTAAAACACCTATTGCCACGCTGAAAATTGCATCCAAAACACTGAACAAAGAATGGAACCCGGAAATACTTCCTCTTATTGACCGGCAGATCGTCCGCCTGGAAAGCCTGATGCAGCAGCTTCACAAAGATGAAACAGAAGAAGGAATTATTCACATACAGCCCGAAGACTGGAATTTTTTCATTCAGGACTTATCTTTTGCCTATCCTCACATAGATTTTGAAATCAAAAACCAGATTACACAGCAGCTTCCTTTTGATAGAACCCTGATGGAAACCGTTATTAAAAATCTTTGTGAAAACAGTGTAAAATATGGAGCATCCTCTGTAAAAGCCAATATCATCAAACAACCACACCATATAGAAATTGAAATTTCCGATAACGGCCAGGGCATGGAGAAAAAAGAACTTAAAAATATCTTTGAAAAGTTTTACAGGATACAGTCCAATAATATTCATAACAGCAAAGGATTAGGGCTCGGGCTCTATTTTGTGAAAAAGATAATTGATCAATATGCCGGCAGAATAGAGGTTTCAAGCCAGCTTCAGAGGGGAACAACTTTTACAATACGACTGCCTTATGAAAACTAAAATTTTATTAGCGGAGGATGATATAGACTTTGGAATGATTCTTAAACAGTATCTTGAACTCGAGGATTTTGAGGTCTCATGGTTCCAGAATCCGGCTGATATCGTTCCGGTTTTATCTGTAGATTTTACATTTCATATCGGGATTTTAGATATCATGATGCCTCATATTGACGGATTTTCTTTAGCCAAAATGATTTTAAAAGAAAAACCTGATTTTCCCATCCTGTTTTTAACAGCCAAAAACCAGAAAATAGACCGCCTGACAGGCCTGAAAATAGGTGCCGATGATTATATCGCCAAACCCTGTGATCCGGAAGAACTCATCCTGAGAATCAGAAACATTCTTAAAAGGGTACAGCCTGTCACTCCGGAAAGCATCATCAATATAGGCAGCTACCAATTAGATACGGAAAAGCTATTACTGTCCCACGCAGAAGGAAATATCCGGCTTACCATCCGTGAACAGGAATTGCTGCTTCACCTTTTAAAACATAATAAAAAAGCCATAAAGCGGGATGATATCCTGAACAGCCTTTGGGAAACCAATGATTATTTTACGGGAAGAAGCCTTGATGTTTTCATCAGCAGGCTTAGAAAATACTTCAGTAATGATCCTGAAATAAAAATCCAATCCCTGAGAGGGATTGGATTTGAAGTTGATTTTCCGACACCGTAATATTGTTTAGAAAGAAAGTTCTGCCAATACCGGAAAATGATCGGAAGGATACAGTAAATTTTCTCTTCTGTCATTGATGTGACGGTGCGATTTTATGTTGAATCCTTTTACAAAAATATAATCGATTCTTTCTTTTGGAATTTCATTGACGTTGAAATCGGTGAATGTTCCTACAGGTCCATAATGTTTTGTTTCCGAATGATAGAAACTGTCTTTCATATGTTGTGACATAATTTTAATCGGTTCTGAATCATCAGTTAAATTAAAATCACCACTCACCGTTACCGGAAGGTTTTTCGGATTGATTTCCTTGATTTTCTTTAGAATTAATTCCGAAGATTTCACTCTTGCCACATTTCCGACATGATCGAAGTGAAGGTTGAGCGCCATAAATTCTTTTTTAGATTTCTTATCTTTAAATACGGCATAGGTGCACACTCTGTTGTAGGCTGCATCCCAGCCTTTTGAAGGAACATCCGGAGTCTCGGAAAGCCAGAACGTTCCTGATTTGATAACCTGAAGTCTGTTGGTATCATAAAAAAGAGCTGAAAACTCACCTTTTTCTTTCCCGTCATCTCTTCCTACTCCTACATAATCGTAATTCTTTAATCCGGTTTTAATATCCTTCATCTGCTCAGGAAGCGCTTCCTGAACTCCAAAATAATCCGGATGATAATATTCCAGTAAACTTACCGCATCGTGTTTTCTCTCTGTCCAGGCATTCTGCTTATCGGATTCTACCTGAAGTCTGATGTTAAAACTCATTACTTTAAGATTCTGCGAAAATCCCAACGCAAAAAACATCAAAAAGACCATAGAAAATCTAAAATTCATACTCATATATTTAAAATAATAAACAACAAAAATAAAGCTTCTCTACGAGAGAGAAGCTTTAAAAGGTAACAATATTGTTGATTTAAACAACAGAAATTCTATTCTCTCGTGAATTTAAATTCTCTTTCTCCTTGCTTAAAGGTAATTGTTTTTTTGTCTTTACTGAAAACCACGGAAAGAGCTGCCTGATCAAAAGTGAATGTATTATCACCGATATATTCCAGAGGGAATTCAGACTGTCCGCCTGCTTTTCCATACAACTGTCCGTTTTTCTCAGAGAATATGATTTTAACCGGGGCTTCTTTACTGCCAAATGTTCCGGCAAACTCTTTCGGATCGATTTTCTCAACAGGTTTCAGCTGCGCAGAGCTCCAGCTGTTATTTTTTACATTGATATCCGGAATCTGGGAATTCGGATCCAGTTTTACCTCATCAATTTCTTTATTTGAATCTACTTTGAAAGTCCATTCCGTATTTCGTTTCCAAAGCTCAATAGGAAGCTGGACGATCTGCTTGGTTCCATCTTTGAATTTCACCTGAACGGTAGTCGGCATCGGAAGCTGTCCAAGATTCTCAACTGTAACTTCTGCACCGTTCTTAAAGTCTCCATTGATGTATTTTACTGCCTTAACAGACTGATCAATTTTCCATTTGCTGAAAAACCAGCCTCTCCAGAACCAATTCAGCTCTTCTCCGGAAACATTTTCCATCGTATGGAAGAAATCCCATGGTGTAGGGTGTTTGAACGCCCAACGCTGGATATACATTCTGAAAGCTTTATCAAATTTTTCAGGCCCCAGAATAGATCCTCTTAAAATTTCAAGACCCATTCCCGGTTTATAGTAGGCCAGAACACCGATGTTTCTTTCTTTCATGTTATCCGCTCCTACCATAATAGGTTCAAACTGATCGCTCATCAGAAAACTTCCTGTTTGGGCCACATTCTTCTTTTTATAATATTCTCCTTTATTGAAAGCTTCCGTGGAAAGTTCATTAATAAAGGTATTAAACCCTTCATCCATCCAGGCAAAAAGCCTTTCATTAGAGCCTACAATCATCGGGAACCAGTTGTGTCCAAATTCATGATCCGTCACACCCCAAAGATCTTCTCCTTTAGAATCCATATGACAGAATACGATCCCCGGATATTCCATTCCACCTTCATTTCCTGCAACATTCGTCGCTGCCGGATAGGTGTATTCATACCATTTTTCAGAATAATGTTCTATAGCAGCTTTTGTATATTCCGTAGATCTTCCCCAGGCTTTATCACCACCGGTTTCTGCAGGGTATGCGGAAATAGCCAGGGATTTTTTACCACTTGGCAAATTGATTCTGGCAGCATCCAAAACAAATGCAGCGGACGAGGCCCAGGCAAAATCTCTCGCCTGATCAATTTTAAATTTCCATGTTTTGGTTCCGGAAGCCTGTTTTTTTCCAATTTCAGATTCCGGGCGGATCATTACTGTTTTATCACTGTTTCTGGCCTGGCTCCAACGGGAATTTTCTTCTTTGCTGTAAACTTCTTTTTCATTAAGAAGCTCGCCGGAAGCCACTACATAATGATTGGCTGGCACCGTAATATTAGCCGTGATGTTACCATATTCCAGATAAAATTCTGCGGCACCAAGATAAGGAAGCGTATTCCACCCCATTACATCGTCATAGACACACATTCTTGGATACCATTGGGCCATGGTAAAGATTTTACCGTTTTTGGTTTCCTGTATTCCCATTCGGTCAGAACCATATTCTGGTGATATGAACGAATATTCAATTTTAATTTTTGCGGTTCCTCCTTTGGCTTTAAGCTCTTTAGGAAGATCAATCTGCATTCTTGTATCGGTGACCGTATATTTTACATCTTTACCATCCAGTTTCACAGATTTAATGGTATAGCCGCCATTCAGTTTTTCTCCGTGAGCTCCGTTTCTGCTTCCGGACATAGGAACCACTGCATTTCCTCTTGAATCTTTATTAAATAAATTCTGATCCAGCTGAAGCCAGAGAAAGCCTAGCTGATCCGGACTATTGTTGGTATAGGTAATTTCAGCAGTCCCTGTAATTTCGTTTTTAGCCTCATTCAGGCTTACATTGAGATTATAGTAAGCAGAATTCTGCCAGTAAGCATGTCCCGGCTGCCCGCTCGCTGAGCGTGTTTCCGTACCTGTCTGAGGATAGAAAAAGGGTTTGAATGCTTCTACATAATCATATTTTGGAGCTTCCTGTGCAACAGCAGATCCTGAAAACATAAGGACTGCAATAGCGGAAACAAGCGTGGGGAATTTATAATTCATTGGTAAAAATTTATAAGCTTATAAACAGATAGGTAAAAAAACTCCCGAATTTGTTACAAATCCGGGAGTTTTTATTATCATTTAATTAGATTTCTTTGCTTTAATCATGGCTTCGAGCATATCCCACATTTCCTGGGGAACATCTTCCAGCATGTTAAATTCTCCGGCTCCCTGCAGCCACTCGCCACCGTCAATGGTTACTACTTCCCCATTCATATACGCTGAATAATCGGACACTAAATAAGCTGCTAGATTAGCAAGTTCCTGATGTTCACCTACTCTTCTTAACGGAACTTTCTTTTTCATATCAAATTTTTCCTGAAGATCTCCAGGAAGCAGTCTGTCCCAGGCTCCTTTGGTAGGGAAAGGTCCCGGAGCAATCGCATTGAAACGGATTCCATATTTTGCCCATTCTACTGCTAATGATCTGGTCATGGCCAATACACCTGCTTTTGCACAGGCAGAAGGAACAACATATGCCGATCCTGTCCATGAATATGTCGTTACAATATTCAAAACAGTGCCCGGAGATTTAGTATCAATCCAGTGTTTACCGATAGATAGTGTACAGTTTTTGGTTCCTTTCAGAACAATATCCAGAATAGAATCAAAAGCCGAATGGGTCAGTCTTTCGGTTGGTGAAATGAAATTTCCTGCAGCATTATTCAACAGAATATCAATTCTTCCGAATTCTTTTAAAGTGGCCTCTTTCATGGCTTCCACTTCATCCCAGTTTCTTACATCACAAGCTACACACAGAACTTTCCCGCCTGTTTCATCTTCCAGTTCTTTGGCAGTTGCCTGTAGCTTTTCAATATTCCGGGAAGTGATCACTACTTTTGCACCTAATTCAAGAAAATATTTGGTCATAGCCTTTCCAAGTCCGCTTCCGCCTCCTGTTACAATCGCTACTTTATCGTTCAATGCACCTTCACGAAGCATCGGCTGTGTATATAGATTCATACTTTTTATTTTTCCTAAAAATACTAAATATTGAATGGATGACCTTTAAAATTCCAGTATAAATAATGTTATAAATAATTATTCTTTGATTTTATTTACATTTACGATTCAAAAATTACTCATTCATGAAAAATCCGGGAACTTCCGTTATACTGATCCTCTTATTTTTTAGTGTACATTCTAAAGCTCAAACATTCGAAAAGCTTTATCAATATATCAATCCGTTAATAGGAACTGAAAAAATGGGTCATACGTATCCTGGTGCGACAGCACCTTTCGGAGCTATTCAGTTAAGTCCTGAAACAGATACCATTTCTTATGAACTGAATGGAAAATACAACGGGGAGGTCTATACATATTGTGCAGGCTACCGGTATGAGGATAAAACCATTGTAGGATTCAGTTCTACCCATTTCAGCGGAACCGGACATTCTGATCTTGGCGATTTTTTACTTATGCCTACCGTAGGAAAATTACAATTAAATCCCGGAACTGCTTCACATCCTGAAAATGGCTATAGAAGCCGGTTTTCACATCAAAATGAAAAAGCAGAAGCTGGTTATTATAAGGTAAAGCTGGATGACCACAATATTCTCGCAGAAATGACGGCAACCACCAGAACAGGTGTTCACCGGTACACTTTTCCAAAATCTGACCAGGCACACATTATCCTTGATCTGATGGCTGGAATTTATAATTATGATGGTAAAAATATATGGACGTATGTGCGGGTAGAAAATGGCACCACCATTACAGGATACCGTCAGACCAACGGCTGGGCCAGAACAAGGACGGTTTATTTTGCACTGACCTTCTCTAAGCCATTTAAATCTTACGGTCAGAAAAATTATGATGGCAAACAGGTGTATAATGGATTCTGGAGGAAATTTGACCAGACCAAAAACTTCCCTGAAATCGCCGGGAAAAATCTTAAACTATACTTTGACTTTGATACGAATGAAAATGAAGCCATAGAAGTAAAACTGGCTATTTCACCGGTAAGCCAGGCCAATGCTATGGATAATTTGCAAAAAGAAACCGGAGGTTTATCTTTCGATCAGGTCAAAGCAAAAACCCAGCAGGACTGGAATAAAGAATTAAATAAAATCGTTATTGAAGGTACCGAAACTGAAAAGATCAATTTTTACACAGCGATGTATCATACTTTCATCAATCCTACCACTTATACCGATGTGAACGGAGAGTACAAAGGACTTGACCAGAATATTCATAAAGCGGAAGGATTTACCAACTACACTACATTTTCTCTTTGGGATACCTATCGTGCACTTCATCCCTTCTTTAATATCATTCAGCCAAAAAGGAATAATGATATGGTTCAGTCGATGATGGCACATTACCGCCAGTTTTCCATGAAAATGTTACCGATATGGTCCCATTATGCCAATGACAACTGGTGTATGAGCGGTTATCACAGTGTAAGTGTTGTTGCCGATGCAATTATTAAAGGAAATTACACCGGAGATCCTAAAGAAGCTCTTAAAGCCTGTGTGGAAACCGCTAACAAAAGAGATTATGAAGGAATCGGATATTATATAGATCTTGGGTATATTCCTGCTGAGAAAAGCGGGACTTCGGTTTCCAATACACTGGAATATGCTTATGACGACTGGGCCATTGCACAGCTTGCACAGCATCTGGGTGAAACCGACATCTATAACCAATTTATCAAACGTTCTGAAAACTGGAAAAACAATTTTGATCCAAGTATAGGTTTTATGTGTCCCCGATTAGCTGATGGCAGCTTCAAGAAAGATTTTGATGTGTTAAGTACCCATGGTCAGGGATTTATTGAAGGAAATTCATGGAACTACAGTTTCTTTGTCCCTCAAAACCCGGATGAACTGATTAAAATGATGGGTGGAAAGAAGAAATTCGCAGCAAAACTGGATGAATTGTTTACCATGCATCTTTCTGATGAATTTTTTGCCGATACCGAAGACATTACCCGCGAAGGAATTATTGGAGGCTATGTTCACGGAAATGAGCCGGCACATCATGTGGCCTATTTATACAACTGGGCGGGACAACCGTGGAAAACACAATCTCAGATCCGTCATATTTTAGAAATGCAGTATAAAGCAACTCCTGATGGATTGGGAGGAAATGATGATACGGGGCAAATGAGTGCCTGGTACATCCTGAGTTCACTCGGTTTTTATCCTGTCGCTCCAGGATCTGATGAATATGCTATCGGAAGCCCTGCGATTGATCATGCTGTTCTGAATCTGGAAAATGGAAAAACTTTTGAAATTGAAGCCATCAATCAGAGTCCGAAAAACGTGTATGTTCAAAAGGTTCTTTTGAATGGAAAGGAGATCAGGAATTTCACTCTGAAACATTCTGAGATTATGAATGGTGGGAAACTCACATTTTATATGGGAAGCAAAGCGAAAAAGTAAATAATGCAGAAATAAATTCTCGCAGATTTTCACAGATGATTGGGTTAAAAAAATCTGCATAATCTCCCAGATCTGCGAGAGCTAAGAATAAATTTGGCTAAAGCCAATAGAGGGTAAATATAAAGAGAGCGGGCTAAAGCCCGCTCCTATTGATCATTATTTTTTTGAACAATTTTCATTGAACAATTTTATCCCTTCTGTTTGTTCCATATCTTTTAATTTTTTTAATGCACTACATGCAACATCTGCTTTGTTCTGAGCTAAAGAAATTGAAACTATATTATATAATGCATCAGTATTGGTATTATCATTCTCATAAGCCTCATTGAAAAAATAAACTGCACTATCAAATTTCTGGCTTTTAATGGCTCCTAAACCTCTATTGAAATTATCTGAAGAAGCAAACTTATTTTTTATATTAATTACAATTTCTTTATTTCCCTTATTGGAAACCTTATTAGAAAAACTAAAATCACCAGAACCCGCTTTTACGTTACTATAGAAATGATAAGGAATAATAATTTTTTCAAACTTTTCAAATCCTGCTATGTTCCATACTTTAAAGCTATTTTGCAGAGTATTTTTGAATAAATCAATACCTATTTGATTATCTCTAGTCCACTTTTTATTCTCCATTTTCACTTCAACCACTTGTTTTTTTGGAAAAATAAGGATTTCTCCATCCAAGGTAAAATCGTGGGTATAATTTTTTTTTAAATACACACTCAGCATTTCACCAATTATATCTTTTGTCAATGTTGGAGTTACAGTTCGGGAAGTAATTATAATTGAATCACTTTTTTCTTTATCAGTAAAATCTTTCACGATAACAGAAGTCTTTACAAACCAGAACTTTCTTATTTTATCTGGGAAAGTCACACCATCTATCTTTTCTACAACAACTAATGAATCTGGTGTTAGTGTTTCAATGTGATAGGCTAACTTATCTGATAACTTTATTACATTATTTTCAAGTTTAAAATTGATACATTTATTTCTATCTACAAACCAGGGATCAATATTTTCACAAAACTTATTTCCGTTGATCTTCCATACCAAAAATCGGGGTGATTCTTTCGATAAATCTGTACTTCCATCAACCATTTTGTTTTTCAGACGTGTCCAGGATGAATTTGAAAGCAGCTGTGTATTAACTTGAGCACTAAGCTGTAAAGAAATTGAGAGAAATAAGGTTAAAAAAAATTTATACATTGATGATTATTTTTCCGCGCAAAACTAGTTAAATAAAAGCTTATTGCAAACAATACAGCTTATGAATATAGGAAAGCTTACTTTTTATATGGGAAGCAAAGCGGAAAAATAAAATTTCAAAATTGCGAAAGAAAAAGATAAGTACTGTTGAAATAATATTCTCACAGGTTTTGCGGATTTAACAGATAATGGAATTTTAAAATCTACATAATCTCCCAGATCTGCGAGAGCTAGAAATAAGTTTTGGCTAAAGCCAATGGAGGGTAAATATAAAGAGAGCGGGCTAAAGCCCGCTCCTATTGAATTATCTTGATAATCTCCATTAATTCAAAGATTATATTCTATGATTTCACTTTATTAATCTCTTTCTTCAAAAAGCAATCTTTCTCCAAATTTCTCTTCTGTAATTTTCCCATTATCATATACCAGGTTACCATTCACAAAAGTATGGGTAACTTTAGAATGAAAATTCATTCCTTCCAGTGGGCTCCAGCCACATTTATATAAGATATTTTCTTTGGCAACCGTCCAGTCTTCATTTAAATCAACCAATACAAGATCAGCCTTATACCCTTCTCTCACAAAACCTCTTTTTTCCACTCTGAAAAGGATGGCCGGATTATGGCTCATTTTTTCAACAATTTTTTCCAGGGAGATTTTACCGTTTTTATAATTCTCCAGCATCACCACTAATGAATGCTGTACCAACGGTCCTCCCGAAGGACATTTTGTATATACATTTTGTTTTTCTTCCCACGTATGAGGCGCGTGATCTGTTGCGATAACATCAATTCTGTCGTCCAAAAGCGCTTCCCAAAGACCGTCTTTGTCCTTTTGGGTTTTTACGGCCGGATTCCATTTAATCAACCCTCCTTTTGTTTCATAATCTTCGTTCGTGAAGGTTAAATGATGAACGCATACTTCTGCGGTTATTTTTTTATCCTTTAAAGGAATATCATTTCTGAAAAGTCCTGTTTCTATAGCAGTAGAAAGGTGGAACACGTGAAGTCTCGCACCGGTTTTCTCCGCCAGCTCAATTGCTTTTGACGATGATTTATAGCAAGCTTCTTCATTTCTTATCAAATGATGAAACTTCATCGGAATGTCTTCTCCATATTTATCGATATACTGCTGTGTATTCGCTCTGATGGTTGCTTCATCTTCACAGTGAACTGCGATCAGCATTTTTGTGTTGCTGAAAATATTTTCTAATGTTTCAGGATTGTCTACCAGCATATTTCCTGTTGAAGATCCCAAAAACAGTTTAATTCCAGGAACATTTCTGGGATTTGTTTTTAAAACTTCTTCCAGATTATCATTGGTTCCGCCCATCATAAATCCATAATTCGCATAGGCTTTTTGAGCAGCAATTTCATATTTGTCTGCCAGCAATTCCTGCGT
>Ga0153980_1001079_pt1 | contig 11759 bp, 19 predicted proteins | sample TSGA064MetaG_FD_104722 | JGI IMG/M metagenome (GOLD analysis project Ga0153980, IMG submission 104722) | Attine ant fungus gardens microbial communities from Georgia, USA - TSGA064 MetaG | ecosystem: Host-associated > Fungi > Mycelium > Unclassified | place: USA: Georgia, Magnolia Springs State... | reverse complement strand
CATAAGTAGTATATTTTTACTTCCAACAATTTTTGTACTGCAATACTCTAGGATTTATGTTAGTGCCTTGGAAAGTAGCTACATAGCAACCAAAGTTTAAGCTTCTGTTAATAGAAGTCTTTGCTTTTGTTCTACTTTGTAAGTCCTAGATATCGAGCTATATTACAGCTATATTAGACTTTAGAAAGGCTCTAACTATCTAGAAATGTAATACCAGGATGATATTAGTGAACATACTTAGCTGTGATAGTATTTCTTTGACTTAGGTGTTGCTAATAGAAGCAGACAAGTTATTTCTATAAAAGGAAACCCCTAAGATCTTAAGATATGACTTTGATTGGGGAAGGTGAGGTGTTATATTGTTGTTAATGTTAATTTCTTTAAAACCTTTGAAGTACTTTTCCATAATAGTTAGGTCTAAAAATGAGGTAACTTTGCTAGTAGTAACTATGATGCTATTCCATATTGTATAGATGCAGTCAATTGATGTAACAGATTTACAAGTTTTAAATAGCTATTGATAATTCTAACATAAATATCTGCCCAATACAATATAGTATCTTTGTTTTCCTTGCTTATTGAAATGAGAATATGTTTTTGCAGTGGCCTTTTAGTGGTTACGCTGAGTTTTGGACAGCTGTAGGGCTTGTTACTAAAACCTATACTGTATATTTTGATGATATTTTTAGATAAAAGGGAAGGAAAAGCTTTCCTAATTTTTAGTATGCTTACTGCATTGTTTTTTGTAATCTAGGTGAATATTTTAGTACCTTGGTTGTACTTTGATTTGACAAGTATTGCTGTACTGGGCCTAGAAGGGATAGAGGGTAGAATCTTAGAGACCTTTTTATGAGTGCTCTGAGACATCAAGAGAAAGTAGTTATGTTGCTCTTTTTGGTTTTTGTTGAATTAAGAAGCAATCATTTGTTGTAAAGAATATTGAAGTGGTCTAGTAATATACCTATATTGTTCTCTACCAGATGAGACTGGCACATTCTCTCTATGATGTTATTACTAGACTAATATGGTACTTCCATTTTCTTATTTTTGATACTTACTGGTATAGTACTCTATATCTTTGTTGGATATGCTACTTAAGGCCTAGATCTATTTCTTTCTCTCTCAGTTGTCTAACTTACTCTATGATACCTGAGGTGAGAACTCTATTATATTTAATGGTATTAATGTAAATTACTAATATATACAGCTTATATCTCTGATATGTCAAGTAGAAAGGGGATAGTAGCATAAAAAGGCTAGAATATACTGTGAATTACTATGAATATACTATGAGTGCATACTCTGGGTTCTGGAAAGTAATGCAATAAGTGGAGTCAGAGAGAGGAATATACTACTAAGTAAAATAAAAGATGTTGCTCTCTAGTCCTATGGTTTTACCACTGGTCTGAAGGGAATACAATGACAATACAGAAGTAGAACAACCTTAGCCTCAGCTTGTACACTATACCTCAATCTTTTATTGCATGTATAGTCACTTATTTCAGAATAGTAGAACGTTGTCTAAGAGAGTGGTAAATTTGAAAGTAAGAAGTTATATAACAGAAAACACTACAAGAGAAAGTAGCTTTATGACTTTAAGACTTTAATCTATGAACTAGATTACTACTATGTATCTACTCTATATATATACCATAACTGGAGTAGGAGAGAGTTAGTTTGAAACATAATACTCCTAGTCTGAAATGCAATACTCCTATAGGAGATAAATAATAATAATAAAGAAAATGAATAAAAATATTAATTTATACCAAATTTTCTAGTATATAACATGATAGGTAAATATATACTGAGTTATTTTATTTACTTCGTAACATCTGAGCTTATATCTTTGATAGAGAGCAGTTGCTTTTCCCAGCTAGAAGTTTGTCCTACCTAGTCTCATATATGAATTTTTAAGTAGCATATCCTATTTTCAAGAGTTGGAAGAACTAGTTGATGTCTCTGTTAGCTAGTGACTTTTATCTTATAAAGATTGCCATTTTTTAAAGAGAACAAGATATGTTCTTGGTATTGTTATTGAGATACTTGTTGACACCTAGTAGAGAGACTAGAGTAAAGTTATTGTCCTATAGGTTCAGGTCTATAGATTTGTTTACTTAGTAGGGGATGACCAATGGTTCAGTACTGGGATATAGATTATTAGTATTGACTTCTAGAGGCTGGAGGCTGGATGAAATTTGTTATGGAATTACATTAGAATTACAACTATTATCAGCTCTGGACTGATAATAAGTGAATGGTAAAAAAGATGATAGCAGTAAAAGATGAGAGAGACAAAGATAATATAATAGATAATATATTAGTACACCAAGGTTAGGACTTTAGACTTGATCAGACTAATTATAGATATTGGACTAAAGGAGAAACATTGGAAAAACCTTGGGGTAATTATAGATAAATTTTATTATAGTTAGGAGCTTTAGGATAAATAAAGAAATCTTAGGATAATTATAGACAAATTTTATTATAGTTAGGAACATTAGAATAAATGGGAAAACCTTGGACTAACCTATTTATAGACTCTGACTCAACTAGTTACTCACTATTACTCACTAGTACTTAGGATAGTAGTTCTTGTGACGTTACTAGTTAGGATAAATACAATCCAGAAAGAAAAAGGAACAGAAAGTTCTCTTTTTTTGTGGTTTATCTGAAAACCTACCTCTCTTGAAACCCTATATTCTCTCCAGTCTTTGGATTAACTTATAGAGTGTGACTAAAAGTCTTGATATTCACTCTTGCAATATAACTCTTCTAAAAACCTTAACCAGACCCTTTGTAAAGGGGCAAAGAGATATCAAGTATTAATATAGGCTTAAGATTGAAGCAAACATTCACCCTTGTAGTCTAGGGTCTTAACAATTAAGAGAGAACTTCCTTCTTCATTACAAGTAACAACACTTACTAAAATTATAGTCACCAACTCTCATTGCTTTGTGCTGTATCATTGACACTCTACTAGTTCTCATTGCCTTGTGCTATACTGTATAGAGCCCCTGAGCTCTTATTGCTTTGTACTGTAGCCAGAACATTATTGTAACCATGCATAGTGAATCTACAACCTCAACATTTTTAGGACATACTTGGTCCACCAAAGATAGTAACTTCACAAAAGATACTAGCTTCATTAACACCAGCAATCTCATTTTTACTAGACCTATTAGTGAAAGAACACAAAAAAGGATTGTCCAAGAAATCTTGAGATATCATCTTAGTATATGTCAAAATCATACAACAGAAAACCCATTCCCATCTCTTGATAATCAAGAAGACACTATCCTACTATCTCCATTGAACAAACTACCTCTCAACAATCTTTCTTTTTACAACTTGGACCCAGAACCTCTTCAACAGATTCAAAAAGCAAACTAGAAAAAGAAATTGAAAAAACCATCAAACAATCAAAAATCCAACAATAAGCCTTTGAACAAAACCTTAATATAGAAATGTCCAAAGCAATAGATACAGTCTCTACAAGTACACAAGCAGCTCCCTCAACTTCTACTAATCCAGCAGAAATTCTTGAACACAGAACTTTTGGATCTTCAGTAAAAAACCAAGGAAACTCATTCTACAATATCTTTAAAAAGCCATTAATAGAATCATCAGATATTTCTGCAGTGACATCAATAATCTAGCAAGAATATTGACCCAAATATATTCAACCAGACAAATTTGATGGAGACCCAAGAAATTATCAAAAATAGAAAGAAAACTGTTCATTGTATATACTCATCCATAAATATAGTTTTCCAGATGAACATACAACTATTATATTCATACTCTACTACATAAACAAAAAGGCCCTGGTTTGGAGAACAGAATTCATAGTAGCCTATACAGTCTCAGGACAAGAAATATACCTCAGAACTATAGAAGACTTTTTTGCAGCCCTTGACTCAGTATTTCAACTATTCAATATGGCAGGAGATATCTTGTTACAGATGTTTTGCAACTTATTCATCTATTTAAACAAGGTCTGGACTCCAATATTGCAATACAAGCCATTTGCCAAGGACCTGATAATAATCTCCAAGTATGGATTGAAGTAGCAAAACAAGAAAAAGAGATTATCTACATGGAAAAAATCTATCTGGGAGAAAAGGAAAGAAAACACCCCTATAGAGTTCTGGCCAAAGAAAAACACTACATAAATCCAGACTGGCTTTAACCCCATAGCAACTATAAAGACCCAGATGCTATGGACATTGATAATATACAAACTATACTAGAAAACTACAAAAATACTCTCCAGAATCAAGAAGACTCTGACAACAAACAAAAAACTACCAATTAATATATCCAGGAGTTGGTACACTAGACCCTCAATAATATTCTTACCCAAGATCAAAAAAAGTCATTCAAACAAGGAAAATGTTTTAGTTGTGGAATATCTGGACACTTCACTTGCCAATGTCCAAAATAACCAAACTTCAAAGCTCTTTCCTATAACAAATTCTATAAGGCTAAAAAGAATCAATTCACCAAAAAGACTTACAAGAAAAGAGACCTTACAGAAAATATCCCAGAAGAAGCCTCAACTGACTTTGATTCAGATGAGACAAAAGAGGAGAATTTTCCCCAAAGTGACTAGGAACTATATTTAGCTTACTCAAAACTTCCAGCATAATGGACAATAATAGGCAAGTAAATAGACTATATATAAGAGACATTATAGAAATGCAGTTGAAACTATGTCAATCTAATACTCTTTACTCCCCAACCCAAGTGCTTCTAGGAAGAAAACCATAGATGTATTATCACTAATAGATTCAAGAGCAGAACTCAACCTAATCAACAAACATCTTGTCAAGGACTGGAAACTACCCAAGAAAAAGCTCAAGAAACCACTTGCTATATGAAATGGAAACAGAAGTATTAACAAAAACAAAAGAATTACTAACTTTGTAAAAATAGATACTATCATTGATCACTGAAAACTCAAACTCAAACTTGTAATTGCTGATCTTAGAAAACTATGAATCATATTAGGCATTTTATGGCTCAAAACACATAATCTAATTATTAATTGGAAAACAGATATGATGAAATAGAGAGATCTTGAGCTAACAAAGAATTATAGTGAATTACTCAAGTCACAATAGAAGGATCTATGATTGATAAACCATGAGATTTATGAATTAAATACTAAAACCTCTACTTCACAGATATTAGCACAAAAAAGTAAGAAAAAAGATAATCATACTACTAAAGAAATTGTTCCAGAAGAATATTATGAATATCTCTTATTATTTGATAAGAAGAAAAGTGAATGCTTTCTACCTGCAAGAACATGGGATCACAAAATGAAACAAAACCAATATTTGAACCCAAAGCTTCCAAACCTTACAAATTATTGTTTGCAGAAATCAAGGAGCAGGAGAAATTTGTTGAAGAAAACTTATGAAAAGAATATATTAAACCCTCAAAATTACCAATGGTATTATCTTTCTTTTTTGTTACAAAGAAAGATGGAAAACTATGACTATACCAAGATTATTGTTATTTCAACAAATACACTGTCAAAAATACCTATCCAATCCCCAATGTTCAGTTAATCCTAGACAAATTACAAGAATCAAGATATTTTATAGCATTCAATATATGACTTTGATATAATAATGTCTATATCTAAAAACAGGATCAGTAAAAAGAAGCATTCAAAACTCACCAAGAACTATACAAACCTACTCCCAATCCAACAAAAAAAACCTTTTGAAATATTTGCTGATACATCAAATCATGCAACAGGAGTAGTATTTATACAAAGAGATGATAATAGAGTTTAATATCTCTGTTTCTTTTATTCAAAACTACTTTCACCAGTGGAAAAACAATATCATACCTTGGAACAAGAATTTCTTGCTATTATCTAAGCTATTCAAGAATAAAGATACTATATTAATAGAGCACCAGAAGAAACCATCATTTGGACCAATCACAATAATATCATTCACTGAACAAACCCTGCTAAACTATTACAATGAATGACAAGATAGTCTACAACACTTAGTATCTATTAAATCAAGATCAAACATATAGCTAGTAACAAGAATACTCCAGTAAACACCCTTTCTCAAAAATTTATCAAAGAAAAAGATGAGGATAAACCAAAACAGGTAATACCAGATGAATTTATTAACAAATTAATATTCCCAGCAAAAGAATTAACCAATGAACCAACATTACAAAAAAAGCAAAAAATACTCAAATAATATCATGACTCGTCAACTGCTAGACATTCTAGTATTAAGAAGACATTCAGAAAAGTATCAGAACACCACTCATGGCCTAGACTCAAACAATTCATTACCAACTATATAAAAGGTTGTGAAAATTGCCAAAGATTCAAGATAAATTGATATCCCTTAAAACCACTACTTTAAGAAATTCCAGTACCATAGTTTAATTGACCTTTTGTACCAATTGCTATGGATCTAATCACAAATCTTTCCAAATTGAGAGGATATAATTCTATTTTGTCTATGGTAGACAATGGCCTAACAAAGGGAATAATATTAATACCAATAACAAAAGAAGTAACCTTAGAAAGAATTACAACACTTTTAATGGACAATCTTTTCCAAAGGTTTGGTATTTTTGATAAGGTCATATTTGACCATGACCCTTACTCAATTCATTGTCAAGTCTATAAAAGCATTCCTACAGGAACTAGAGATTAAACAAGCAATATCTACTACTTTTCACCCTCAAACAGACAGTGACACTGAACAATTTAATCAAGAAATTGAACTTTACCTTGTTATTTACTATGCTAATAATCCTGAAATATAGGCAGACAAACTACCAATGGCTGAATATACTCATAACTCAAGACTCTATGGAAGAAAATTATATACTCCATTTGAACTCATATTTGGACATTTTACTAAACAACACGTTGATATCCCAGAAACTTCATCTATTACAGCCAACAACAGAATTAACCATATGGAAAATATTTGGACAAATACCAAACAAGCATATAAAGTTGCCAAGAATATTATTAATTAAAGAATCAAAAACAAACTTCTAAATCTCAAAATTGAAATATGAGTTTGGCTAGACTTTCAGTATATCCAAATAGAAGGACCCTCAAAGAAACTTGTACCAAAATGATTAGGACTCTTCAAAATACTCAAAAGAATAGGACCTGTAAACTACAAGCTAAAATTACCACTATACTGGAAGATACATTCTATTTTCCATGTTCATTTACTTTGGCCTATAGAAGAGAACACCTAATATGGAAAATTCTTGGAGAAACCCCTACCTAAAATTATTGCAAAAGAAGAAGAGTGGGAAATTGAAGATATTATTAACTCAAGAACCAGAAACAGAGTAAAGGAATTTTTAGTTCACTGGAAAGGATACCCAAATTCAAAATACACCTGGGAACCAGAAGAAAACCTTGGGAATTTAAAGCAGATTCTCGATGCATATAAAAGAAGAGCAAAGCTATGACAATAAAGAAACTCATATTCATGTCTTTGTTCCCTAGCTCATCAACTCTCATTACTACTCCACCAACCCTCTCACCAGTTAACAACAAACAAGTCAACAACTTCTTCCTATCTATTGAACAGTTCATCTGTACACAAGGAACTGACATACCTCTATTCTACTATGTGCCTTACCAACAAATTGCTGCTGATGAAACTTCTCCCATTCAGCAATATATGTTATTTGACAATCTCTTGGCCCAGCTATGGTCTACTCTCATCAGGAATTTAGTGGTTCTTGCTGATTTTGACATATTTAGGGAGAATTGGGCTTTATACTTATATCTTTAACACATAGCAGATCAACATTTCTACCAACTTCAGAGCAATCTTAAAAATCTCAATGAGTTTCCAATTTCTAAAATCCATTAACAACTCTTATGTGCTGCTACAAGAAAAGTATAGTCCCAACCAAATACAAACAATTAGGACTCTGACTTACCAACTGGATCTAATACTAGAAACTCTTCTGACAACATGCAAGAAGATAACACAAGAAATAAAAAGAGTGCTAGACAACTGGAGACTGGCAATCTCTCAACAGAAACTAGATAAGATCTGGATAATACTTGTGGAGATCCAGAACTTTGAGACATTAGAAATGGAACCCCCTTCATTACAGACAATACACAATGCTTTGTCTGTAGTCAATATGATTACTTTCTTGACCAATACCCTGGCTATGTTTGCAAAAAGTGTAACAGGAGAAACCCAGATCACTATAAGAAATTTTGTCTCCTCTAAATAATGATCCCAACCAAAATTCCTCGTAGCTAAACAACAAGCCAAATGAGCTAGAATTGATTTTCTAGAGTTGTTCTACAATGAACTACTCTCTACCTTTATTATTAGTCTCACTCTAATATGACAAAAGTTCTTGGAACATTTTCTCACTAAGATCCTAGAAACTCAACATTGTCCTACTACTTAAAAGTATTACAAATGAGTACTCTTCACAAATGGACTTTCCATTAGTCAAACTGTCCCATTTCCCTCTACCCCAGAAAATTACAGACCTATCCTCTGACACTCTTCTATATGACCTATTTGCTAAAACATCCAACAAAACTGGGAGGATAATGATTGAAACTACTACTACAACATCAATAATGTGACCTGGTCTAATATCCTTGGAGAACCTATTGTCATGATATAGCCAAAAACAGCTAAGTCATTATTTATTTATTTTTTCTTTTTCTTTTCTTTTAATTAGAAAATTGGTGGATGCACAAGATGGAATGACCAAAAGGAGATGTGCAGGAGTTTATAAACAGAAGTAAACACAGGAGGTGTATAAGTAGTATACTATAATCAATGAGAACTCTATCGAGTTCTCCTTGTCAACTCAGACTAGGAGTAGTTCTAAGACATCTCAGTCTAACTTCTTACACCAGAACTTGATTCTTTTATTGGCACTGCTCATTACAGAGCCTTGCCACCTTTACTCTCTTATCTTCCTTGGTACCTGAGTGACACAACTCAGGACCACTACAACATAGCCAGGCCCTAGGCTTAAGGGGACTTTGCAGTCAGTTAGAGACTGCAGATAGAGGTGTGGTACTAAGCTTGGGTATTACTACTAAGACTTGACCTTACAATCGAGTGGGCTGGATAATTACTTGTACTTCTTTTATACTATAAACTTCATGCTACAGGTACATTGTCATTTGTCTACACAGGAGATTAATACTGCATTTTTAAGAAGGCATTTAGGTTAGAGATCCTCTCCTTGGGGTAATAGTATAACCATAGTATTAGGGTAGTAGTAAGTAGGGCAGTAGGTGTCTAGCTGGGTAAAGATCTTGTGCCCTAGTAGATATAACATTAGTAAGATCACTCCTATCTTGACTTCTCCAGAGATGTAGTACTATATCTCTGGGACAATATAACTCTCCTATGGGCAGTATGCTCAACCAATGGTGTACCCTGGCCAAACTAAGGGCAGAAATAGAGGAAAGGGAAAGAAGGGTGTGCTGGGGGTATAGAAAGTTTAGGCACTTGGCCTGTAACTACAGGAATAGAGAACAAGAGGAGAAAGGGAGATTAACTCTCTAGAGTAGATTCAAAGTGCTGGCAAGCAGGGTGATGAGATGTGGTCTAAGGAGGGAGGTAAAAGTGAGGAGGCAGGAAGTGGTGGAGGAAGTACAATGTTTTAGATATAGAGGAACTGGGCACTGCAAATGGGAGTGTCTAAACATTGCAGTAAAGAAAGAGAAAAGGAGGCAAGAAAGAGCAGTGTACCCCATAGAGGGAAAAGCGCAGCAATGGGAAAAGGCAAGAAAGGGAGAGCTGGTACATCCCAACTGGGAAAAGATACAGGAATATTGTGAAATGAAGAACGTACTGGAGGATACAAGGCCGCTAGAGTTGGGATAGATGACAGAGGAGGTCATAGTAACCTATATAGAATGCAGATGGTGTAGAAAGAAAGGAATATATAGGGAAGACAACATAGAACAAGAAGTTCTCAAAGAAAGGAAGTTAGAGGAAGCTGAGTAGTGTGGATGCCTAAAGTAAAAAAGAAAGGAAGAAGAAATGACATGCCCCACAAAGGGAAAAGTATAGCAAGGCAGGGCATAGGCAGAAGGTATAGCAAGAGAAGTGAGGAGAATGTTTAAAATACTAAGAGAAGTATAGATGGATATAGGAATAGAAAAAGTGGATACATATGAAGGCATAATAGTAAAAGCACTCCTAGATAGCGACGCAATAGGAATGTTTATAGATCGGAAGATGGCAGCAAAATATGGATTTAGGCTGTAGAAATTGAAGAGGCCAATAATGGTTAGGAATATTGATGGGACCAGCAACAGTATAGGAGCCATTACCCATTAGGTAAAAGCAGATGTGTACTACAAAGGCTATGTAGAAAGGATGAAAATGGATGTGTATAATCTAGGAAAAACAGATATTATATTGGAGATGCCATAGTTACAAGCATACAATCCAGAGATAAATTGGAAGACTGGAGAAGTCAAGATGATGAGGTGTCTACCACTGTGTGGAAGGAATACAAGGCTAAAGGAGAAAAGGATGAAAAAGAAAGTAAAAAGAGTAGCAATATTGAAAGAAGAAAAGATCGTGAGATAGGCAGTGGATAATAAAGAAGACTAGGAAAGGGAAGAAGAAGTCAAGACAGACTATAGGAAAATTGAGAAAATGGTACTACAGAAATTTCTTAGGTAGAGGAAGGTGTTTGGGAAAATGGAGTCGGAGAGGATACTAACAAGAAAAATCTGGGATCACACCATAGATCTCAAGGAGATGTTTAAACCACAAAAAGGAAGGATCTACTTTCTTTCCAAAGATGAGAGGGAGGAGGTTCAGAAATTTGTGGATGACCAGTTAAGAAAGGGATATATTAGACCATCAAAGTTCCCTCAGATATCACCAGTTTTCTTGTGGATAAGAAAGATAGAAAGAAGAGGATGGTTATGGACTATTGTAGCCTAAATGAACAAACCATAAAGAATAATTACCTCCTGCCTCTAATTACAGATCTAATCAACAACATGGGGAGTAAAAAAGTATTTACCAAAATAGACTTACAATGGGGCTTTAATAATGTGAGGATAAAGGAGAGAGATGAGTGGAAGAGAGCATTCACCACACACATTAGATCCTTTGAGCCAACCATCATGTTTTTTAGGATGACAAATTCACCAGCTATGTTCCAAGCAATGATAAATGAGATCCTGAGAGATATGATTAATGAAGAAAAAGTAGTAGCATTTGTGGACAATGTGCTAGTTGGGACAGAAACGGAGGAGGGACATGATGAGATAGTAGAAGAGGTCCTGAGAAGGTTAGAAGAGAACAACTTATATGTCAAGCTGGAGAAGTGTGCATGGAAAGTAAGGAAGATTGGATTCCTGGGAGTAGTCATAGGACCCAGTGGAATAGAGATGGAGAAAGAGAAGGTGGATGGAGTGCTGAGTTGGCCAAAACCAAGAAATACAAAAGATGTTAGGAAATTTTTAGGCCTCACAAATTATTACAGGAGGTTTATTAAGGACTTTGCTTGAGTAGCTAGGCCAATGAATGTGCTGACAAGAAAGGATATGAAGTAGAGGTGGGAAGGAGAAGAACAGGCTGCATTTGACGAGCTCAAAAAGGCCTTCACAACAAGACCAGTACTAGCAGCCCTAGACTTAGACAAAGAGTTCAGAGTAGAGGCAGATGCCTCAAATTATGCAACTGGAGAAGTACTCTGAATGAAGTACTCTGACAACTTAT
>Ga0153980_1001077_pt1 | contig 11797 bp, 9 predicted proteins | sample TSGA064MetaG_FD_104722 | JGI IMG/M metagenome (GOLD analysis project Ga0153980, IMG submission 104722) | Attine ant fungus gardens microbial communities from Georgia, USA - TSGA064 MetaG | ecosystem: Host-associated > Fungi > Mycelium > Unclassified | place: USA: Georgia, Magnolia Springs State... | reverse complement strand
TAATGCGTCGCTTTCTTTGGGCTTTCTTTATATAAATCGTTAAATTTATGAATGACTTCCGATGGACGTGGCATTAAACAATCCATAATTTTTGTATCGAGTAAATCTCGATGATCCACACTATTATGTTCAATAATTCCTATTTGAGCGGCATAATCTAAAATATTTTCTAAAATGGTGCTTGGATATGGCAAGTCTACGATAACTGGCTCATAAATAAATTGTGGTATCTGTAAAATATTAATTATTTTATTGCTAACGTAGCAAATGTCCTCTGAATCAATCAATCCTTGATTTAAGCCAAACTGAATCAAGCGATTAATTTCTGTCTGGATGTTCATTTTCTCCCTCCTAAGGTAACATTATTTTTAGTAACGATAATAATTACTGCCTCTTTGAAGCAACATGTTTTTAGTTACTTAACGTCTTAGTTCCATCCCCAATGCTGGCTACATAGAAATCAGCTTGATAACCGATGGCTTTTTCATACCCTTGAGCAATAGCCGCTTGCACTTTTACTATATCTTGATTTTGAACTAACGCAATGGCACATCCACCAAAACCAGCGCCAGTCATTCGTGCACCTAACACACCAGTTTGCTGCCAAGCTAGTTCCACTATCGTATCTAGTTCACGACCTGTTACTTCATAATCATCCTTTAAAGATAAATGAGATTGATTAAGCAAGCGCCCAAATTGTTGTAAATCGCCTTTAGCCAGCGAATTAACAGCTAATTTAACTCGTTCATTTTCTGTAATCGCATGTTTAGCTCGACGGTATAACACTGGATCTTGTAATAAATCAGGTGCTAGCGCTTCAAACTCCTCTATTTTCAAATCACATAAATAATTCAAGTTACTTTGAGTTTGTAATAGTCGTAATGCTTCTTCACACTCACTGCGGCGCTCATTATATTTTGAATCTGCTAATTCACGTTTCTTATTAGTATTCATAATTAAAATGGAACAATCTTTTAAATCAGCTAAGGCATAGGAATAGCTTAAATCATTAGTGTTTAGCTTGATAGCATAATCTTTTTTTCCCATTCCAATAGCAAACTGATCCATTATTCCACACTGTACCCCTACGTACTCATTTTCAGCTTTTTGCGATAATTGTACTTTTTCAATCATTTCCATCTCAAAATCGCTTAACTGATCTAAAATTTCAGATATCAATAATTCGAGGGATGCTGAAGACGACAATCCGGATCCGTTAGGAATATTTCCTTCTACATAAAGATTAAAACCATGTTTTAGCTGATAACCGGCTTTAATAAATTGATCAATCACTCCTTTGACATAGACACTCCAATGTTCATCGTCCGTATGTTTTAAATCAACTAAACTAAATTCAATTAAACCACGCTCTGGAAAATTACCAGAGTATAAGCATACTTTTTTATCTGCTCTTGCTGTTACCACTCCATAAGTTCCAAAAGTAATAGCAGCTGGGAAAACATTGCCACCGTTGTAATCAATATGCTCTCCAATTAAATTAACGCGTCCTGGTGAAAAAAATAACTGCGGCTTTTCCTCGCTGCCGAAAACTTGTTCAAAATCCTTAATTAGCGCTTCCAAATTCATGCTAACACACTCCTATTTGTCTATATAACTTCTCATTTTATTTTACTTTTTTTTACTAAAAAAATCAATATTTTTTTACTTTAAATCTGTTTTCTTTTACCCATTATAATGATACAATGATTATGGGTTAACGCATACATTTAATGAAAGGAGATTTAAATTGGCTAAAATTAAAGATATTGCTGATCGGACTGGATATTCCATCACAACGGTTTCTAGAGTTCTTAATCAAGATCAAACTTTTAATGTTTCAGATGAAACTCGCTTAAAGATTATGACGGCATCAGAAGAACTTAATTATATTCCCTTAAGTAAACGGCACAAGGCTAATAAAAAAAAATCATTAACTTTTGGTTTAATTTATTGGTATTCCATCTCTGAAGAATTAACTGATCCCTATTATTTATCCATTCGCTTAGCCGTTGAACACTATTGTGAAGCTCATGAAATAATTTTAAGACAATTTCGCTTACCTAAGAACGATTTAAATGAACTGATGACGTTAAAGTTAGATGGGCTTATTGTCCTCGGAAAATATAGTCATTCAGAAATAACTCGACTGCAACAATTGAATTCACATCTCGTTTTAGTGGACTGTTATCATAAGCACTACCATATCGATGTGGTGATGGCTAACTTACAAGAAGCGACTGAAGACATCATCGATTACTTTACAGCATTAAACTTAAAGGCCATTGGTTTTATTGGAGGTGTTGAACGAACACTTGACGGAGAAATATTAACAGATATTCGTCTAAAAACTTATGAAAGACACCCGTGTGCCAATCCAGCTGCAATTTATCTAGGGGCCTTTAATGCGGATTCGGGATATCACTTGATGAATCAAATTATTGAAGCAGAGCAACTGCAAAAGGCTTATATAGTCGCCTCAGATGCGATGGCTATCGGCTGTCTCAAAGCTCTTAGCGAGCAGAAAATCAAAGTACCTGAAGAAGTTTCCCTCATTAGTTATGATAATATCTCACTGTCACAATACACGATTCCCGCCTTAACAACTGTTGATATGAATACGAAAATAATGGGAGAAACTGCTGTTGATTTATTAGTGGAGCGAGTGTCAACCCAGCGACAAATTGCTAAAAAAGTGTTTATCCCGACACAATTAATAAGACGCGGTAGCAGTCTTTAATCATTAGTAAGAGGAGGAAATGACCATGATAAAACATGAAATCACAAACCAAAAGCTGATTGATGATGTTCAAATATGCGAGTACGCCATGAAAAATGAATGTTTAGAAGTTCGCTTTCTTAATATTGGAGGCGCCATTACTAAGATTTCCATGCAGCCTGATAATTTTAATGAAAACTTAGTCCTTACTTATGATAATTTTGAAAGTTATTTTAATAATAAGTGCTATTTAAATGCTCTAGTTGGACGCACTTCAAACCGCATTAAGGACGGACAATTTTTATTGAATGATAAAATAATACAAGTGGATCTAAACGATGGACCTAACAACTTACATGGCGGTCATGAAAATTTAAGTCATACCCTATTGGATGTTAAACCTATCTCTAATGGCTACCAGTTAACCGCCACCCTGCCTCATCAAAAAGCAGGTTTTCCTGGAAATCTGTTCATTACGGTTTTTTACCAACTAGAGGACAACCGATTAAAGGTTAGCTACGAAGCCACAACGGATCAAGACACGATTGTCAACTTAACGCAACACACCTACTTTAATTTATCAGGTAATTTAAAATCATCCATATATAATCACCAGTTACAAATTAAAGCAGATGTGGTAGCAGAGGTAGATGAAAACTCATCCTTTACCAAAAAAGAGTTACCGGTTGCCAACACTTTATTTGATTTTAATGTTCCTAGAATCATCGATCCCCAAGGTATGGAAGTGCCCCCTTTGTTTAAAAACACAGCGGGCTATGACCATCTCTATTTATTAAGGACAAACCATGAAGCAGTCATATTTAAGGATCCAATTTCTGGCCGTACCCTCAAAATCTCTACTACAGCTCCAGCAGTACAATTTTATGCGGGTAATTATTTAACATCAGAGCTTTTATTTGAACATAATCGTCCAGGTGAAACCCACCTGGGAGCTTGTTTTGAGACCCATCTCATTCCCTATGATTTCCAATCCCAAGTTTTAAAATCTGGTGACAAGTATCAACAAGAAACAATCTTTGAATTTACAAAATACGCAATACCGTATCCTAGCTTACTTCCCCTTAATGAAAAATTTATATTTCTTAAGTGACTTCTTCTCATTTCAAGAGTACGATGCTTTAAACATCGTACTTTTTTTATCTGTTAAGAGCTTTTATTTAGTAACAAGTTTTTGATAATTTTTATAGGTTGATACCAATACTATTATATACCAATTATTACCGTGTTGGAAATTGTTGTAATTTGTGTGTGCACAATGAAATATTAGTTTGAAGTTAAAAATATTTTGATTTCAAATATTAAAAAAAGGAGAAGAAAATATGAACTATTTCACATCAACTAAGAAAAAATTGCTTTCAAAGGTCATACAAGCTATTGTTGTAACAGGAGCAATAGGTGCTAGTATACTAGCTAATGCCAGTACGGCAGCAGCACACGGTTATGTAGAAGCCCCTGCCAGCCGAGCTTATACAGCAGTTTTATTACGAGATAAACCCAGTTGGAATTGGTCTACTATCCACGAGAAGTATGGAGCTGCTGTTAATGAACCGCAATCCATTGAAGGGCCAGGAAGTGCTATAGACAGTTTAGATCCTCATTGGTGGGATACAAATAGAGCTCCCGATGGACAACTAGCATCTGGAGGATTAGTGGGAGGTACCTCTTCTGGACTAGACTTCTCCCCGTTAGATGTACAAAAGGAAGGTTACTGGAAAACACAGGATTTGCTACCTGGGGTAAATGAATTTACTTGGTATTTTACAATGGGACATGCGACTAACCAATTTAAGTACTTTATCACAAAAGAAGGATGGGATCCTAACTCCCCCATAACAAATGATGATTTAGAATTGCTTGAAGATATTAACCTATATGGAGAAGTGCTAGGACATCACGGTACAAGACGAACACATGAAATTATTATTCCAGCTGATCGAACTGGTTATCATGTTGTTTTAGCCGTTTGGGATATTGCCGATACAGAAGCTGCTTTTTATCAAGCTATTGATGTCAATATCGTAAATGATCAAATCGAATGGCCACCACAAATTGAGGTCAAAGAAAAACGAACAGTGGCAGACTTCTTCCCAGATGAAAACCTAGCACAAAGAATTGCACAATTATTCAATAGAACTCCAGCTGACAACATAACAATAGAGGAATTAAATGATTTTACAACTTTTATTGCTTTACGTGATCATGGAATTAGAAATTTAGAAGGCTTGCAATATTTAACGGGTATAACCGCTCTCACATTAGAAGGTCATTCAATAAGTAATTTTGAACCATTAGCAAACCTCACCCAATTACAAGAATTATCTATAAGAAATAATCAAATAAAAATAAGTGATCTCTCTCCGCTTGGAAATCTAACGAATTTGAAATGGTTACATTTAACTAATAACCAAATTAATGACTTATCTGGATTAGAAAAACTTGCTAATAATTTTGGTTTATCATTGTCATTAAGTGATAATGAAATCAGTGATTTAGAACCTTTAAGAAATTTTAGAAGCCTATCAAACTTATTCTTAAATAATAACCAAATTAATAATGTTGAGCCGTTAAGAAATGCTAGAATCTCGTCAAACTTACATTTAAATGACAATCAAATACTAGATGTAGCTCCTTTAAGAAATCATACTTGTTTTATCACTGCTGCTAACCAATCTATAACGCTTGACTCAATTATTGAAGGACAAGTTACGACTGGTATCTTTATATTACATGTTAATGGCTTTGCTCCATCTGGACTAAGTCATGTTTATGATAGTGAGCTAGGAAGCATTACGTGGAATAATTTAGGAAAAAACAGTCTGAGTTGGTTTGATAACATAACGTTTGGGCCCTTAAATCGTAATATGACTTTTTCAGGAACTATTTATCAAAATGTCATACCTGAAAAACCGGATCCAGAAGAAACAGATCGCTTTCCAGAATGGGATGCATTTGCTTCTTATTCAGCAGGCGATCGGGTTAGCTATGAAGGACAAATTTGGGAAGCTCTTGTTACTTTCCACGGATATGGTGACACGAGTTGGGCTCCAGGACCAGATAGTACTTTATGGAGATTAGTCAATTATAATATTTTATTAACCTTTTTCCTTAATTAAAAGAAACACAAACATACCAACATCAGACTCGATTCACAATAATTATCAATCTAAGCTTAAAATCAATTTAAGCTTAGAAAAGTTTATAATAAAATTTTAACTGTTAAATTTAAAACTTAGATTAATAAAACACAATTTTTCTTCATATATTAGCTATAAAAAGAGGAACGAGTTCCCATCAGCGTAGCATCTTAAAGTTTCTCTTATAGCTTACATCCATATTAGGAGGAAAAAAATGCGAATTGCTTACTACGAACCTGAATATTTTGAAACATGCACAGAACTACTAATCAACTATTATAATAATGATCTTTGTAAATGTCATTTTACCGATACAAAAGCTCAACACTATTTAGCAGAAATTATTGAAACGCCGCGTTTTATTGGTTTTTTATTGCTAGATGACCAAGATAACCTTATAGGGACTGCCATGTGTCATGAGCGAACTTGGTGGTACAAAGATGAGCTTTATATTGATGAATTTTTGATTCACCCGGAACATCAACACCAAGGTCACGGTTCTCAATTAATACGCTTTATAGAAAAATACGCCAAAGAACAAGAACTGGCAGGCATAACCTTAATTACTAATAACTTAGCGATGGTGGAGTTTTATCAGAGAAAAAATTTTCATAACCACGATATTTGTTTTATGTATAAAGGTCTTCAGTCTTTTTCTTCATAACTTAATAAGAGTTAGCCAGTCATTGGACACAGCTAACTCTTTTTATTTAAGGTAAGATAGAAAAACAACTCATTTAACTCCTTGGATAGTTTTAAATTTCAAGTTACGCTCTAAAATAGCATTCAATCCAGTTTCAACTAACTCTGCAGATTTCATTTGACTTTCACTTGATTTAGTTAAGCTAATGGTATCCGCTGTCTCAATCCCACTTTTCAACAAGTTAACTGCACTTCCCAATCGAGTTAATCCATTAGTATAATATTCTTCACTTATTCCAAGCACTTCAGACAAGAGCTTAGCTTCGCACCATCCTTGATAAGTTAAGTCATGAATCGTTAAATTCGTTTTAATTTGACGATAATACGCTTGTTGGCTATATTCCACTTTTAATAATAAAGCAAAAATACTAGTTTGCCAATCGTTTAAATAAACATCATAAATGGGGTCTTGTAAGAGCGGTAAGCAGTTTAATATCGCCCGATTAAAGAAAGTAAACCGCTCAACATCATCTTCATAACCATAAATTTTTTCTCTACTAAAATAAAAGTCATCATCAATAAATAAGTAAGTCACACCTGCTTTTGTTAACTGGAACACAGATCCTTGATGTAAATTATGACCTACTTGGACTGAAACATCCAGAATGTGATCTAAGTTCTTTTTTTTTATAAATGAGTATTTTGGTAAGATAACAACAGGATTGTTTCCTTGTTTTTGAATTTCTTTAATGATTTCAGCCGATCTTTTACCCAGCTTTCCAAAATTGGTAAACGGTTCACATTCACACACGATGTACGCAACAGATTTGTTTTCTAATTCATCTCTCTTTACAGCTGTTGGTTCTGAACCACCTATTAAATTTTTGCTTGTTTCATTAAAATAATGTTTCAAATTTTCTAACTGTTTGACATTTAAACCTGATTGCGCCTTAACTCGTATTCCTAAGCTTTGGCAGATCGCTACTACTTCCTTGCTTTTCTTGTTCATTTCTCTAGCAAACTCATAGACTCTCACCATGTCCCCCCCTTTGAAATAAATTATATAAACATTTTAACACTTCTATTGTTATTTAGTAATAAAAACTTCATTAAAACAATAAATTTTTCCAAATAAATGACACTTTACGGCAATATATAATAAAATGTTATCTTATTCTATTGAATGAAGTTATGATAAGATAATTTTTGAAAGATCTAATAAGTTGTGTGCGATCTGATTTAGATTTTTACCGTTTAAACATTTTATTTTAAAGGTAGATGCCCAACTTTCTTCTTCTTCATTAACAGGACCATTGGTTAAAACAATACCCTGCTCTACTCCATCCTGAAGCATTTTATAATGTAATTTATGAATCTCCTCTCTTAAAATTTCTAAAGATGTTGAAACACACTTAATATAAGTTTTTTTTCCCTCAAAATCTAATGCTGTTATATCGACTGGTACTTGATCGGTTACAACCTTAACCTCCTCATAACCCTGTGCCTTTAAAATATTAACACAATAATATTTAAATTCTCTAGGTGAAATTTGAGTCAGATCTTGTTTAACTAACCGAAATAACCGTTCCATTTCCATTAACATTCCTTGTTGTTCAAATAGCTCTCTTTCTAAATGAGTAATCTCTCGTTCAACTTGATTAATGAAATGAATCATTAACACAATGACCACAACCCCTGTCATTAATAAAAACCAAGAGGGTAAGCTCAATAATATTTGTGCCATTTGACCAAAAAGCATTTGAAAATTGAGATATGTCACTAAAATAAAAAAAGCAATAATAATCCAAAATAACCATCTGTTTACTTTATCTGTTGTTAATTCTTGCATAACTAAGACCTCCGACTATTATTTACTATATTATGGAATAATTATGCTTTTTCATTCAATTTCATCTAATTTAAACATTGGTTACTTAGATGAAACATTAGCTTGTATTTTTTAAAAATAAAGATTCCTAGTGAAGAAAGTATTAGAGAAAATAGTGAGTTTTCACTTATTTTAGTACAGGAAGTAATAAAAAAGAGCCTAGAGTCCTTAATTACTCCACACTCTTTAACTCCTATTTATTCTCTATATTACCGATATTTTTTATTTGGATCGATAAACGGCCATCTGGCATGTTAATTACTTCAATATAATCTTTATTATGATAGTAATCCAAGGGAATAGTTATTTCAATGCCAGTATCTGTTTTAAGCTTCTGTGTTTTTTTAAGCGCCATCTTAACAAAATTTTGATTGAGAACAGGTTGATCAATCCCACTATTTTCAATCTCGGAAACATAAGCCATTTTCGCAACTGGTTCTTGATAAAGCACTTCCTCAGCTATTTCTTTTAAATCAATATCTTTACCTTCATTAACAATTTCTTTAATGACTCTTTCGAAAGCCGGAATGATTTCTAATTTATCCAAATCATGTTCCTTAGCCACTTCATTAGTTACCATTCGAGCAGTTTTGACAGCTTCTTTAATTGATATTTTTGTTTCGCATTCTAAAATTTTATCAGCATACAAATAAGTATCATCATCTACGGTTACCACCATATTTTCTAAAAGCATTAAACTCATTTTATCCAAATCAATCATAAAAAAATTTGCGCTTTTTAAGCTTGCTTGAGGAATAATGGCTTGATGAACCATTAAATTATTTTGAATCCCTTCCTCTCCTTGATTTACATGGTGAATCATTTCTTCCTTACAAGTTAACTCTAAACCAATAACATAATCAATCTCAGAAATCTCGACTTCACATAAAAATAAATCACTAGTTGTAAAAACTTCATACCGATCTTTAAAGTCATATCGTTTCACAGCTATTGATCGAGCTAAGTCCAAAAATGGTAGACTACGATTTCGATATTCTAAAAATAATTTTCTTATTTCGCTCTCCTCTTTAAATGTAGCTGGACGCCCAGCTGGATTTTTCATGCACTTTTCAATATTCTTCTCTAAAAAATGATAAGCACCGTCTACGGTTTCATCTAAAGGGCGCTCTGTCGGCATAAACGTTTGATTTATATTATCTAATAAAAATAAGTAGCAACTTTTCACCTTAACAGCCATTTTCTTCACTCCTAGTCAAACATTCTCTGCTCTCTATTATATCAAAAAAATGAGTCTCGAGACATAAGTGTCTGTTAAAAATATTGCCTAAGTCTTGAAGTTGCTTAAAAGCTGAACCCTCAAGTTAGTCTGGACTTAATCTCAAGGCAAACTTTTTGGAAGAACATTAAGTTCCTGGCTACTTATCCGACAGATTAACGATAAAAAAGATGGGAAAGCCCCACCTTTACGATTGAAATATTAGAGAAATCTCTGAACAAAGTTATGGTAGCAGAAATTTTCAACTTGCTTATTCGTATAGTTTTTATATAGTTCATTAATCAGGTTATCATATTTTTCATAGGTCTCAACACCTTTTGGAGTTGAGCTAATTCCATCAAAATCGGACCCTAGCCCAATATTTAATTCACCACCCAGCTCACAAATATGCTCGATGTGTTTTAAAATATCAAAGACGCTTGCTTGATGATCTTTTAAAAATAACGGATGAAAGTTCATCCCAACTACTCCATTTTTCTTAATAAGCCCTTTAATTTGTTGATCCGTAAGATTACGAGGATGAGGACAGATTTTATAGGCATTGGAATGACTAGCAATCGGGTGCTTAGCTAGATCCAGCACTTCGTAAAAGCCACGCTCTGTTAAATGAGACACGTCCGTCCAAAGCCTAAGTCTATTTAATTCCTTAACCACCGTTTTCCCAAAATTCGTTAAACCACCGCCGCGTTCTTCTAAGACGCCATCAGCAACTGCATTTGCATAATTCCATGTTAATCCCACAGAACGAACACCGAGTCGATAAAGGGTTTTAAGCTTAATTAGGTCAGTATCTATAACATCACAACCCTCAAGAGTCAACATTACCCCTATTTCATCTTTCTTTAAGTTATGGATATCTTCTTTTTGGAAAATGACTTTAATATTATCATAAGGGTTTAGTATTTTTTCATAAAAGATATCAATCATTTCTAGAGCAGCATTAAATTTTAATGACTGTGGTACTTCAGGCGGGACAAAAATAGCCATACATTGAATACTTCCTGGATATTTACATAATCCTTTATAAGTAACGTGTAAATAGGTATCATCCGCAAAAGATAACTGCTTATTCTCCCAAATTTTATATAACACATCGCAATGGGCATCGAATATTTTCATGTTAGCTCTCCTTTTCGTGGGCATGTTCTTGTACTTATCATTTTCATTAGGCTGTATGGCTCCTATTTTTATGAGGAAAACATTAATAGTCGCCACCGTTGCTTGAGTCTTCTAGTAAAAATTAACTTCATATAGATTAAAATCTTAGCGTTCTATAAAAGACTACTGCTAAATATCATCTCAAACGATAGTTTTTCACTATTGCAAATAGCAACAAAGCTCGTTTTTTAACGCTATCGTCACTTTCTACCATTACTTTTTTAATTCCTCAATTAATTGGCGTGTTTTAATGAGATGGGCTTCTGTCTCACCAAAGTTCTCTTTAGCCATTCCAGTAAATAAGATGTCAACAATTAGTAATTGAGTATAGCGAGATTGGACGGCTCCTACCCGAATGCCACGCTCGGTATTAGGTAGAGAAATAAGGATATCTACCAATTGATGTAAGGGATTACTTAAACATCTGGTAACCCCGATGCACGTAGCACCGTTAACTTTAGCTTGCTTAATGGCCTCATTCACCTCACGAGTTTGCCCTTGATAAGAAAAAGCAATGACAACATCATCTGACTTAATATGACTTGCCGCTGCAATCCCCAGATGATAATCCATGTGGAAAATACATCTCTTATTAATACGAATCAACTTGTGATGCAAATCTTGAGCGACAATGCCTGATGCTCCAACTCCAAATAAATAAATCGTATCTGCTAACTTCATGGCTGCCACGGCCTTAACAATATTTCTAAAATCAATTAATTCAAGGGTCTCCTCAAGAATTAATTCAATGTTATTAACTATTTTTCTCGACACTAACTCTAAGCTATCATCTGATTTTAGTAAAGTGGTCAGTTCAAAGGTATTGGCAGCTTCAACATTTCTTGCTATTTCTATTTTCATGTCCCCATAACTGTCAAAGCCAATTTTTTTAGCAAATCTGACAACGGATGCAGCTGAAGTCCCACTATATTTCGCTAATTCATGACTCGTAAGTTTAATAAAAACTTCAGGCTCCTTAGCTATAATATCAGCTATCTTTC
>Ga0153980_1001076_pt1 | contig 11806 bp, 4 predicted proteins | sample TSGA064MetaG_FD_104722 | JGI IMG/M metagenome (GOLD analysis project Ga0153980, IMG submission 104722) | Attine ant fungus gardens microbial communities from Georgia, USA - TSGA064 MetaG | ecosystem: Host-associated > Fungi > Mycelium > Unclassified | place: USA: Georgia, Magnolia Springs State... | reverse complement strand
CGGGGTGTAGCCCACCACGAACGGGAAGCGTCGCGCACCCGGGCAGCCTTCATCGGTGGTGGCGGTACCGCTGGCCTCCACGTACTGCCAGTCCAGGCCCTTGTTGCTCACCTTGAGCGGCGCGCTCGGCAGGCGCTGGAATATGCCCGACCAGACCCGCATGGAACCGGTCGCGCCGTACAGTCCGGCCTGCTGGTTCTGGTCGTTGCCCATCCAGATCACCGCCAGATGGTCACCGGTATAGCCGGCGTACCAGCTGTCGCGACCATCATTGGTGGTGCCGGTCTTGCCCGCCGGCTGCAGGCGGCCCAGCCCATCGGCATTGAGGCGCTGCGCGGTACCACTGGCCACGACCTGCTGCAGACCGATGCTGATCAGGTTGGCCGCGATGGAATCGCCCTCCTGCGCCGGCGCCGGTGTCTTGTCGTAGCGCTTCATCAGCTTGCCCTGCGGATCGAGCACGCCACGCACCGCATGCAGCGGCTGGATTTCGCCACCGGAGGCCAGGAACTGGTACAGCTGGGCCATCGCATACGGACTCTGATCCGTGGAACCCAGGATGACCGCCGGATTCGGATCGGCCTTGAGCCCGGCCAGGACGTGGATCAACTGGGTCACGCGTTCCGGGCCGACCTGCATGCCCACCCGCACCGTGGCCTGGTTGTAGGAACTGGCGAGCGCGTCGATCAGGCGGACCGTACCGTGGCTGCGGTTGTCCGCATTGCCGGGCGTCCATTGCTTGCCGCGGCTGAGCTGCACCGTCACCGGGGAATCGTCGACCCAGCTGGACAGCGAGTAGCGGTCCGGCTGCGCCAACGCCAGCAGGTACACGAACGGCTTGAGCAGCGAACCCACCGGACGCTGCGCCTCGATGGCGCGGTTGAAGCCCGGCTCGGACACTTCCCGGCTGCCGACCACGGCCAGCACATCGCCGTTGTGCACGTCGGTCAGGACCAGACCGGCCTGCAGCTCGGGGCGACGCTTGTTCTCCAGCGATTTGATCGTCTTGGTGACCGCACCTTCGGCATACGCCTGCGCCGACGGTGCCATGCCGGTCATCACGCTCAGCCCGGCGCCCTGCAGCACCGACTCGGGATAGTCGTGGCCCAGCTGGCGGCGGACCAGATCCACGTAGGCCGGGAAGCGGTTGGCGGCGATCAGGCCCGGGGTCTTGGGCACGCCCAGCGGCGCCTCGACGGCGCGCTTGTACTCGGTATCGTCGATCAGATTGGCTTCGCGCAGCTTGCCCAGCACGAAGTTGCGACGGTCCAGCGCGCGTTCGGGATTGCGGCGCGGATCGTAGTAGGACGGGCCCTTGACCAGGCCGATCAGCAGCGCGACATGCTCGGTGTTGAGCGAGGCAAGGTCGCGGCCGAACCAGAACTCCGCGCCGGAAGACATGCCGTGGATGGCCTGGCTGCCGCGCTGGCCCAGGTACACCTGGTTGAGGTAGGCCTCCAGGATGGTGCGCTTGTCGTAGCGCGCCTCCATGATCAGCGCGTACAGCACCTCGTTGAACTTGCGGGTGACGGTCTGCTCTTTGCCGATCCCGAGCAGGCCGCTGCGGGCCAGCTGCTGGGTCAGGGTCGAGGCACCCTGGCGACTCTGGCCGCCGGACCGCACGGTCACCCAGACCGCGCGGGCGATGCCGCTCAGATCGATCCCGTGGTGGCGGCTGAAATCCTTGTCCTCCACCGCCTGCAGGCCGGTGACCAGCAGTTCCGGAGTTTCTTCGATCCGGACCAGCCGGCGCTCTTCCTGCTTCTGGCCGTACAGCGTGGCGATACGGGCCGGATCCAGGCGCGCGGCTTTGAGGGCCTTGCGGCTGTCGGGGTCGCGCAGCGAAGCGACCGACCCGCCGGACAGGCTCAGCTCGACGCGGCGCGGCGCGACCCGGCCATCCACATCGTTGTAGCCGCGGCTGGAAATGACGAAGCGCCCACCCTCCTGCGCGTAGGTGGCCGGCGATTTGCCGATCCCGTCATCGCGGTAGGCCGAGGCCGCCAGTTCGGTCTTGAGCGTGGCCGCGTCCATCGCCACGCCGGGCGCCAGGGCCAACGGACGCGCATAGACACGGGTGGGAATCTGCCAGCGCAGCTCGCCAAAGCGTTGGGTGACCTGTTGGTTCAGGTACACCGTATAGGGGATCAGGAAACCCAGTCCCAGCGCGACAGCCGCCATGCCCCAGGTGATCAGCCGGCGCCGCCACAGCGGGCCGCGGCTTTCGGTGTCGTCGTCGAACTCGTCGATGTCGTCGGAATCGTAGCGTCGGGGCACGGGGATGCGAGAATATGAAGTCCGGCGAGTCTAACGCAGCCACCGCGAGCGGCGCGTTCTCCCGGGTTCCCCCGCTTAAGCTGGAGTTGCAACGGCATGTCGATGTCCTTGGCCGATGCCCGTTATTTCCTGAACCGCATGCTCGGCCTGTTCCGTCGCAGCCTGGCCAGTCTGCGCACCCGGGGCTGGCGCGCCACCTGGCAGCGCATCCGGGTCCATACCCAGGCCGTGCCGGCCCCGCACGGGGCCCCGCTGTACCTGCCCGGCGCCGCACCGTTCGCGCCGTTCACGGTCCCGGCCAGCGAGCATCCGGTGGTCAGCATCGTCATTCCGGTCTACAACCATGTCGGCCATACGCTGGCCTGCCTGAGGGCACTGGCCGCCCATCCGCCACGGGTCGACTGCGAGATCCTGGTGGTGGACGACGGCAGCAGCGACGAAACCACCACCTGGATGCCGCAGGTGGACGGTCTGCGCTACGAAGTACGGGCCCGCAACGGTGGCTTCATCGAGGCCTGCAACGACGGCGTGGCCCGTTCGCGTGGCCAGTACGTGGTGCTGCTCAACAACGACACCGTGCCGCAGCCGGGCTGGCTGGACGCCCTGCTCGCCACCTTCGCGCGGGTGCCGCGCGCCGGCCTGGTCGGCGCGCAGTTGCTCTACCCGGACGGCCGCCTGCAGGAATCGGGCGGAGTGATCTTCCAGGACGGCAGCGGCTGGAGTTATGGCCGCTTCGAGTCGCCCGAGGATCCCCGCTACAGCGCGCTGCGCGATGCCGACTACTGCTCCGGCGCGGCGTTGATGATCCCCCGCGCCTTGTGGGACCAGCTGGGCGGTTTCGATCTGCGCTACAAGCCTGCCTACTACGAAGATACCGACCTGGCCTTCGCAGTGCGCGCCAGTGGCCACCGCGTGCTGGTGCAGCCCGCCAGCCGCGTGGTGCATGACGAGGGCACCAGCAACGGCACCGATACCGGCAGCGGGATCAAGGCCTACCAGGTCCGCAACCGCGGGGTGTTCGCGGCGAAATGGGCCGATGCCCTGCGGGCCCAGCCCAGCGTGGGCAGCGTGCCCTCGCCGACCCTGCTGCACCGCGGACAGCGCCAGGTCCTGATCCTCGATGAAGAAGTGCCGCAGCCGGACCGCGACTCGGCGTCGCTGCGCCAGTACAACCTGATCCGGATGCTGCTCGAGGAAGGCGTCCACGTGGTCTTCGTGCCGACCCGGCGCGAGCATGCCGGCGCCGCCACCGAAGCGCTGCAGGCGCTCGGCGTGGAGGTCTGGTACGCGCCTTACCTGGATGGCGTGGCCGCATGGCTGCGCACCAACGGCGCCCGTTTCGAGGTGGTGATGATGGTCCGCTATCACGTCGCCCACGAATGCCTGCCGCTGCTGCGCAGCTTCGCGCCGCAGGCCCGCACCGTGTTCGACACCGTCGACCTGCATTACCTGCGCGAGCGCCGAGGGGCGGAGATCGCCGGCGATGCCGGCCTGCTGCGCAATGCCGAGCGCACCCGTGCGCGCGAACTGGCGGTGATGGAACAGGTCGACGTGACCGTGCTGGTCAGCGCGGCCGAGCGCGAGCAGCTGCGCATCGATGCACCGGGCGCGACGGTGGAACTGATCTCCAACCTGCATGAAGTGGCCGGTGCCGGGCCGGACTGGGCCGAGCGCCGCGACCTGGTGTTCGTCGGCGGCTTCCGCCATCCGCCGAACCTGGATGCCATGCAGTGGTTCATCGGCGATGTCTTCGCGCGCATCCGCGCGCAGCTGCCCGACATCCGCTTCCACTGCATCGGCGCCGCGGTGCCCGATACCCTGCGCGAGCTGGCCGCCACCCAGCCGGGGGTGGAGATCCACGGCTTCGTGCCGGACGTGGTGCCGTACATGGACGGCGTGCGCATCGCGGTCGCGCCGCTGCGCTTCGGCGCAGGGGTCAAGGGCAAGGTGAATCTCAGCATGGCGCATGGCCAGCCGGTGGTCGCCACCACCTGCGGCGTGGAAGGCATGCACCTGCGCGATGGTGAGGATGTACTGGTGGCCGATGATGCCGAGGCGTTCGCGCAGGCCGTGGTCCGGCTGTACCAGGACCAGGCCCTGTGGCGTCGCCTCTCCACCGCCGGCCTGCAGAACATCGTGGACCACTTTTCGCTGGATGCCGCCCGCGCCACCGTGCAGCGGGTGTTCCTGGCCTAGGCCCCTGCCCCACCGCCCGCGCTGCGCAGGCGCTCGGCGAATGCCGGCAGCTCGGGCAGGTCCGGCTGCCAGCGGCGCGCCTGCACCAGCGCCTGCTGCGCGAAGGCGATATCGCCCGAGCCCAGGCGCTCGCTGCCGATCGCCAACCAGCGCTGTGCCAGCCGCCGCCGTGCGGCTGCCTGGCCGACCTCGCTGGTCGACAGCGCCTGCCAGGCTTCCAGGCAGGCCCCGGCCGCCAGCACGCGGTTTTCGCGCAGACGATCCTCGAAGCACTGCCGGCTTGCCGGCAACAGGCGCTGCGCAGCGGCCCGCACACGTGGGTCCTGCGGCGCCACACCCTGGGCTTCACGCAACGCGTCGTAGGCACTGCGCCCGGGCGGATCCAGGAAGTTGCCGCGGCCCTCGGCTTCCTCCAGGCGCGTGAGCAGGCGCCGCAGCGTGCGTTCGCGCTGCGCGCGCGGCACCGCGGGCGTCTTCAGCGCCGCCTGCGAACGGCGGGCCTGCTCGATGCCATGTCGAGCCGCCTCCAGCGAACGCGTGGAGGCGCCCAGCCTTTCGGCCTGCTGCACCGCCTGGGCCGCTTCATCGAAACGGAAATTGCCCGCCAGCCGTGTCGCACGCGTGAGCTGGGCATCGGCCACCTGCAGCTGCCCACGGCGCGCGGCAGGGTCATCGGGCAGCGCAGCAAGCACCGCAGCGAAGGCCTCTGCCGCGGCATCCAGTTTCTGCCGGCGCAGCGCGGTGTCCCCTTCGCGCTGGCGTCGCTCCAGTGCATTGTTCAGTGCTTCCTGGGTCGCCGGCAGGTCGACATGCCCGGCGTCGAACCCGCGGGCACTGCGCACGCGTTCGGCCGCGCGCGCGACATCGCCGTGTTCTGCCGCCACGCGCGCCTGCTGGAGAAGATCGGACAGTGCGTCCTCGCGTCCTTCCAGCGCACGCACCTGGTTGGGCGACAGCGCGAGCACCTGCTGGAACAGCGGCAGCGCACTGTCCGGGCTGCCATCCAGCCGTTGTGCCTGCAGGGCGGCTTCGGCGCGGCCCAGCAAGGCACCGATCCCCGCGCGTGCCTGGTCGTGTGCGTGCAGTTGCTGTGACACCGCGTCGGCATCGCGCTGCGGTACCTGCAGCTCGCGCGCCAGGGCAAGGGCAGCCGTCGCCGCGGCGGGGTCGCCGCGGTCCAGTGCATCGCGTGCCTGCTGCAGGGCCGCCTGGCCGGTGCGGGCCAGCCCGGTGCGTGCCTGCAGCCGGTCATTGTCCAGCGCCAGGGCAGCCTGAAAGGACTCGCGCGCGCCACTGCCGTCGGGCAGGCTCAAGCGGCCTGCCGCCAGCGCGCGATCGCCCTGATCGAGCAACTGTTCGATCTGCGGCTCGTTCCAGAACCAGTTCGCCAGCGGCCGGCGGAACAGTGCCAGGCCCACGAACAGCAGCACCGCCACCAGCAACGCCCAGCGCCAGATGCGCCGGGCGTGCCGTGCCTGCAGCCACCACCAGCGGCCCTCGCGGCGCACCCGCCGCAGCGCCTCATGCGCGGCCTCGTGCCTGTCATCGTCCCGGCTCATGCCGCGAGCCTAGCGTGGGGCACGTGAGCTCAGCCTAGACGCCGGGCTTCGCTGACGCCGGGCAGCGCGTCCAGCTTGCCCAGCAGGGTCGAGAGTTGGCCATAGTCACTGACCTTCAGGCGCAGCCGCAGATGCGCGCGGCCGCTGTTGCGGACATTGTCGCTGTGGATGTCCAGCACATAGGCATCCTCCTGCGCGATCAAGTTGGTGATGTCCTTGAGCAGCCAGCGTCGATCGACCGCGTCGACCACCACGTCCACCTCATAGCCACCGCCGGCCTGTCCCCACTCCACCGGCAGGATGCGCTGCGGGCTGGTCGCCGCCAGTCGCGCCAGCGCGGCGCAGTCGGTGCGGTGCACGGTCACGCCACGGGCACGCGTGAGGTACCCGACGATCGGCTCACCGGCCACCGGCTGGCAGCAGCGGGCCAGCTGCACCAGCAGATTGCCCACGCCCTGCACGGTGAAGTCGGCACTGCGCACGCTGTCGCGCCGCGCGGTCGGGCGCGGCAGTGCCGGTACCGCCGGCTGGCTGGCCGCTCGTTCGGCTTCCAGCAACGCGCGGCTGATCTGGTTCGGCCCGGTGTCACCCAGCGCCACCTGGATGTAGAGATCGTCCACGCCGTCGGCGTGGAATTTCTTCGCCGCGATGCCCAGGTCGGCGTGCTGCAGGCCGAGGCGCTTGAGTTCGCGCTCGAGCAGCTCGCGGCCGGCCTGCACATTGCGCGCGCGGTCCAGCTTGTGGAACCAGCCGCGCACCTTTTCACGCGATCGGTTGCTGGCCAGGAAACCGCTGGAGGCCAGCAGCCAGTCACGCCGGGGATCGGCCTCCTTGCCGGTCAGGATCTCGACCCGGTCGCCACTGCGCAGCCGATAGGTCAGCGGCACGATGCGGCCATTGACCTTCGCGCCACGGCAACGGTGGCCGACCATGGTGTGCACGTGGTACGCGAAATCCAGCGGCGTGGCACCCTGCGGCAGGTCCATCACCTCGTCCTTGGGGCTGAGCGCGTAAACCCGGTCCTCGGTCAGCTCGGCATCCAGCGCGCCGGCCAGTTCGCCGCCATGCCCTTCCTGGGATTGCTCCAGCAGCTGGCGCATCCAGGTGATCTTGCGGTCGAAGGCCTTCTCCGCGCCCTTGCTGCCTTCCTTGTAGCGCCAATGCGCGGCCACCCCGAGCTCGGCCTGGGCGTGCATGTCGTGGGTCCGGATCTGTACTTCGATGGTGCGCCCTTCCGGGCCGACCACGGCAGTGTGCAGCGAGCGGTAATCGTTGGCCTTCGGGCGCGCGATGTAATCATCGAACTCGCTCGGTACCGGTGCCCACAGCGCATGCACCACGCCCAGCGCCGCGTAGCAGGCAGCCACGTCGTCGACCATCACGCGCACCGCACGGATGTCGTAGAGCTGCTCGAATGCCAGCCGCTTCTTCTGCATCTTCCGCCAGATGCTGTAGATGTGCTTCGGGCGACCGCTGACCTCGGCACGGATGCCCTGCGCCGACAACTCGCGCGACAGTGCCTTCTTGACGGCCTCGACATAGCGTTCGCGCGCCAGCCGGGTTTCGTCGACCTCGCGGGCGATGCGGCGATAGGTTTCCGGTTCGAGATGGCGGAACGCCAGATCCTCCAGCTCCCACTTCAACTGCCAGATACCGAGCCGGTTGGCCAACGGCGCGTGGATGTCGCGGGTGAGCTGGGCCAGCGCGCGGCGTTCTTCCTCGGGCAGGCGGTCGGCACCGCGCATGCGGGCCAGCTGGCGGGCCAGCAGGATCGGTACCACGCGCAGATCGCGGATGATCGACAGCAGCAGGCGGCGCAGGCCTTCGCTGTTGCGCCCGGCCTCACGCCCGGCATGCAGCGCCCAGACCTGGTCGGCCGCGTCCAGGCCGTCGAGCAGGCCAACGATCACCGGTTTGTGGGTGCCGACCGGCAAGGCATCCAGCCCGGCCCGCAACCACGGCAGGTCGAACAGCAGGGCTGCCAGCAGGGCCGATTCGTCGGCCGACAGCAGCGACAGCGCATCCAGCGTGTCGGCCAGTACCGGCCAGCCCGCGCGCATCGTGTGATCGGCCTCGGGCTGCTGCCAACGCTGGGTCAGCGCCTCGCGCAGTTCAGCCGGCAGCGAAGCCACCGAGGGTCGGTTCAACAAGGCATCCAGGCCGGGGGCAGAAGCGCGGTTCACAGCATCGTACAGACAAGACAGAGGCCACCTACACTAGCGCCGCCGCGCGCCCCCGACAATCGCCGTCGCCTGCATGTGCACATGCCCGGGTGCTGGCACTACACTGCGGCCATCCCTAGGAGAGACCCTGCCATGCGCTTTTCCCGTCTGCGGTTGTTGTCCTGTGCGGCCATCCTGATGAGTCTGTCGCTGCCGGCATTGGCCCAGCGCGTGGTCGAGGGCGATCTGCAGCAGCAGATGTCACCGGCCGAGTTCAAGGCGGCCGGCCTGGACAAACTGAGCGCGCAGGAACTGTCCCAGCTCAACAACTGGCTGCAGGGCAAGGTCGCTGCCGTGGCCGCCGATGCACGCGAACAGGTCCGTGAGCAGGCGCGCGAAGAGGGCCGTCAGGAAGTCATCGTCAAGAACCGCGGCTTCTTCGATTTCGGCAGCAACGAGCCGATCTCCAGCACGCTGGTCGGCGAGTTCCGCGGTTTCGGTAAGAACCGCAAGTACGTGCTCGCCAACGCGCAGGAATGGGAGCAGACCGACGACGTGTCCCTGGCCGGCGTGCGCAAAAGCGACCCGGCGGTCTCCATCACCCCCGGCATCGCCGGCGTCTGGTACCTGCGCGTGGAAGGCGTCAACACCCGCGCCAAGGTCCGCCGCATCAAGTAAACCGTGCACCCCGTGCCGCAACGGCACGGGGTGCCGCCGGATCAGGGGTGCTGCAGTGCCGCCACGCGCTGGGCCAGCTTCTTGGCCGAGATGCCGGTCTTGGCCCCCAGCTCCTGGGCGAACAGCGACACCCGCAGTTCTTCCAGATCCCAGCGCAGGTCCTGCCACTGTGGCCGCTTGCGCTGGCCTCGAGCGTCGGCCTCTGCCAGCGCATCCAGGAACGGACGCAGTTCCAGCATGCGGGCCTGGTCGCGGGGCGGGTCACGCTTGGCACGTTCGCTGCGCAGGATCATCGCGCGCAGGTAGCGCGGGTACTGCGCCAGCGCATCCGCCGGCGTATCGCGCAGGAAACCAGGATGGATCAGGGCCGCCAGCTGCTCCTCCATGTCGTCCAGGTTGCCACGCGCCCAGCCCATCAGTGGCGCCTCCAACTGCGGCTTGAGCTCGGCCACGTGCGCGAGGATGTTCTCGGCCAGTTTCAGCCGGGCCATCGCCTCACCGAACAAGGCCTTGCCCGCCTCAGCACTGCGCTTGGCGAACGTGGCCGGATCGCGGATATCGCCCAGCCCATCGGCCAGCACGGCATTCATCGCCGCATCGACCAGGTCGCCACGCAGGCGCTCCTGCGATTCGATCGCGGCATACAGCAGACCGGTCTTGGGCGGCACGGGCAACTGCTTGCGCGCCTGTTTGGCCTTGTCGGCCAGCGCGATCTCCAGCAGTCGACGCACGCCGAGCGGATGCTGTTCCAGTGCTTCGTTGCGGTCTGCGAATATTTTAAGCGCCGCGGTCTCGCCCTGATCGACCAGCGCCGGGTACGCCGGCACGCCGGCTTCGCCAGGCACCTGCAACGGGATCGGACTGCTCGGGAAATCGCGCAGGCCTTCCGCCGCCAGCGCGCGCCCGGCTCGCGCAGCGAAGGCGTCACCGGCTTTGTCGCCGAAGCGGGCGCGCAGCGCATCCAGATCGCGCGAGGTGGCCAGCACCTTGCCGTCGGCATCGCGCAGGCGCAGGTTCATGCGCAGGTGCGCGTCCAGCGATGCGTCGTCGAAGTCGGTCGCGGCCAGCTTGGCGCCGGTCGCACGCGACAGGAAGCGCGCCAGTTCACCACGGATATCGTCCGCGGTCGGCTCGGCGAAGGCCTCGGCAAACGCGCGGCCAAAGTCCGGTGCCGGCACATAGTTGCGGCGCATCGCCTTGGGCAGGCTGCGGATCAATGCGGCGGCCTTGTCGGCGACGAAGCCCGGCGCCAGCCACGACAGCCGCGCCGGATCCAGCGCGTTGAGCAGGTGCAGCGGCACCTCCAGCGTCACGCCGTCTTCGTCGGCACCGGGTTCGAAGGTGTAGTGCAGCGCCAGCCGCGCATCACCCAGCGGCAGGTACTTGGGATAGCGCTCGGCATCGCTGCCTTCGCCCGGCAGCAGATCGGCCAGCGTCCACGACAGTGCGCGGCGCTTCTCCGGCGCCAGTGCCTTCCACCAGGTATCCAGGCCCATCGCCGAATGGATCTCGGCCGGAATCCGGTCCAGGTACCAGCGCGCCTGCCAGCCCTCATCGGCGACGATACCGGCGCGGCGCAGCTTGGCTTCTTCTTCGCGCGCCTGTTCCAGCACCTTGAGATTGTCGGCGACGAAGCCGGCCCGGGTGTTGATCTCGCCGGTCACCAGTCCTTGGCGCACGAAGATGTCGTGTGCCTCGCCCGGCGCGATGCGGCCATAGTGCACTGGCTTCTTCGGGGCCAGCACCAGCCCGAACAGGCTGATCTGCTCCGAGGCCAGCACCTGGCCCTGCGCGCGCGACCAGTGCGGGTCGAAGTGCTTGCGCAGCAGCAGGTGCGGCAGCTCGTTGATGACCCAATCCGGCTCGATCGCCGCGTTGGTCAGGCCCCAGATCTTCTGCGTGTCCAGCAGCGTGGCCGTGAGCAGCCACGGCGGCGGCCGCTTGGCCAGGGCCGAGCCCGGGAACGGCAGGAAGCGACGCTGGCGCGGTGCCAGGAAATCGCCCTTGTCGCTGCGATGGCCGATCTGCGTGGGCAGGCCGGCGATCAGCGCGCGGTGCAGGGTCTGGTACGCCGCGGCGCGCACCTTGTCGCTGAACGCGCTGCGTGCCTCTGGATCGGCACCGTTGCCGGGCGCGGCCTTGTTCTCGGCAGGCGCCGGCTCGGATTTCCCTTCGCGGGCCAGGCGCGCGGCACGGTGCTGCTGGCCACGCGTCGCCTTGATCCTGGCCTCGTCATCGCGCGCCGGCGCCGGTGCAGAGGAACCGGCCAGCAGTGGCGCCAACGAGGTCTCGGCCGGCTCTTCACTCCAGCCCAGTTCTTCGCACAGCACCCGCAGCTGACGATGCAGCTCACGCCACTCGCGCATGCGCAGGAAACCGAGGAAGTGCCGCCCGCACCAGTCGCGCAGCTTGGACTGGGTGAGGTCTTCGTGGGCCTGGCGGTAGCCGTCCCACAAGCGCAGCACGCCGACGAATTCCGAGCGGCCATCGGCAAACAGCGCGTGCGCGTTGTCCGCCGCCGCGCGTGCTTCCGGCGGGCGCTCACGCGGGTCCTGGATGCCCAGGAACGACGCGATCACCAGCATCGGCCGCAGGCAGCCCTGTGCCTGCGCGGCGACCAGCATGCGCGCCAGTTTGACGTCCACCGGCAGGCGCGCCATCTGGCGCCCGATCGGGGTCAGGCGGCGCTCGGCATCGACCGCGCCCAGCTCACCCAGCTGCTGCCAGCCATCGGCGATGGCGCGCTCGTCCGGCGCCTCCAGGAACGGGAAATCCTCGATCTTGCCCAGGCCCAGCTGCAGCATCCGCAGGATCACCCCGGACAGGCTGGAGCGGCGGATTTCCGGATCGGTGAACTCGGGGCGCGACAGGAAATCCGCTTCGGAATACAGCCGGTAGCAGATGCCTTCGGATACGCGGCCACAGCGGCCCTTG
>Ga0153980_1001074_pt1 | contig 11811 bp, 9 predicted proteins | sample TSGA064MetaG_FD_104722 | JGI IMG/M metagenome (GOLD analysis project Ga0153980, IMG submission 104722) | Attine ant fungus gardens microbial communities from Georgia, USA - TSGA064 MetaG | ecosystem: Host-associated > Fungi > Mycelium > Unclassified | place: USA: Georgia, Magnolia Springs State... | reverse complement strand
TGGGATCAATATTGGGGAATGTCCACAGAACAGGATTTTGACGATGTTCAGAAAACATTAACAGACTGGACGTACCAGATTGTTGAAGTAGATGTATTAAGTGGAAAAGTAGATGTGGAATGTTATTCGATCGGTGGAGTATATAATAAAAAATATAATGAACTGGTCGATACTTTTCATAGGTATAAAAATCAGCCTAAACCCGCTAAACCGTCTATTACAAATACATTCTCTGCTCCGGTAACATTACCATTGACTTTAAATGGAAGTGCTTTTTCATCGCCCAACGGTGAGCTTTTAAATACCACCCAGTTTTTAATAAGTAAAGCAGCCGATTTTTCTGTTATTGAAAAGGAAATATACCGTGATTATGAGAACTGGTTCGGGAAAGACGGAAATACAACTCCGGATAAAACAAAAAACTTAAATGCGGGAATGGATATTACCAAGGCAACATTTACCACCAATTCTATATCCAATGGAATATATTATGTGAAAACCAGATACAGAGACAGAAATCTGGAATGGAGCGACTGGAGTGAGGTGAAACAGTTTGAAATTACAGGAAGTGTAGTCTCTAACCCGACTTTTGTTTTAGATAAGACAGAATACACGCAAAATGAACCAATAACGGCTACTTACACCGGAGGTCCGGGAAATCAGCAGGATTGGGTAGGAATTTATAAAAAAGGACAGACTCCGGCTTCTGTGACTTCCCAGGGATTTGTTTATACCAACGGACAGACGGCAGGAACAGCTCTTTTCAGCAATGGTATGACGGCTAAAGGGCAGTATTTTGCAGGTTTCTTTGCCAACAACGGCTATACGGAAATTACAGGCAGAAAAAACTTTTATGTAGGGCCAAAGGTACAACTCCAGACTACAGCAGATACATATCCTGTGGGGGGGACAGTGGTCATTAATTTCAGTAACGGACCGAATCTGGTAAAAGACTGGATCGGGATTTATAAAATGGGGCAGACACCGGGAACCAATACCTCTCTCAAATGGAGTTATGTAACCACACCTGCGGGAACCCTTAATTTTACAGGTCTTCCGAAAGGATATTATTACGCCCAATATTTATTGGAAGACGGATATACCGGAATCGGTGACAAAGTATTCTTTAAAGTAGGGGATATTGTAACGGAATTATGGATCAACAAACCTGTTTATACACTAGGGGAAAATATTACGGCTTCATGGACGGATTCTCCGGGGATTATCAAAGACTGGCTGGGAATTTATCCTCAGAATGTTCAGACTCCGGATGATAACTTTGTTTCTTATACTTATTTTGATGGAGTAACCCAAGGTACCAAAACAATCCAGGGGACGGCTCTTCCAACAACTCCAGGAAACTATTATATGGTGATGTTTACCAATGATTCCTATACGGAAGTTTCAAATAGGACGCAGTTTCAGGTGACTTCGGCTACATTGGGAACCGATGAAGTAAAAAACAGCACCCAGAAAAATGTAATTTTATATCCCAATCCCACAAAACCGGGAGAACCTACTTTCATTAAAAGTGATTATCCGATTGAAAAAATTGAATTGGTATCAGCTTCAGGAGACCTGTTGTATGAATCAAAAAACATTCACAATCAGCGTTTCTCTCTCGTGAATGAAAATCTTCCGAAAGGAGTGTATTTCGTGAAAGTTCACACAAGAAAATTATTTACTTTAAAACTAGTGATACAGTAATCATTGCACCATCACACATAAAAGAAAGCGGGAATTAAATATTTCCGCTTTTTTTATCAATTAAGAATTCATTCTTACAGGCAGATCAAATGGAAGATATCACCAAAAAATCCTTTGTATCGGATATATGAGAAAATTTATTAAATTTAGGCAACAGAAAATCTAATGTTATCATGATAGATAAAAGAGTAAAAAATGCACAGGAGGCTATAGACGGAATTAAGGATGGAATGACTTTAATGTTAGGAGGATTTGGACTTTGCGGTATTCCTGAAAATTCAATCAATGCTTTGGTAGACAGTGATGTAAAAGACTTAACGTGCATTTCAAATAATGCCGGAGTTGACGATTTTGGATTAGGATTATTGCTTCATAAAAGACAAATCAAAAAAATGATTTCCTCTTATGTAGGGGAAAATGCAGAATTCGAAAGACAGATGCTTTCAGGAGAATTGGATGTTGAACTGACTCCGCAAGGTACCCTGGCAGAGAAATGCAGAGCTGCTCAGGCAGGAATTCCTGCTTTTTATACCCCTGCAGGATTCGGAACGGAGATCGCAGAAGGAAAAGAAGTGAAAGATTTTGATGGGAAACCACATATCCTGGAACATGCTTATAAAGCAGATTTCTCTATCGTGAAAGCCTGGAAAGGAGATTATGCCGGTAACCTTATTTTTAAAGGATCTGCAAGAAATTTCAACCATCCCATGGCAGGTGCCGCAAAAATCACCATTGCCGAAGTAGAAGAACTGGTAGAACCGGGACAATTAGACCCTAACGAAATTCATATTCCCGGAATTATGATCCAAAGGATTTTCCAGGGTGAGAAATTTGAAAAAAGAATTGAGCAGAGAACCGTAAGAACAAAAGAATAAGTTTTTGCAAAGACTATATAAAACAAAAAGCGCTGAAATATATTCAGCGCTTTTTTTGTGTTATGCTTCCGGTGAAATGAGCATCTTTCTTTCTCCGATCTGTTGTCGCCACATAGCGTAATACAAGCCTTTTTCGGCAATCAAATTGTCATGGGAACCCATTTCTATCACCTGTCCGCGTTCGAGGACATAAATCCGGTCTGCATGCATAATCGTACTTAAACGATGCGCGATAAGTACCGTGATCTGTTCCTTTTCTTTTGAAATATCTTTAATAGTAGACGTTATTTCTTCTTCAGTAATACTGTCCAAAGCCGAAGTTGCTTCATCAAAAATCAGTAAATGAGGTTTTCTTAAAAGTGCCCGTGCAATGGCAATTCTTTGTTTTTCCCCGCCGCTTAACTTCAGTCCGCCTTCACCAATAACGGTTTCAATCCCTTTTTCTGCTCTTTCCAGCAATGCGGTACAGCTTGATTTCTGTAAAGCAATAGCCAAGTCAACTTCTGTAGCGTTGGGATTGACAAAAAGAAGATTTTCTTTGATCGTTCCTGCAAAAAGCTGAGTATCCTGGGTCACAAAGCCAATCTGATTTCTCAGTTCATCAAAATCAAATTCTTTTCCGTTAATCGAATTATAGAAAATGTTTCCTTCCTGGGGACGGTAAAGCCCAACCAGTAATTTAACCAATGTACTTTTTCCTGAGCCGCTTGGTCCCACAAAAGCAATGGTTTCGCCATTTTTAACATCGAAAGAGATATTATTTAAAGCTTTATACTGAGCAGACTGGTGTTTAAAAGAAACGTGTTTGAATTCCAATTCTTCAATAGCACCAATTTGTTTGGGGTGAAGCGGTTTTTCTTCCACTTCTTTTTTCATTAAATGATCAAAATTAAAAAGAGAAGCCTCAGCTTCACGGTATGAAATAATGATATTACCAATCTCCTGCATTGGTCCGAAAATGAAAAAACCATAAAACATCAGAGACAGGTACTGTCCGGGAGTTACAATATTTTTAAAAATTAAAAGCAATAAGGTCATTGTAATCATCTGCTGAAGAAAATTGACCATTGTTCCCTGGATAAAACTCAAAGAACGGATGCTTTTCACCTTTCTAAGTTCAAGTCCGAGGATTTTGTACGTATTGTTATTCAAACGGATCACCTCTTGGTTGGTTAATCCTAAACTTTTAACGATTTCGATGTTTCTTAAACTTTCCGTAGTACTTCCTGCCAAAGCTGTCGTTTCCGAAACAATATTTTTCTGAATGCTTTTGATTCTTTTACTCAATAAATTGGTGATAAACGCAATCAGGAAAATTCCGCAGATATAGACCGGCATAATCGACCAATGTAAGCGGATAGCATAGATGGAAACGAAAATAATGCTGACCAAAATTCCGAAGAAGATATTAATAAAACTGGTAATGAATTTTACGGTATCTTCTCTTACTTTTGTTAAAATTGACAGGGTTTCACCGCTCCTTTGATCTTCAAATTCCTGATAAGGCAATGCCATTGAATGTTTCAGGCCATCCGTAAAGATTTTTGCCCCAAACTTTTGAGTGATTACGCTTACGGCATAATCCTGAAAAGCTTTAGCAATCCGGCTTACCATTGCAGTTCCGATGAGTAATGTTAAAAAATAAAACACACCATGGTAAATTCCGTCTCCGTATAAATATTGATTCAGATTTCTGGGTAAGAGTTTTTCCTTATCAAAGAAATTAGGATGGGTAACCAGTTTATCAAGGATATTACCAGTAATGGCTGGCGCAAATAAAGAAAAAACCTGGTTAATGGTTGCCAAAAACAAAGAAAAGGCGATCAACCATTGGTAAGGCTTAAGGTATTTTAAAAGTATTTTCATTCTACAAAATAATGGTGCAAAATTAAAGATATTATTTTGACTTACAGTACTAACATGAGTTTGGGTTAAGAAAATTAATATAATACAGCTGAAAGTTGGTAAGAGGAGACCAGAAGGCACGATGTCTTTGTCAAGCTTTGAAACCTTGATAAGGATATTTCTGGAGACTTAACCTCGTAAAACAAAAAAGAAAGCTTTATCCGAATCCAGCTGGTGGTGATAATTTCGAATAACAAAGACCTTTTGTATTCAAGTGAAAATAATTAAATTGCAGTCTAAGTTTTTATTATGCTCACAAAAGAACAAATTGCTAAAAGGATTTCAAAAGAACTGAAAGACCGTTATTATGTAAACCTGGGAATCGGGATCCCTACTTTGGTAGCCAACTACGTTCCAGAGGGTATCTCGGTGGAATTTCAGAGTGAAAATGGAGTGTTAGGAATGGGACCTTTCCCTTTTGAAGGCGAAGAAGATGCTGATATTATCAATGCCGGAAAACAGACCATCACCATTCTGCCGGGAGGTTCATTTTTTGATTCCGCTTTCAGTTTTGGGATGATCCGTGGCCAAAAAGTAGATTTAACCATTCTTGGAGCAATGGAAGTTTCCGAAAACGGAGATATTGCCAACTGGAAAATTCCGGGAAAGATGGTAAAAGGAATGGGAGGCGCTATGGATTTGGTAGCTTCTGCTGAAAATATTATCGTTGCCATGATGCACGTAAACAAAGCTGGAGAAAGTAAAATCCTGAAAAAATGTACACTTCCTTTAACGGGTGTTAATTGTGTAAAGAGAGTAGTAACCGAATTAGCAGTTTTAGATGTGACGCCGGCAGGTTTCAAATTGGTGGAAAGAGCACCGGGCGTTTCAGTAGAACATATCATAAAGTCTACAGAAGCAGATCTGATTATAGAAGGAGAAATTCCTGAAATGCAGTTTTAAAAAGTCTGAAAAACGATAAAAATCCTATACATACAAAAATACTAACAGTAGAGATTCTCGGATCTTTACTGTTTTTTCTTTCAATTAATCATTTCAATAAGGTATTTCATAATACAATTTACAGTTACCAGACAGAGGGAAACAAATACTAGATGAACTTCTACACTTACTAGTTGATTCTTTATTTTACAGATAATAAAATACAATTTTATTTTACAGAATTTATAAGCGGAATCCCAAAAGCTTTAAAAGAGTAGGAAACATCAAATACAAAATTTATTATGACAAATCTGGTAATTATTTTAGGAATGGCACTTTCGACATGCTATCCTTCACTTGCGCCTAAACCTACACCTAAGGCAAATATTAATCTCCATAAGACTACGGCTCAGGCCGAAAAATTGAAAGCAACGACATATTATGTTGTCTACAAAAGAACAGGAGTACCGGCACGTAATGCTGCTGAGGCAGACCAAATTGCCAGCGTTTCTGCTCCATATGGTAATGTAGCCTATCTGGGTAGTACTGCTTGCCGTGCATGGTGGCTAAACCAGCCTGTGGTAGCAGGATCAGGAAGTGTCCCTTGGTGTTATTATTACTATTCGGGAACAACAATTAGCAGTACAAATAATTTTCTCTTTATTATTTCCTGTCCTTTATAGGAAAAGATCTGTAAAAAGTAAAATTGATTAAAAGCCTAACATTGTAACATATAAAAGCCAGAGTAAACATATTCACTCTGGCTTTTATTTTCTTAAAAAAGATATTATTTACTGTCCTGAGCTCCGAAAACTTTCTGTAAAATACTTGTCGTTCTCATCACAGAATTATTTCTGATCCCGCTTTCTTTTTCTGCAACCATTTTGAAAACACCGTTAATGGTTTCAGTCGTTACATATTCATTAAGATCGGTGGTTACCGCCTGTCCTGTCAGCATATTGTACTTTGAAATAAGGCTTTTCCATACCGTATCAGCGCCTACTTTTCCTAAAGATGCCTTTACTTTTGGCTGGAAAGCTGTAAACAACTGACTCTGAGTTTTGGTTTGCAAATAATTGGTCGCTGCATTATCTGTTCCCAATAAAATATTTTTTGCATCCGTAATTGTCATCGAAGTGATGGCATTGGCGAAAATTGGGGCCGATTCCGTAACGGCATCTTCTGCTGCTCTGTTCAGTAATTTTACACCCTGATCCGCAAGGCTTCCCAGCCCTACCATACGAAGTTTTGTATCAATTGCTCTTAATTTTTCAGGCATCAAGATTTTCACCAAGTCATTTTTATAAAATCCATCGGTTACCCCTAATTTCTTTACTCCTTCAGTAACTCCAAGATTTAAGGCTTGCTTTAATCCGGATGAGACCTCTGTTGATGTAAGACTGTTAAGATTTACAGAAGAAGTTTTGGGAGAAGTAGTGGTACCTGTAGTACTTTTTGTTTTGATCGGAGTATTAAGATCAATACCTGTTTTATCTTTAACCGTAGATTTTATAACATCTAAAATTTGTGCTTGTGAAGAAGCTGAAACAAAAAGTCCAGCTGCTACTAAAATAATTTTCCTCATTGTATATTTTTGCAAATTTAGATGTTTTATTGGGGAATAGGTTAAATCATAAGTTAAGTTTTTAATAAAATAATTATATTCGCTACAACCTAAATCATACTTAGATGCGACGTTTTCTTTTTGTATTTTCTGTTCTTTTTTCAACTGCTTTTCATGCTCAGACGAAACTGAATTTAATACCTTATCCTCAAAGCGTAACCATGCAGGAAGGTACGTTCATTATTCCCGAGACGCTGATATTGAATGATAAACTCCCGAAAGAAGAAACAGAATATTTCAAAAAACGTCTTGGCTCTCAGGTTAAGTTTCAAACTAGCCGCAATACAGCAAAAGTTAATGTGATGCACATGCTGGTTCCATCACCGAAAATGCCCATTCATCCAGAAGAGGATAAAGAAAAATATATTCTTTACATTTCTCCAAAAAGAATTTTCATAACTTCCTATACCAGACAAGGCTATTTTCTTGCCCTTCAAACATTGATACAGCTGTTTGAAGAATATAAAGACAGCAGAGAAATTCCGGCTATGGAAATCAATGATCAGCCGAAGTTTGCATGGCGCGGAATGCATCTGGACGTCTGCCGTCATTTCTTCAACGTAGAAGAAGTAAAACAGTACATCGATTATCTGGCGATGTATAAACTCAATACCTTTCACTGGCACTTAACGGACGATCAGGGCTGGAGAATCGAAATAAAAAAATATCCGAAGCTTACCGAAATCGGTTCAAAGAGAAAAGAATCCATGATCGGAGCGTATGTAGATAATACATTTGACGGGAAACCGTACGGACCTTATTTCTATACGCAGGAACAGATCAAAGAGGTGGTTAAATACGCTCAGCAGCGTCATATTACCATCATTCCCGAAATAGAAATGCCAGGACATGCATTAGCTGCACTTTCTGCTTACCCTGAACTGGCCTGTACGAAAGGACCTTTTGAGGCCGCTACAAAATGGGGCGTTTTTGATGATGTATTTTGCCCGAAAGAAGAAACTTTCACCTTTTTAGAAAATGTACTGGATGAAGTGATCGCGCTTTTCCCGTCCGAATACATCCATATCGGCGGCGATGAATGTCCCAAAACACGATGGAAAGAATGTGCCCACTGCCAGGAGCTGATTAAAAAAAATAACTTAAAAGATGAACATGGGTTACAGAGTTATTTCATTCAGAGAATAGAAAAATACATTAATAAAAAAGGCAGAAAAATCATTGGATGGGATGAGATTTTAGAAGGTGGATTGGCACCCAATGCCGCTGTGATGAGCTGGACAGGCGTAAACGGTGGAATTGAAGCGGCAAAGTCCGGTCATTTTGCCGTAATGACTCCCGGATCCTATTGCTATTTTGACCATTATCAGGGCGATCCGCAATCGGAACCGAATGCATTCGGAGGTTTTACCCCTTTGGATAAAGTATATTCTTATAATCCGGTGCCGGAAGAACTGAATGCAGAACAGGCAAAATATATTCTGGGAGTACAGGCGAATTTATGGACAGAATATATTCCGGATTTTAAACAGGTACAGTATATGATTTTCCCAAGGATTATGGCGCTTTCCGAAGTTGCATGGGGAACCGCAGACTCAAAAAATTACAAAGATTTTGAAAACAGGGTAGTTCATCAGTTTGCAACATTAGATAAAATGAAAATTAATTATGCAAAAAGTATCTATAACATTTCTGCAAAAGTAATTCCGGGAAATAATGGAATTGCTTATGAACTTTCAACCTCACAGAATCCAGCCGGAATAAAATATACAGTGGATGGTACAGATCCTACCTCACAATCACAAACGTATCAGCAACCGATTCCGGTGTTACAGTCAACGACTATAAAATCAGCTTATTTTGAAAATAATCAGTTGAAAAGTGCCATATCTTCCCAAATATTTACGGTTTCCAAAACAACAGGAAAAACAATCACATTAGAACAGCAGCCAAGTGAAAATTACTCATTTGGCGGTGCTTTTACCTTGGTAGATGGCATTATAGGCAATCCCAGACAGTTAGGCAAAACGTGGCTGGGTTTTCAGGGAAAGGATGTAGTAGCTGTTATTGATCTGGGACAAAAAACAAATTTTAAAGAAGTTTATTTTAATACCCTGGAAAATAAAGGAAGCTGGATTCATATGGCGAAATCTGCCCAGGTATTTATTTCCGATGACAATAAGAATTTTACCATGATTAAAGAAATCGGGAAAGATGAAATTCAGAATGCACAGGGAAAGATCAGACTGAATGTAGGAACTCAAAACTCAAAATATATCAAAATCAAAATAGAAAATGCCGGAATTATTCCTGCCGGAAATCCGGGAGCAGATTCTCAGGCATGGCTTTTCGTAGATGAAATCGGAGCCCTATAAATTGTAATACCTAAATTATGAATTCAAGAAGAAAATTTATAAAAAATACAGCGTTGGTGTCTTCCGCATTTTTGCTGAATCCGCTGGACTTGATTGCTAAAGAATTACCTGAAAGTAATGCCATTATTAACAAACCGATCGTTCTTTCAACCTGGAATTTCGGATTAAAAGCCAATCAGGAAGCATGGACCATTTTGGGAAAAGGCGGCCGTGCTTTAGACGCGGTGGAAAAAGGAGTTCGGTTGGTGGAGTTAGATCCTAATGAGAGAAGCGTAGGCTATGGCGGTCGCCCGGACAGAGACGGCAGAGTAACATTGGATGCCTGTATCATGGATGAAAACTACAATATTGGTTCCGTAGCTGCCCTGGAAAATATTAAAAATCCCATCTCTGTGGCAAGAGCAGTGATGGAAAAAACACCTCACGTGATGTTGGTTGGTGATGGAGCATTACAGTTTGCGGTTGCCCAAGGGTTCAAAAAAGAAAACCTGCTCACTCCGGAATCAGAAAAAGAGTGGAAGGAATGGTTGAAAACCAGTGAATACAAGCCTGTTGCCAATATTGAAAACCATGATACAATAGGAATGATTGCACTGGATGCACAGGGAAATCTTTCCGGAGCCTGTACCACTAGCGGTATGGCTTTTAAAATGCACGGAAGAGTAGGAGATTCCCCGATTATCGGAGCTGGATTATTTGTAGACAATGAAGTGGGAGCTGCAACGGCCACAGGTCATGGCGAAGAAGTGATCCGAACAGTAGGAACCCATCTGGTAGTTGAATTAATGAGGCAGGGAAGAAATCCTATGCAGGCCTGTAAAGAAGCTGTAGAAAGGATTGTGAAGATTGCCCAGAGAAGAAATAAAGATTTAAAAGATATTCAGGTAGGCTTTATCGCATTGAATAAAAAAGGAGAATATGGTTCTTACTGTATTCAGGATGGGTTTAATTTTGCCGTGCAGGATCAGAAAGGAAACCGTCTGGAAAAGCCTGAATTTGCTTTAAAATAAATTTTTAGATAAAATCAAATATGAAAAAAATAATCATTACTTCTTTATTATTGATGATGATGTGCTGTAAAGAAGAGAAGAAAGAAACAGTAGTACCAGTCACAGATACTCCAAAAGAAAAAGTGGTTTCAGAAGTTAAATCCAATGAATCCGAAGAAGCCAAGAAATGGCTGGTGGCAAGTATTGAAAAATTTTTCAAAACAGATCTTTCTACCATGGATAAAGCGATGCAGGATATCACAACCAAAGATTATTATGAGTATAAAACAGATGCTACCAATGTGGATATGGATGTTGACGGAAGTCTTACCTTAAAGGAGTTTCAGGATAAATGGAAAGATAAGTTCAATACAAAATATGCAGGGATAAATACAGGATTTCTTATTTCCGCTCAGGATTGGGTTCATATTGAAGTTTCAAAATGTGAATTAGATGCAATTTCAGGAGACGATGCCTTTGTTTTCGATGTGAAATTAAGAGATGAAGGGGCCAAGGCTTTTTTTGATCGTAAAATAGGAGTCGTAAAAAAAGGAAATAAATTTCTGATAGCAGATGTTCTCGAGAAAGAATAACATTAAAGTAAACTAAAAATGTCAAAAATAGAAATAGCCTGTTTCAATCCCGAATCTGCAATCATAGCTTTTGAAAATGGAGCTGACAGAATAGAATTATGTGATGGATTGAGTGAAGGCGGAACAACACCCGCTTTTGAAACAGTAAAGCAGCTTCGTGAAAAAATCAATATTCCCATCTTTGTAATGATCCGTCCCAGAGGCGGAGATTTTACCTATTCTGATTCAGAATTTGAACAAATGAAATCAGAATTGATTCAATTGAAATCCTTACAGATCGATGGTTTTGTCTTTGGAATTTTAGATAAAAATGAAAAAGTGAATATGACCCAAAATAAAACCTTAGTTGAATTGGCTTCTCCTTTACCTTGTACTTTTCACCGTGCGTTTGACAGAGCCAAAACGTTGGAAGATTCTTTGGAGAATGTAATTGAATGCGGTTTCACAACCGTTCTAACCTCAGGGCAGATGCCTAATGTTTCAGAAGGAAAAGAAAATTTAAAAACGTTGGTTGCCCTTTCCAATGGCAGAATAGAAATATTGGTGGGCGGCGGGCTCCGTTCAGCCAATATTCAGGAAATAAGAGAATACACCCATGCTGTGTATTTTCACTCCTCTGCCATTACGGATGGCGGTTCATTTGCTGATGCAGATGAAATTGTGGCTTTGAAAAATAGTTAGTTTTTATTACAATATACACGCAGTTTGTCATTCAGAACGCAGCATAAGCGGAGTGAAGAATCTCATTATAAAAAGAAAAAAGAGATTTCTCCTGTCGTCGAAATGACAAAGTAACTGTCATTCAGAACGAAGCGTAAGCGGAGTGAAGAATCTCATTATAAAAAGAAAAAAGAAATTTCTCCTGTCGTCGAAATGACAAAGCAACTGTCATTCAGAACGAAG
>Ga0153980_1001068_pt1 | contig 11856 bp, 20 predicted proteins | sample TSGA064MetaG_FD_104722 | JGI IMG/M metagenome (GOLD analysis project Ga0153980, IMG submission 104722) | Attine ant fungus gardens microbial communities from Georgia, USA - TSGA064 MetaG | ecosystem: Host-associated > Fungi > Mycelium > Unclassified | place: USA: Georgia, Magnolia Springs State... | reverse complement strand
CAGCCTACCACATGATCACTACCTATTGTTCTATATATAGGAGTGCTATTGTTCTTGAAATAGAGATAACCTAACCATCTTAGGGCAGTCCTTTGTTCTATTCAAGAACAGATGATAATCTATGGATAAAGATCAATGTTATATGCAAACATTGAGGATCTTGTATCTCCATGGGATGTTATTGCCTCAGGGTCTATTTATAGCTGAAAGAAGTGCATTGAAGAGAGCTTTACAATGGTTGTTGAAGCAAACAATTATGTTAAGCAGTTCCTGAGATATCAGCAATTTAGTGTGTAGTAACTTGGTGATTGCCAACTGATCTGCTGATAACTTGATGAATACTGATTGCTTTGGGACTTTTTTGGTATCTTTTGAAAGGTCTTCTTAAGGGCTTTTGATGGCCATTTAGATCATTGAAATTGGTCAAGTATTCCCAGAGTTATGGTCCAAATGAAGTTTATGACATATCATTTTTTGTATCTAACTTTCTGATTTCCTCTAGCAGATCTACTCCTTCAATTACCATCTCTATTACCTGTGTTGCTCTCACTTCTAACCACTCCTTTTTTACTAGCACTTTATCCTTATTATCTCTCTTTATGCCAATTTGCCAGTCTAGTTGTCTACTTAGACTGTCTGCTTGTCCCATACTGCTCCTTGGCACATGTTTCAGGTGGAAGTCAAATCTTGATAAATACAGGGCCTATCATACTTGTCTCCTGTTTAACTTCTGGCTGCTCATAAAATATTCAAGGTTTTTATGATTGCTCCAGTTTTCAAATCTGTCTTGTGTGCCTTCCAGTAAATGCCTTCACTCTTCTAGATACCTGATGATTGCCAACATCTCTCTATCATGAATCTCATAATTCCTTTCTGCTTTGTTTAATGATTTTGAGATAAAAGCTACTGGTCTCCACTTTTCATCCTCACACTTCATCAATAACACTCCTCCTATTGCATACTCTAATGCATCTGCTTCTACTCTCATCTTCTTGTCCAAGTCAGGCACTACTAGCACTGGTCTTACTGTAAACACCCTTTTTAACTCCTTGAATACTGCTTCCTGTTTCTCTCCCCAATTCCACTTTTTATCTTTCCTAACCAATCTATACAGTAGTTTGGCTAACTTAGCAAAATCTTTTACAAATTGCCTATAGTAATTTGCCAATCCTAGGAACTTCTGCACTTCTTTGACTGTCTTAGATCTAGGCCATTCAAGAGCTCCTGCCACTTTCTCCTCCTGTATCTTAATTTCTTATACCTCCATTACCAGTCCAAGAAAGTCAATCTCTTTGACTTTCCAAACACATTTTTCTGGCTTTATGTAGAGGTCACTCTCCTCCATTCTCTTCAACACTTCTTCTACTATCTCATCATGCTTCTTTTTGTCCTCTGCTCCCACCAACATATCATCCATAAATGCTACTACATCTCCAGTATTAATTAAGTCTCTAAGGATGTCATTCATCATTGCCTGGAAGGTTGAACTTTCTACAACTCCAACATTCTCTTTCTCTTCTTCTCTCTAACTGTGCCCTTAGTGAAGTGAGGGCTTGTTTTTCTTTAAGTATGTTGCTCAGGAGATTGTTATATTATTGTTGAGACATAGTGTTAATACCTCAAGATTGAAGTGAAAGGTTTTTGATCTTACTTAAGTTATGCTTGCTAGAACACAAGATCTTTACCCAGCCAGACACCTACTGCCTTACTGACTACTGCTCTAGTACTAGGGTTACACTATTACCTCTAAGAAGAGGATCCCTACTCTAAGCAGCTTCTTAAGGATGTGCTACTATTCCTCTGTATGTATGGATCACAATAGACCCCCAGTACAAGGTTGATAAAGTAAAAGAGTATAAGTAGTCTACTAAACACCACCCAATTGCAAGGTCAGGTCTTGGATATGATATCTGGGTTTGGTACTACACTGCCACTGGCAGTCCTTAACTAACTACCAAGTCTCCTTAAGCCAAGGGCCCAGCTATGTATAGAGATAACTAGTGATTGTGATGATCACTAGTTGAGAGTCAAAATAATATGAGAGTGAAAGAATAAACAAGGCTCAAGGTAAACAGTGTCTAAGAAGTAGTATCAAGTTTTTCTATTATGTGACTCAAGTCAAGTTAACTCAGCAGCTAAGTCTTTGAGAGTTACAAAGAAAACTCGATGAGGTTCTTGCTTAATTGTGCTAGCTACTTATACAAGTATGCTATTTGCCCTTGTTTACATTGATAGTATTCTACAACCAGCCAAGAGGCTGCTGGTTCAATTCCATTGTCTGTCATTCTATAAATACATATCTTTGGTCATAGTCAGGGCAACTCATGACAGGAATATAAGGGCAACTAGAGCAGAGGGGACTTCAGAAGAATCCTTAGTAGTATTATACTCCTAAGTTAGATTACAACTCACCTCCAGGAGAATCCTTAGAGTTTAGGATAAGGCTCTTGAAGATGTACATCTACACTATATATACTGCTATAGTCTGTCTGTTCCTGACCCTACAGCCCTACTAGTCAGGGTCAGGAGTTGCCAAGTCAAGCTAGAGACAATTAAATATTACTATGTAATATTTAATTAGGTACAGAGTCACTCCAGGAGGCTGGTCTACTGTTCCAGGGGTGGTGTTGGTAGGGTCCCCTTACAGAGAAGTAGAAATAACAAGATGCCTACCATTGTGTGGAAGAAATACAAAGTTGAAAGAAAAAAAGAGAGTAGCAATCCTAGAAGAGAAAAAGACTATAAGATAGATGGTAGACAATAAAAAGAATTGGAGAAGAGAAGAGGAAGTTGAAGCAGACTACAGAAATAGTGCTGCAGAAATTTTTAAAGTGGAGAAGAGTGTTTGAGAAAGTAGAGTTAGAGAGAATGCCAACAAGGAAAATCTGGGATCATGCCAGATAGTGGAGAATAACTACCTACTTCCATTAATTACAGACTTGGTAGACAACATGGGGAGCAAATGAGTATTCACTAAGATAGATCTACAGTAGGGGTTCAACAATATAAGAATTAAGGAAGAGGGTAAGTGGAAGAGAGCATTTATGACCTATGTAGGGTCCTTTGAGCTGACAGTTATGTTCTTTGGAATGATAAATTTGCCAGCTATATTTCAGACAATGATGAATGAAATCCTGAGAGACATAATTAATAAAGGAAAAGTAGCAGCCTTTGTAGATAATGTATTAGTGGAGACAGAAACAGAGAAAGAACACAATGAGATTGTGGAAGAAGTACTGAAGAGGCTAGATGAGAATGACTTGTATGTCAAGCCAGAGAAGTGTGTGTGGAAGGTACAGAGAATTGGATTTCTGGGAGTTATCATAGGGCCCAATGGAGTTGAAATAGAGAAGGAAAAGGTAGATAGAGTACTAAGTTAGCCAGAGCCAAAGAACATGAAAGATGTCAGAAAGTTTTTAGGCCTTGCCAACTATTATAGAAGGTTTATCAAAGACTTTGCTTGAGTAGCAAGGCCAATGAATGTGTTAACAAGAAAAGACATGAAGTGGCAGTGGGGAAAGGAGTAGCAGAAAGTATTCAATGAGCTCAAGGGGATCTTTACAACCAGACTAGTATTGGCAGCCCCAGATTTAGATAAAGAATTTAGGATAGAAGTAGATACTTCAAACTATACCACTGGAGAAGTACTATCAATAAAGTGCTCTGATGAATTGTGGAGGCTGGTCACTTTTATTTCCAAATCTCTAAGTGATACAAAAAGAAACTACAAGATTCATAACAAAGAAATGTTAGCAGTAGTTAGATGTTTAGAAGTATAGAGGCATTTCCTGGAGGGAACAAGAATAAAATTTGAGATTTGGACAGACTATAAGAATCTTGGAAATTTTATAAAGATGTAAAAGTTAAATAGAAGACAAGCTAGATAGACTCTATATCTGTCTAGGTTCAACTTTATGCTGAAACACATTCTGGGAAGTAAAATAGGAAAGGCAGGTAGCTTGAGTAGGAGACTAGACTGGGAAGCTAGGATAGAAAGAGATAACAAGGATGAAATGTTGGTAAAACCAGAATGGTTAAAAGTGAGGAAAATGGAAAGAGTAGAAGTAATAGTAGAAGAAGTAGATCTACTGGAGAAAGTGAGACAGTCAAAAGTAAAAGATAATGAAGTGATCAAAGCAGTAAAAGAGATAAAATGAGCAGATGTGAAAATGTTAAGAGATGAGGAGTGGAAGGAAGTAGATGGCATAATATACAAAGAAGAAAAGGTGTATATACTAAAAGATGAACAGCTGAGAACAGAAATTATTTGGTTATATTACAACATACCAGTTAGAGGACATAGAAAACAATAGAAGATAGTAGAACTAGTCACTAGAAATTTCTGGTGGTCAGGAGTGACAAAGGAGATAAAGAGATATGTGGAAGGGTGCAATTCCTACCAAAGAAATAAAAACCACACAGAGTAGCCAGCTGGTAAATTAATGCCCAATTCCATCCCAGAAAAACCTTGGACATACATATCAGTAGATTTTATTACCAAACTGCCTTTAGCTCAGGGATATGACTCTATCTTAGTAGTGGTAGACCATTTAACAAAAATGGTACACTTTATACCAACTACAGAAAGAATGTCAGCAGAAGGGTTAGCAAGGTTGTTCAAAAACAATGTGTGGAAACTACATGGTCTATCTGAAAGCATCATATCAGACAGAGGACCACAGTTTGTGGCAGGATTAATAAGAGAGTTGAACAGGATGTTGGGGATCAAAAGCAAGATATCAACAGCATTCCACCCTCAAACAGATGGACAGACAAAGAGGGTTAACCAAGAGCTTGAGCAATATTTAATCTGCTAGTAACTCAGTGAATACTGATTGCCTTGAGACGTTTTTGGTACTGTTTGAAAGGTCTTCTTAAGGGCTTTTGGTGGCCATCTAGATTGTCAAAATCAGTCAAGTATTCCTAGAGTTATGGTCTGGATGAAGTTTGTGACAGTTGAATTGGAGCTACCTAGTACAATCAAAATACATCTAGTAGTAAATGTCAATAGAATACACAGATACATAGGGCAAGTAGAAGGACAAAGGAAGGAGCAACTGACTCCAGTGATAATTGAAGAAGAGAAAGAGTAAGAAGTAGAAAAAATATTGAACAAGCAGCAAGTTAAAGGAAAAAATAAATATCTAATATGATGGAAGGAGTTTACAGCAGAATTAGATACTTGGGAAGGAATAGAGAACCTGGAGAATGCAAAAGAAGCAGTTGAAGAGTTTAAGAAAGAATACTGGTAAGATATGGAAGACATTAGAAGGCAGAAAAAGAAAGAGAGAATATTTAGGAGAGGAGAACTACCAGAATGATTTACAGCAAGGAAGTTATTTGGTTGGTCAGATAAAAGGTATGATAAGGAATATTGGGCAAGATTAGAAAGGAATTGGAGATGATGGAAAGAAAAAAGAGCAAAGAGACAAAAAACAATGAAAACAATAAAAGAGGAGAAAGAAGAAATTGAGCAAGAAAATTTGGGACTCAGGGAGTGGACAGAAGAAGATAATAATAAGATAGAGAACATTTGTGATCCCTACTATAAGTTGTAAAAATCCTTGGGATAAGGAATCTTGAGAGGGGGGTAGTGTTATAACATAGCCAAATAGCTAATGTAAGGGAACTCTACCCCTAGAATATTAGACTGACCTCCCAGAGTAACCCTGTGCCTAATTAAATATTACTATGTAATATTTAATTGCCTTAGCTTGACTTAGCAACTCCTGACCCTGCCAGATAGAACTATAGGATCAGGAACATATAGCTATAGTAGTATATATATTGTAGAGTATGCCCCCAGGAGCCTTATCCTAAACTCTAAGGATTCTCCTGGAGGTAAGTTATAATATGCTTAGGAGCTGTAATATTACTAAGGATTCTCCTAGAGTCTGCTCCACTCCAGTCACCCTTATAGCTAAGTCACTATTTATATTTCTTTTCTTTTCTTTTTTATTTAATTAGGAAATCAGTGGACATATGAGAAAGAATGACTCAAAAGAGATGTGTAGGACTTTATAAATAGAAGTAAATACAGAATATGTATAAGTAGTATACAGCAATTGAATGGGAACTCTATTGAGTTCTTTTTGTCAACTCAGACTAGGAGTGGTTCTAAGGTATCTCAGTCTAAGTTTGTTATAAGTTGTCTTGACTATAACAATGAACTATAAATAGAATGGACATAGACTGGAGTTGAACTAGTAGCTGATGGACAGCTTGTAGTTTAAACAAGGACAAATACTATACTTGTATATATAGTAGACTGCAATTAAGCAAGAACTCTATTGAGTTCTCTTCTAACCCTAAAGTACAACCTTGAGGTAAACCCTAGCTTAAGGTTCTTGAGTCAGTTGCTGACAGAAGAACTCAATACCATACTCCAAGCACTGTTTGCTTTGAACCATGCCTAAACTCTATTCTTTTATTGTCCTCAATTAGTAATAACTCAATCACTGGTCTTTTTGGATAGTGGGTCCTAGCTGTAAAGAGGACTTGGTAGTCAGTTAGGGACTGCCAGTGGAGACTTGGTACCAAACCCAGGTATTGCATTCAAGACCTAACCTAGCAATTGGATGGTGTTACTTAGTAGATTACTTGTACCTTTTTTGATCAGTAGAAATCTTGTACTGGAGGTGCATTGTCATCTATATACACAGAGGAATAGCATTGACCTCTTAGGAAGGTGCTGTTAGAGTAGAGATTCTCTCCTTGAGATGATCATTTACTATATAATTAGGGTAGTAGTCAGTACAGTAGTAGAAGTCTGGTTGGGTGAAGATCTTGTGCTCTAACAGACATAGTTGTAATTAGTAAGATCCAAAAAATCCTATTCCACTTCAAGAGGCATAACACCATGTCTCTTGAACAATATAACCAACTTATAAGTGACATGCTCAATCAATAGCAGACCCTTGCCAAATTAAGAGCAGAACTGGAGGGAAGAGAAGAAAGGAAGTGTTTTGGTTACAAAGGGTTCAGGTACCTGGCCTGTAATTGCAGGAACCAGAAGGAGGTAGAAAAGAGGAAGTCTATTCCCCATAATAAGTTTGAGATGTTGGCAAGCAGAGTAGTGAGGTGTAGTATAAGAGAGAAAGTGAAAGTGAGGAGACAAGAGAAGGAGAAGCTACAATATTTCAGGTGTTGGGAGGTAGAGCACTTTAAGTGGGAGTGTCCAATGACAGTGGCAGAGAAGAAGAGGCAGAGAGAGGAAGAGGCAGTGCATATGGCTAGACCACAAAAGGCATAGCAAGAGAGAAGACCAGCATGCTCCACATGGAAAAAACTGTAGGAATACTGTGATGAGTGGAATATGCCCCTGGAAGGTGCCCTTCTACTTGATAGAGGATGGATCACAGAGGTGGTAGTGACCTATGTGGATTGTAGAGGATATGAGGGCAAAGGAGTACAGACCTATAAAAATCAAGGACAGGGCTTTCTCCTCAAAAGACAAGTGAGAAATGTATGGTGTAATCTTTGCCAGGAAGCATGGAATTGGAGAGAGAGGGAAGCAAAGAGAGGAGAAATGACAAGAGTGCAGTGTATGGAATGTGGAAGGAGAGATGTCATAGGAAGAAGAGTGTCAGAACAAGAAAGAAAGAAGATCTTGTGTCCAGAATGTAGAACAGGGAAAAAGAAGCTATAGTGGAATTGGGAAGTGGCAGCATGCCCCATAGAGGGAAAAGTATAGCAGAGCAGCACATGGGCAGAGATCCTAAAAAGCACAGCAAAAGAGGAGAATAAGCAAAATATCAAGCCAGATAGTTTAGACAATAAAATGGCCTTCAGATAGACAGATTTGGAGTTGCTTATTAGAGAACTAGACTGAGGAAGGTAATACAGGATAATTGCAAGGTAATTAAGTGCTATGAAGTTTTTTGGAAGATACCATACAGTAGCAAGGTATTAATTATATAATAACTAATGAACTTCAGAATAGGTAGAAAAGGTACAGGGAATTGGTGACAGAGGTCACATGAGGGTATGAGCATGACACAAAAGAACATCAGAAGAATATTCAAAATATTGAGAGAAGTGTGGCTAAATATTGGAGTAGAGAAAGTAGATACACATGAAGGTGTAACAGTGAAAGTACTCTTGGATAGTAGTATAACAGGAATGTTTATGGATAGAAAAATAGCAGCAAAACATGGATTTAGACTGAAGAAGTTAGATAAACTAGTGACAGTCAGAAACGTAGATGGTACAAATAATAGTACAAGGGCTATCACGCACCAAGTGGGAATAAATGTGTACTACAAAAATTATATAGAGAGGATGAGAATGGATGTGTATAACCTAGAAAAGACAGATGTGATACTGGAAATGCCATGGTTGCAGACACATAACCCTAAGATAAATTGGAAAACAGAAGAGGTAAAGATGATGAGATTCCTACCTATTTGTGAAAAAAATACAGTAGTAAAGGAGGACAGGAAGCAAAGGAAGAGAATTGGGAAGAAAATTAGAGCAGTAGATCAAGCAGATAGAGATGAGTGGAAATGGACAATGGAGAAAAAGTTTGATGACAAGGTTGAGCTAGACAAAGAGAAAGTAAGAAAGATAGTACCACAGAAATTCCACAAGTGGCTTAAAGTTTTTGAGAAGGCAGAATCAGAAAGGATGCCAGTCAGAAAACCTTAGGATCATACAATAAATTTGAGGGAAGATTTTGTGCCAAGGAAAGAGAAAACATATTTGATGTCAAGAAAAGAGAAAGAGGAGGTTAGAGAATTTGTGGAGGAACAGTTGAGAAAGGGGTATATCTAACCCTCAAAGTCACCTCAGACTTCACCAGTCTTCTTTGTAGGAAAAAAAATAGAAAGAAAAGGATAGTACAAGACTATAGGTATCTTAATAAGAGGACAGTTAAAGACAATTATCCCTTGCCTTTGATTTCAGACTTGATTGACACCACGGGCACAAGAAAGGTGTTTACAAAGATGGACTTATGATAGAGGTACAATAATGTATAGATAAAAGAGGGAGATGAGTGGAAGGCTACATTCACAATGCATTTTGGGGTGTATAAACCCACTATGATGTTTTTTGGTCTCATAAATTTGTTGGCAACATTCCAGGCAATAATAAATGATATATTAAGAGATCTAATAGATACAGGATGTAAGGGGATTGCACTAAACTTTACTCCTGAATTGCTAGTAGCAATCCATTAGAGCAACCCTGTATTAATTAAATACTATTACCTAATATTTAATTAAGTTAGCTCCCTCACTCTCCACCCTGACTGCTAGGACATTCTGGGATAGCCAGACTGGTATATATAGTGTAGAGCACTCCTCCAGGGTTTTTCCTGGAGGTGAGTTGTAATATACTCTGGAGTCTAATTGTATACTGAGGTTTCTCCTGGAGCCACTCTACTCCAGTTGCCCTTACACAGGAGATGTAGTGGCATTCATGGATGATGTATTAGTGGGAACAGAGGATAAAAAGAAGCATAATAATGTAGTAGAGAAAATCCTAAGGAGGATGAAAGCAAACAATCTATACCTAAAACCAGAGAAATGTATGTGGAAAGTTAAAGAGATTGACTTCCTAGAACTAGTAATAGAGGCAGATGGCATAAAGATGCAGAAAGAGAAGGTATTGGGAGTTCTGGAATGGCCAAGGCCTAAAACAGTTAAAGATGTGCAGAAGTTCTTAAGATTATCAAATTACTATAGGTGATTTGTGAAAGATTTTGCCAGAATAGCTAAACAATTGCATAGATTGGTCAGGAAAGATGAGAATTTGAGGAGTTGAAGCAGGTGTTCACAACACAACTAGTGTTAGTGGTACCAGATCTAGATAAGGAGATGAGAGTAGAAGCAGATACATCAGAATATGCAATAGAAGGAGTATTGTCAATAAGGTATGAGGATAACAAGTGGAAACCAGTAGCCCTTATTTCAAAGTCATTAAATAAAGCTAAAAGAAATTATGAAATTCACAACTGAGAGATGCTGGCAATCATCAGATGCTTAGAGGAGTAGAGGCACTTGCTAGAAGGAGCACAAAACAAATTTGAGATCTTGGGTGACTACAAAAATCTAGAATATTTTATAAGTAGTCAGAAACTGAACTGTAGACAAGCAAAATGGGTCTTGTACCTATCTAGATTTGACTTTACTCTTAAACATGTGCTAGATAGTAGTATGGGAAAAGCTGATAGCCTCAGTAAGCATCCAGACTGGCAGATTGGAGTAGAGAGGGATAACAAGGATAGAGTGTTGGTAAAAAAGAAGTGACTAGAAGTTAGAGCAATACAACTAGCAGAAATCATGATAGAAGAAGTAGATTTATTAGAGAAGATTAAGAAGTTAGATGCAAAAGATGACAAAGTGATAAAGGTAGCAGAAGAAATGAAGCAAGCAGGAGTAAAGATGTTGAGAGACAAGAAGTGGCAAGAGAAAGATGGACTAATGTTAAGAGATAGAAAAGTGTATGTCCCAAGAGATGGGAAACTGAGAGCAGAAGTAATCCAGCTACATCATGATATGCCAGTAGGTAGATATGGAGAACAGTAGAAGATGATGGAGTTGGTTACTAGAAACTTCTGGTGGCCAGGAGTGACAAAGGAAGTCAAGAAGTATATAGAGGAATATGATGTCTGCCAAAGAAACAAAAATTGTACAGAAGCACCAGCAGGAAAGCTAATGCTAGATGCAGTACTAGAGAAATCCTGGGTCCATATTATAGTGGATTTTATTACAAAGTTACCATTAGTGCAGGGATATAATAGTATATTGGTAGTATGTAATAGGTTGACAAAGATGGCACATTTTGTGCCTACTATAGAAAAGACTTTAGCAAAGGGAATGGCGAGATTGTTCTGGGATAATGTCTAGAAGCTACATGGTCTACTAGAGAGTATTACTATAGATAGAGGAGTGCAATTTGCAGCAGGGATGATGAAAGAGCTAAACAACATATTGGAGATTGACACAAAGTTGTCAACAGCCTATCATCCATAGACAGATGGGCAGACAGAAAGAATGAATCAGAACTTAGAACAATACCTGAGGATATTCATCAATCACAGGCAAGAGCAATGGCCTGACTGGCTAGTAACAGCAGAGTTTGTATATAACAACAAAATGCAGACAAGTACAAGAGTGTCATTGTTCAAGGCAAATAATGGATGGGATCTATGTATAGGATTCAAGATGAGAAAGAAGGGGAAGTTTGAAAAGACAGAAGAATTTGCAACAAGAATGAAGGAAGTACATGAGGAAGCAGAAGTGGCATTAAGGAAAAGTCAGGAGAAAATATAGAAGTATGCAGATAGAAAGAGAAGTGAACCAGAAGAGTATAAAGTAGAAGATTGGGTATTACTGAGTACAAAAGAACTCAAATATCAAATACAGGGAAAATTATTGGAAAAACTGACAGAACAATTTTGTTACAAACTTCATTTGGACCATAACTCTGGGAATACTTGACCAATTTTGATGATCTAAATGGCCACCAAAAGCCTTTAAGAAGACCTTTCAGATGGTACCAAAAACATCTCAAAGCAATCAGTATTCACTGAGTTAGCAGCAGATCAGTCAGTGATTACCAAGTCACCAGACACTAAATTGCCAATATTTCATGAACTGCTTAACATAATCATTTGCTTCAATGACCATCATGAGACTCTCTTCAATGCACTTCTTTTGGCTATAAATAAACCCCAAGGTAATAAGATCCCATGGAGATACAAGATCCTCAATGTTTGCACATGACACCAATCTTTACCCATAGATTATCATCTGTCCTTGAATAGAACAAAGGACTGCCCTAAGATGGTTAGGTTATCTCTATTTCAAGAACAATAGCACTCCTATATATAGAACAATAGGTAGTGATCAT
>Ga0153980_1001066_pt1 | contig 11869 bp, 7 predicted proteins | sample TSGA064MetaG_FD_104722 | JGI IMG/M metagenome (GOLD analysis project Ga0153980, IMG submission 104722) | Attine ant fungus gardens microbial communities from Georgia, USA - TSGA064 MetaG | ecosystem: Host-associated > Fungi > Mycelium > Unclassified | place: USA: Georgia, Magnolia Springs State... | reverse complement strand
TACCATCATATCTACCTCCGAACAAACCGGTACCTCCCACATAGAATCTTTCAAAAGGCGGCGCCCCTAACTGCTTGTTATAGCCATCCATGAATCCCATTTCCGCAGAAGATCTCAGGACTAACTTTCCAGCGATTTCGTTGTACACATCGGCTTTGAATTTGATTTTGTAAAACTCCATCCACTTATACTTTTCAGTAGGTGTCATGGTAGAGTAATCTCTGTTGCTAAACAATGAGTATGGTGGAGTTAATTTTGCCGAAAGTTCAATATTTGAACCTGTTGTCGGGAAAATAGGATCCAAACCTGCCGAGTTTCTGCTCAACCCCAGGTTGATACTGAAGTTATTGGCATTACCGTAATATTCTGTAGTATTTCCAAATTCAAAAGGATAATTGTTGAATGTATACTTTTGAAACTGAATTCCTGTGTATAGAGAGAAATAATCATCCGGCCAGTTCAATAGTCTGTTCAGACCTACTGAAGCGGAGAATATATTTAACTTCTGAGCATTTCCACTCACATCGGAATATTTTACTCTGGATGTATTCAAACTTACAGAAAGTGCTGTAGGTCTTGTTCCAAATAACCAAGGTTCAGTAAATGAAACTCCGTAATTCTGGAAATACTGCCCTGCCTGTGCCTGGATAGAGAAGGTTTGTCCGTCTCCCTGAGGTACCGGTCTGAAGTCTTTGAATTTAAGGAAATTCTTTAAAGAGAAGTTATTGAATGTTAATCCTAACGTTCCGATAAAGCTGTTTCCACCATATCCTGCCTGAAGCTGAACCTGTGATGATCCTTTTTCAACCAGTTTCCAGTTGATATCCACGGTGTTGTCCTGTTGGTTTGGCTGAATATCCTGACCTACCTGCTGAGGGTCAAAGAATGACATCCCTGCAAGGTCAAAATAGGTTCTTTTAATTTCAGTTTTCTTGAAAAGTTCACCCGGTTTTGTTCTTAATGCTCTCAATACAACGTGGTCATGGGTTGTAGTATTCCCCTGCCAGGTTACTTTATTCCATGTTGCCTGTTCTCCTTCGTTAATTCTGATCTCCAGATTCACCGCATCTCCTGTTACTGATTTTTCTACCGGTGTAACGCTAGAGAAAAGGTAACCGTTGTTCATATAAACGGATTTGATATCGGAATCATCTTCCTTACCTCCGTCTTCTCCAACTTTTTTATTGAAACCTACGGCATCGTAGATATCTCCTTTTTTATATCCTAATAATCTTTGTAAATATTCTGTAGCATAGACTGTATTTCCGGTGAATGTAATATCCCCGATGTAATACTTCTTCCCTTCATTAAGCTTTACATTGATTTCGTAGTTATTTCTTTTATTTCTCCATACAGAGTCCGAAACAATCTTAGCATCTCTATATCCCAATGAGTTATAGTAGTTGATGAGACTTTGCTTGTCTTCCTGGTATTTATCGTCGACAAATTTGGAAGATTTAAGAATTCCACCGATACTAAACCTTTTTTGTTTGGTTTCTTTGAATGCTTTATTTCTAAGCTTACTGTCTGTAACGTTTTGATTGCCTTCAAATTCGATATGGTCAATTTTTATTCTTTTGCCTTTATCTACATTGATGGTCCAGTCTACTAAAGCGGGGTCACTTGCATTTACTTTATCCTGAATGGTAATTTTAGCATCTGCAAATCCTTTCTTTATGTAATCTTTCGGGATATTGGTCTTAAGGCTGGAAATTAAATTTTGTGTAATTTTTGTTCCAGGCTTCAGATTGTTATCTTTCGCCAGTTTTTCATTCTTTGATTTACCGATTCCTTTCCCTTTGAATTTAACTTCTCCAAGCTCTTTCAAATCTTCAAGGTAAAATCTTAGAATAATCGTCTGTCCTTCGATGCTTTGAACGTATACTTCTACTTCAGAAAAAGATTGGGTGTCCCAAAGCTTTTTAACAGCACTGCTGATTTTCTGTCCTGGAATATCTACGCTTTCACCTTTGGATAGGCCTGTAAAACGCAAGATTTGAGCCGGCGTATATTTTTTGACCCCATCTACAACGATGTCCTTAAGCGTGTAAGTTCCTGCTTCGTTTTCTGCGTGTACAGCACTATTCACTTTGGTGCTGTCCTGAGGAGTTACTTGTCCATAAAAATGCGCAGAAGCAGCAAACATTATGATGGGTAATAGTCTAAACTTCATTTTATCGAGTCTTTCTTTTCTTAAAAAATTTATTGAGCTTTTATTTGCTCTCCGGTTAATCCGTATCTTCTTTCTTTGCTTTGGTAATCTACAATGCACTGGAAAAAAATATCTTTGGTAAAATCCGGCCATAGGACATTTAAAAACTGTAGTTCTGCATAAGCAATCTGCCAAAGGAGGAAGTTGCTTATCCTTATTTCTCCGCTTGTTCTAATAAGCAGGTCTACAGGCGGAAAGTCTTTTGTATAAAGATAGCTTTCGAATAATTTTTCATCAATATTCTCTACATCTACCTTTCCTTCTTTCACATCAGAACTTATATTTTTTATGGCATCCAGTATTTCGTTTTGTGAGCCGTAGCTTATTGCCAATACTAAATTGCCTTTTGTGTTTTCTTTTGTAAGTTCCACAACACGCAGCAATTGTTCTTTCACTAGGGAAGGCAGTTTATCCAAATTCCCTATAACATGCATTCTCAATCCTTTACTAAAAATTTCTTCGGCTTCCAGCAATAAAGTTTCAACGAGTAAATTCATTAAAGTATTTACTTCATTTTCCGGACGGCTCCAATTTTCAGAAGAAAATGTATAAAGCGTTAAATAGGGTATATTGACCTCATTACATGCGTTAATAGCATTTCTTACAGCATTAATGGCATTTTTGTGACCGAAAGTTCTGTCTTCGCCACGAGATTTTGCCCATCTCCCATTGCCATCCATAATGATGGCTACGTGTTTCGGTAAATTCTCTGAATTTATTTTATCTTTAATCAACGACATATTAATTAATCACAATAGCATGGAGGTCTACCGAATGAATAAGTCAGCCCTAAGCTGAATGTGTTCATCCAATCCTTAGAATTTCCATCCCCAATATTTCTTTTACCGATAATCTCGGCCTCTCTTTCTTTGGAAACTGCATAATAATTTCCAGACTGCAGCAATGAACCTCCTGTTGAAGGATTCAAGATATCTGCATTATAATAATACTTTACATCTTTAGAAAGTACTTTGCTGTGATCTAACTGATCAGTCAAGGTATATCTGAATGTAGCTTCTGCAAATATAGCCCAGTTATGGTTAAATTTATATTTCAAACCTACTCCAAAAGGAATATGTACTGTTGTCTTTTTTCCTAATGAATATTGCGCAGTTGTTGTAAAATCCAACTCATTAATAGGAGCCTGTGCCACCCCGTCTGCATCTCTTCTAAAATCATTCACAAGCGTTGCCTTAGGAGCATCAAACATCAAAGCACCGATCCCTCCAAAAATATATGGGCTCAACATGCTGATCTGCTCATTATTCACTGGAAAGAAGTTGTATTCAAACATTAAACTTGCTTCGTACACATTATTCTTTCCGAATGCGTTTCTATTTTTTCTGTATTCTTCTTTAGCAACTTTATCACTAAACTGAATCTGGTTGTATCCCAGGTCCAATCTAACGGTCTGATGCGGATTAAAATTAAATCTATATAATAAACCTCCATAAAATGGAACGCCCCATTCTGACATTCTATCTAAATCCAACGGCTTTTGTAAAATATAATTGGTCCTTCCTACGTCCCCTACCAGGTTACTCATACCCAGACGAATTCCCAATTCGTTTCTTTGTGCTTTAACACTTACCAATCCTAGGAGGGCAAGAAAGCTAAACAATAATTTTTTATTCATAAAAGAATACGGATTTATGGTTATTTTAAAATTTAATTTTTGCAAATATAAAACATTTTTATATTAATGATAATCTTAATGTTTAGTTAAAAATAAACAAAAAAACATAATTTGTTATAAAGTAAACGATAAAGTGGCAAAAATATTCTTTTTTCGATAGAATGAAATTGATCAAAGTATGAAAAAACCCCCATTATATGAGGGTTTAAAACGCTATTTTTTATTAAATATTGTCTGTATCTTATTTCTTATCCTAATCAATAAAGGTACTTTATAATTTTTATCTTCATCAAAATATCCATAGCCGTAACCGTATCCATAACCATACCCGTAGCCATACCCCTGTTTGGTATTATAATCATTATAGATAAGGCCCAGATGCTCAATCTCATTACTATGATACTTTTCCGTAATCATTTTCAGCATGTACTTTTCTGTATATTCATGACGGACAACATAGATATTGGCATCTGAATGTTTCATTAATTCATAAGAATCGGCTACCAAACCTACCGGTGGAGAATCGATAATGATATAATCATACTTTTCTCTCAGAGCGTCAATAAATTTAATATTTTTTTCGCTCATTAAAAGTTCAGAAGGATTGGGCGGGATTGGTCCTGATGTAGCCACATCCAGGTTCGGAACCTTGGTTTTATTAATAATCTGTTCTATGGATACTTCTCCTGTCAGATAATTGGAGATCCCATATTTATTGTCAATTTTAAAATCTCCGAAAATTTTCGGCTTTCTTAGGTCCATTCCCAAGAGGATGGTCTTTTTATCACTCAATCCTATTACAGAAGCCAGGTTAATGGAAATATATGTTTTCCCTTCTCCTCCAATGGATGATGTTATCAGTATTACTTTCCCTTTTTCATCGTCATTATTCATCAGGAATCTCATATTGGCCCTGATTCCCCTGAACGCTTCTGAAACCGATGATTTAGACTGCTCTAGCACGGTAAGCATGTTTTCATTGGTGTTGTTTCCAATAACTCCCAGTAATGGAATTTTTGTAGCGTTCAACATTTCCTTGATATTTCTGATCTTACTGTCAAGTAATTCTCCAATAAGAATAAACAGTAACGGAAACAGCAGTAATCCAAACATAATTCCTGCTTTCGCTGCTTTCACATTAGGACCGATTGGAGACTGCCCCAGGTTCTTGGCAGGGTCAATCACAGTAATATCAGACTGATTGGTCGCTACTTTCATCTGAGCTTCGTTCTGACGTCCCAATAAGCTGTTATAGGTTGCTTCAATCATATTATATCCTCTTTCTGCATCCAGATATCTTCTTTCTTTTTCAGGATATGATACCAAATCAGAGTTGGCTTCCGCTACCTGTCGGTCAATCTTATTAATTTCATCATAATATTTTGTGTAGTAATTCCTTAAAGTTCCTGAGGAGCTCATTTTGGCATCATCAATAAGCCTGTTGATTTCCTTCATGGGCTCGGAATTCGGTTTATAGATCGCTGCCATTTCTCTTTTCTTAAGATATAATGCCTTCAGCTCGGTTACAGATGCGGAGAAAAGCCCGTCTTCAAAACCAGCCGCATTGGTACTGATCATCTTATCAAAATTCTGAGACTGAAGTGTATTTTTGATATTATTCAGTGAGCTTATTTTGCTTATGATGTCTGCTTTTTTAGCTTCCAGATCTTTGATCATGTCCAGAGATTTCTCGTCTCTGTCTTTGATATTATAAAGTTTTTCAGATGTTTTTAAATAGTTTAATACATCGGCACTGGAATCCAGTTTCTTGCGTATACTGCTAAGATTCCCCTGAAGATAGACTTCTGTATTTTTATTAACTATATTTTTGTCTGCCAATCTTTTTTTCTGAAGCTCTGTTACAGATTTATTCAAAAAGTTTACGGTACTGTTCAGATTATATCCTTTTTTGGTAATAATCATAATGGTACCGATCTCTTTATCAAAATCTACACTGGTGGTAGAAATAATTTCGTTAACACTATTATTGACCGAATTCAGATTAATGATAATATTATCAAGTTTGATTTTGGATGCAACAGGATTAGGAAGCAGCCTGAATCTCAGATTCGGCGCATCATACCATTCATTGATCTTTATAACTTTATTAGCCGGTCTATTATAGCTGCTAATAGATTGATATCCTTCTGATTCATAGCTGTACAGACTGGTAGATTGTCCTTCTTCCGGTAAAACAATCTCATAAGAACCGTTTCCTTTCGGAATTACTGTAATAGGATAATCAATCTGCTGAAGATGCTTTTTATCAATTTGCAGAAAAATAGGCGAATCATCTTTATCCAGGTAAGTAGATTTGATCATTCCCTTAGTAGAATAATTAACGAAAAGGTCTAATTCTTTCACTAAAAACTCATTGTGAGATCTGGATAGAAGCATTTTTTTCAGGTAAATTCCATCCTGATTCCCGTTCTGTCCCCAAATGAAGTTAATGGATTGATTAGGAGTAAAATAGCTTGCCGTATTATTTGATACACTTAGAGATAAATTAGATGCATAAATATTCTGTGCATAGTATTTAGTATATATCCAGGAAACAAGGTATCCAATAGTCAGCATAAAAACAAACCAATACCAGTTTTTGAGTATTCTTCTTAGAAAATGCTCAACATCAAATAGTGCAAACGAACCGTACTTCTCCTTTGGTGAATCTTCTCTCCCTACTTTAGTATCTTTTTCTGGAATCATGATTAAAGGTTTTTAAGAAGTAGGTAAATTGATAATGCTGTGGTAATTACCGATACACCGGAAATTAAAGTCTGTATAGGATCTTTTCCAAATCCATTCAAGCTTTTCGCTCTGGTATTCAAATAAATTTCGTCCCCATTTTGTAGGTAATAATAAGGCGAATTCATAACATCTTCACGGGTAAGGTCTATTTTTGCCACTTTAATCCCTTCCGGTAATTTTCTGTGTATCACAATGTTTTTTCTGTCAACGGTTCTGTTAAGTCCTCCATTGATGGCCAAAGCTTCTGTAATATTAAGGGTATTTTTATGGGCAACTTTTTCTCCTGAAAGCCCTGTAGTTTCCACATCTCCAAGAATATAATAGGTAATTCCGTCTGTATTCAGCCTTACTTCTGATTTTCCTTCCTGAAAATTTTCATTTACTTTCTCCTGGATCTCTTTGGTTATATCTTCAATGGTTCTTCCTTCTGCTTTAACATATCCGATTCCAAAGATGTTTATATCTCCGTTGGAATCAACTTTTAATCCGTTAAAATAGAAATTTGTATTTCCACCCATAGTTGATGATCCTCCAGTAGCAGGATTATTCAATGATAATCCTGTGACACCTCCTGATGTATTAAACGAAGAGTAGAATTGAGCAGCATCACCTTTTGGAGTGGTAACAATATTCAGATTGAGTATATCGTTTTTTGTAATTCTGTACGTGGGAATGTTATACGGGATAAGGCCTTCATCATTAATTACCAGACTTTCGTTTGGCTGCATATACCTCACATCTTTTGTTGTGATGCAGGATGTAATCAAAAAGGGTACTATTAAAAATAAATACTTAAAGTTCTTCATCATATTTGAATGTTGTTTACAAAAGTAAAGATTAAATTGTTAGTTTTTATTATTTCTTAAACGATAAACCAAATCCGGCAAATAGGCTCCAAAGAATCCCAGCGACAGCACAATAAACAATAAAAGATTTACATTTAAGTGTCTTAAATAATAAGCTACTGCCACTATCATCAGATAATAAACAATGATATAGAAAGTTGATCTTCTATGGGTAAGATCAAGCTTCAGCAGTTTGTGATGGATATGGTTTTTATCTGCGTCAAAAGGGGACTTTTTGTTGCAGATTCTGATAATAATTACGTTTAATGTATCTACAATTGGCAAAATAAGTATAGCCACTGCTACAACAGGTGCAGATTGCAGGTGATATCTTGGGATGTTAGGCAATTTTTTATCAATAAAAATATCAATAAAACAGATGCAGGTAAATGCCAGTAAAAAGCCCAACAGCATCGATCCTGTATCTCCCATGAATATTTTGTTGGTTCTATAGTTTGATAAATTGTAATACAGGAATGCTAAAACAGTTCCAATAATGATCACAGATAAAACTACCAGAGGATAATTATATTCCCCTAATCTATAGTAGCTTATTCCGAATAAGGCACTGCAAATCACAGAATACCCACCCGCCAGACCATCGATGCCATCAATTAAATTGAAAGCATTGATAAGGATAATAAAGGTAATGATACTGAAAAGGATGCTTGCCCAATAATTGAATTCATATATTCCGAATATCCCAAACAAGCTTCTTATTCTGATATCTGATCCAATGACAATAAGTGCAGAAACCACAATCTGTGCAACGAGCTTTTTATAAGCCCTCATCACTACAATATCATCCATTACTCCTACATACAGCAGAATAATGAGCGAAGCAAATAAGAATTTATAGAGATCAAAAAGTTCATACGCAAAAATAGAAGCGCAGATTCCAATGGAATAAAAAATAGCAATACCTCCCAGATTGGGAATTTTTCTTAGATGTGAACTTCTTATCCCAGGCTCATCCATAAGATTCTTCCTTCGGGAGATCTTTACAATGGTAGGTATTGAGAAAAAAGTGATTAGAAAGGAAAATACGAAGCCCAGCCCTATCTTCACGTAGAAAATAGAAATCCCCGACTCGCTTAAGAACAATTCAAAATTCTTCATTTTTTTATCTAGTACAGATGTGCTTCTTTTAATAACTTATCACAAGAATTGTATAAAAACATCTTCTTCAAAGTTTTTACTGACCGAAACGATAGTACTTACATTTGTGTTTACATTAACTTTTTTATCAGCCTTTTTTGTCCGGCAAAAAACAGCAGATAAAAAATCTTTTTTTTCAGTGGCAAATATAAAAGATAATTTTTACCAAAACGACTATAGTTGAATATATCTTTGATTTTTATTTTCCTTTCTTTCATGAAAATGCTTAGTTTATCAGCCATTCCGTAAAAAGTTTCATGATCTTTTACAAATGCCAGATATGCAAGAAAGGAATAAACACCTTCAAAAATCTGAAAATTTTTCAGCTCTTTTCTTTTATGTGAATAAGGGGATTTTTCAAAGTATTGCTCTACATCTTCTACGGCTTTCAGGATGTCCAAGCCTTTTTCGGTGTGGGTTTTTGTAATAGAGTCTGTACGTTCAAGATATTGATAATGGAAATTCTGGGTCTGAGCAAGGGTCTCACATTGTAACAAAAGCTGTGGGATAAGCTGAATATCTTCAAAATGAACCCCTTTTTTAAACCTTTTATGTTCAAAAAGGTCTTTCTTAAACAGTTTATTGCATGCAAAATAACTGACGTCTGAAAAAACAGAGAAATTCTTTTCTACATCGATCTTTTCAGACATATTGGGAATTTGTGTCAGTTTCTGAGTGATTTTTCCATTCTGATCTACTTTCTGAATGTTGCAGATGACCATTTTAGCCTTATGTTTTTCCGCAAGTTGCAGCATTTCTTCAAACATGGTTTCTGTGACATAATCATCGCTGTCTACAAAACCGATATAATCTCCGGTTGCCCTGTCGAGGCCAAAATTACGGGCATCACTTAAACCTCCGTTGGTTTTGGAAAAAGCTTTTATTTTTTCGGGATACTTTTGTGCATATTGCTGAATGATCTGTTCAGACTGATCCTTACTTCCGTCGTTGACTACTACAATCTCTATATTCTGATAACTTTGTCCGACCAAAGAGTCAAGGCATTTTGCGAGGTAATTTTCGACGTTATAAACGGGAACAATAATGGAAATTTTGGAGGGAATACTTGTCATACATTAAAATTTCGTCAGTCGCGCGTTCAGCCAGCCTTTTTTGGCTTCATCAAAATCTTTTCTTGAACACGGAATGCAGTTTTCTATATTTTCATCATCGCCAAAATACCACAAATTACTGAAAGTATCACGCTTGAATGCATATTGTGTATCATCGATCAGAATATAAAACACTTCGTACTGTCTTTCTTTAGGATGCGACCTCTGGATATTAATCCCTTCAATCAGGTACCAGAGCATCTGAGCCAGAAGCTGGTGGTTCAGCTGGTTTTCAGAATAGATATTATAATTAAAAATTCCTACGGATTTCAGGTTTTCGCTAAGCCCAATTTCTTTCATATAGGCACATATTTCTCTTCTGTTTAATCCATTTACCTGTGGATTCATGGAAAAAGGGGTGCTAAAACTTTCTATCGCGTCACAGTTTACCGTCACCAGATCTGCTTTTCTGAAGAAAGGCTCCGTTTTTTCTGTGGAATTCATCATTTCAGCCAGGCGGATGATCTCAAATTCCACTTCTTTAATCAGCCTTACAGAGTCGGCTTCGTTCAAATGTTTCTGATAACCTAAATGGTGATAGTTTTTAATGGAAAAATCTTTAGCTCCAAATATTTTACTTAAAAAGGTATATTCATTAATATGTTCGCCCTGTTTTAGGGAAATGATATTGCTGATCTGTGTATAATTGATATTTTTATGATGGAAGTTTAATCCGGAAAACAGTGAGAATGCAAAATCATTGGATCCGCCAATAATGACAGGAATGGCTCTTTTGTAATGACATGCCGACAACACCTCCTGCAGGATGTAATGGGAATCCTGAACTGATTTTCCAGAAACCAGATCTCCAAGGTCTACCACGGGAATATCAAAATCCAGCTGAGAAAGCTTATAAAATTCTTTCCTTACTGCTGTAAAATCCTGCACTTCGGCGTCTCCATCCGAGCCTCTGTAATCTGAAACAAACAGAATAACAATACTGTCTTCTTTTATTTCTTTGGTAATCTGATTTCCGATCTGCCAGCTTTCCGTTTTGAAATTTCTGGGTGAAATAATAAAGTCTTCAAAATCCATTCTCTAATCTATCTTAAAGATCAAAAATATTAAAATAAAATCATTTTATGGTATAAAAAAAGCCATTAACACACAATGTTAATGGCTTTTTATTATTCTTTTGGGATTATTTTTTCTTTGCTGCAGGCGCTTTTTTAACAGCTGTAGTTGTTTTTTTAGCAGCAGCCGGTGCTTTTTTCTTTGCCGCTGGCTTCTTTTTCTCTACAAAAGCGTTTTTATCCTGATCGGTGATCCACTTTTTAACCTCATCTAATGAGATATCTTTCAGCTCATCAGCTTCATATTTGGTATCATCTTTTTTCTTCGGGATCTTGAACATGGCTTTTCCAAATTTAACAAAAGGTCCCCATCTGCCGTTTTCAATAGAGATTTTCTCTTTTTCCCACTGCTGGATGTATCGGTTAGCTTCTTTCTCCAGTTTGGCATCTATCAATTCGTTGATATCGCTCTGGGAAAGGTTTTCAAAATCATATTTTTTAGGAACATTGACGAAAATGCTCTTGTATTTGATGAACGGACCAAATCTCCCTGTTCCTTTGGTTACAGGTTCTCCTTTGTAGGTAGCAATCGGTGCATCGGCAAGTTTCTTTTCTCTGATGATCTCTTCTGCTCTTTCCTGATTTACAGAAAGCGGATCTTCTCCTTTCGGAATACTGATGTACGTTTCGCCCCATTTTACGTAAGGACCGAATCTTCCAACGCCTACGGAAACCGGCTGCTCTTCAAAATCACTAAGCTCAAAAGGCAGCTTGAAAAGCTCTAATGCTTCATCAAAAGTAATGGTGGCGATATTCTGTCCCGTCATTAATGATGCAAAAGTTGGTTTTTCTTCATCTTCCGTTTCTCCAATCTGGATCATGGCTCCAAATCTTCCGATTCTTGCATGAACATTTTTCCCGGTTTTAGGATCAACACCTAAAAGCCTGTCTCCTGTTGCACGGTCAGCATTTTCTTCTACATCTGCAATTCTTGGATGGAATTTCGAATAAAAATCCATCATCATTTCTTTCCATTTCTGGCCTCCGCTGGCAATTTCGTCGAAGCTTCCTTCTACTCTTGCCGTGAATCCGTAATCCAGAATTTCTTTGAAGTTTTCGGTTAGGAAATCACTTACCACCTCACC
>Ga0153980_1001065_pt1 | contig 11869 bp, 10 predicted proteins | sample TSGA064MetaG_FD_104722 | JGI IMG/M metagenome (GOLD analysis project Ga0153980, IMG submission 104722) | Attine ant fungus gardens microbial communities from Georgia, USA - TSGA064 MetaG | ecosystem: Host-associated > Fungi > Mycelium > Unclassified | place: USA: Georgia, Magnolia Springs State... | reverse complement strand
TTTCGTTCCTGTCGCCTTCCCACATGCCGAGGAGAGACAAACATACTTTACCCTCGTACAGATTACTGAAAAGAATCATTAATGTTTCAGTATAGATTCGGCGAAAAAACTTACAGGTTCACTGGAAGCATCATCAAGGGTTCTTGCGGTCAGAGAAATGCGAAGTATAAACATGACACCTCTTCCATTTCCATTGGTCCAACTGAAGAAATGAGCGATGGGCGGACTGGGAAAAGTCGAATCGAGCTTCCAATCAATGACAAATGGCGCATACTCGTAAGGTGTATTCTCCAGACCAATCATACACCTGAGCAGATCCAACCTGTCTTCAAATGCCCGGACAATGATTGTAGTCGTGGTATCAGATGACATAGTGGATGGCGTGAAGTCTGTGTATGCTGGCGTTGCGAATATTCAAGGTGGGCTGTCTATGCTTGCTGTTTAACACCCGTGAAATAAGAATTTCATACCAGCAACTATGAGAGCGGCGTGTGACTCACTGGATATTATAGATCAATTCGAAAATTTCATTCCTGCCTGAGCACTCTGAGGTAAAGGTAAATATACGTACTTACCTTGTTGTCATCAGAACAATCGCTTCTTCTTGCAGAAATATTCTTGCTCCACTTGCATCAACGCTGACTTCTGTGATGGCTCCTAGATGCACAGGTTTGTGCCGCTTAGTCATACCATAAATGTATCAGGATAACTAGTAGAATAACACCAAATTCAACGCAAAATTCCACGCGTTTAATTCCACACCAACGAATTCGACTCAAATAACGCGACCATGGCAAATTAGATATCATATGAATCCAGCAGAATACAAGCTGCGGACCAAGCCTTCGCAGTGAGTCCTCTTCTATCATCAACATCTCTCTTTCTTCTAGAACGCTCGTGACCATCTTGGCTCGTCGTATCAAACTGTCTTGAACCAAAGCACACATCCCAACAAACAATCCTCATCCTCAACCTCAGCTTCAACTTTCGTCTTTGGGCAATCTACCTTTGCATCCTCCACACAACAACCATCCCCATTTGGCCAACCAACATCGCCGCCCCAATCTGCTTTCGCTTCTACTACCAGACTTTGTTCTGCCAACAACCACACAGTCGGCATTTGCTTCAACCAGAAAACCTACTTCTGGCAGTTTCAGTGCCTTTCGTGTTTTGTACCCAGCAATTTATCAGATATGACGTTTTGTTTTGAACTTCTGACAATTTGTCCATGGGAGGTCCAGTGCGGATTCCTCAAAGGACATGACCTATGGCTTTAGCTATTTCATCGGCACTGATGTTTGGTATAGGGCTCCTGAGCCACTTGCGTGCTGAGAAGACCCATGACAGAGCTGAGAGCTTAAAGACACCAAAGAGGATTACGACAGCATAGTCTATCAGAAACAATGTTGAGTTGTCTCTCATTGTCATTAACATACTCATATCTGTTGAAAAGGAAACTCGGGGATTCCGAGCGAAGAGAAGTACTACGCTTGCAAAAAGAGACCAAAGCACTGCAATAGCTCCCACTGGTCGAGAAAATCAACCAAGGTTGAAAGGCCCAGGTTTGAATGTCTTGTGTCCATATGTCATGCACAAAAAGATGGGGACTGCGTAGAATGTGTTAAATGTGTTAAAGCCGATCACCGTCTGATATGAATCAATGCTTGGATTGGAGTGACAATCAGAATACGCACCCAGCTAGCAATGAAAATGCTGCCTCGCTCCACGCTAAGACTGCTATGACCGCAGAAAGGGAAAGTACGAGCCAGATAGCATAGACAGGTGTCTGAGTGCGAGGATGAATTTATTTCCATTTTCATCCTAGAAGAATATTATCTCTTGCTAACGCGAACGTGTCGAGGGGTGCATCTACTCCTTGTACCACACCATTAACCCGCTGGTGAAAAGTCAATACGTATTTATATCTGTGAGTTCAGTAGATCGAACCCACCTGAAGAGAAACAGCCAACATTCCTTCTTCCCCAAAGGTATTCAGATACAACTGACCCGTGGGCATGCTGAGGTCTGTGTTGACAATACGCGTGATATTGAACGAGGCGAAGGAGGCAACAAGAAGATCCGATATGCATAGCTGCATCATCTTGAAATTGAAGTGAGAAAGCTGCAATTAATGCCCTATGAATCAGTGGTACTTACAACCAATGATAGACTACATCGCAGTCGTGGATGATAATATGAAGGCCCATCCATCTGTCCTAGAATTAAACACAAGCAAGGGAGGAAAAAGTAGCATACTATTGTTCCAACCAGGGTTGTTTGTTAGAAGTACGAAGACATCGCTTGATGATGTCCTCGCTGATCCTGGCACGACTATGAAGGCGGTCAGAAATGATAGTTCCTACTGTTGCAGTACACTAGTTGTTCAAACTTACCATTGATCGTGCCTGTTAAAAGCGACAACTTCGCCAGCATCCGAGAGCCAGAAGGACATAAGACAACATGTGACAACAGAAGCGCAATTATAATTCCGAAAATCGGCGCAGGTCCAAGATTGATCCTTCCATCAGAGCCTACTGCCATACCCGTTGCGATCATTTGGGCGCTATCACTATGATTAATTTTGTCGTTGATTGTCATCGAAGACGCACTTGGTGAAATCAATTGAACACAAGAGTAGCACTTGACCTGTGATTTTTGCCTATCCGATTATCCAACAAATAAGAGGCGCATAGTTTGGAGGAGCACATTTGGCCGAGAAGTAATACTGGCTCGCGCTCGTGCTGCGTATCTTCATTGAACAAAGGAGATCGGAGGGAGTATACGGCTCACGGCATGGAAGAAGTCAATTCTGCTATCAACGACGCAACACAGAGAATGAAGACACTAGGTATTATCCAGCCGATCGTCAAATGTCCAGCTACCAATTATAAATACACATCATCTCCAGCAAAAAAACATACCGGTAGTCAACAAAAATAAAGATGTCACAGATACATTTGTACATGCTGCCATCATAGAAAAGGCAAACCAGAAGGTATATAAAGGCTGGGCGAGAGACAAAAGTTAAGATTGGGAACACTACTTAGTTAAGCAACAAGCACTCACGGAGAAAGCACGCTTGAATTCATTCTTGTTGTTTATGATATTTATGATATACCACATAGAGTGTGGATTAGCTGATAAGGCCCAAATTCTTCCCAGGTACATGCCTGTCAAAACGTCACTGCCCAAAATAGAGGTCACAGAAGTCAGCGTTGATGCAAGTGGAGCAAGAATATTTCTGCAAGAAGAAGCGATTGTTCTGATGACAACAAGGTAAGCACGTATATTTTACCTCTACCTCGGAGTGCTCAGGTAGGAATGAGATTTCAAATTGATCTATAATATCCAGTGAGTCACACGCTCATTCTTCGAAACATCTCTAGGTGTTTGGAACGGCTACAATGATGATAGGTACATATCTGTTAGATCACGCCGACTCTCCGACACAACAACTCCAATCGGCCAATCCCTCACTACAGCCATCTCCAACTCCAGTCAACTGATCCCCTGGCACTCACTGTTGCGGAATAGAATCGAAGAAAACAAAAAGGAGTCATGTGACTAGTTGGTAGATATGCTGACATATTGATCAGATGACAGTTGTGTCAGCATCTCCATAATAGATGCCATCAGGAGAAATTCTGAATATGATATCTGCTCATCCATAAAAGGTAAGTGACATCTATCGGAAACCTCGATCACGCCTGGCATCTCGGCATGGCACACTAATATTTAGGTTTAGACTCCGAAGGTTCAAAAGTTCAAAACTTTTGGAGGTTACTTTTGTCTCCTTCACCATATTCCTCATGGATTATAATTGCGGCCAATAGACCTGGCCTCTCCTGCTTGTGAAAGCATTATTATCAGCACTCCAACTCTTTTTTTCACTCGCATTTTCTTCCTTGGACAGCCCACTGACTCAGCCTCTCGGCAATGGCTTCCCCCGATCGTCCTTAACACTCAACTTCTTTTGTCTCATGGATCAATTGACTCAGCTTCTCCGAAATGAAACTATATTCACATTTCTGGTCTTCGCGAGTTTTGTCGTGTTTTTTTATGGTGGCGCATACCTATCGTCGCAGATCGATCAGGAAACAATCGCCGAGAGACAAGATGTCCAGCTTGTATGTTTTTCACTCTCATCTTTTTTGTATTTTTTTCTCATCTCTTTGTCTTACAGGCATTTCAAACGAGGACGTAGAAATGGCTCATCCAACATAGCCTTCGGGTGCAGTCGACCTACTCGAGAAGGTAATGAGTGCAACTTGAGAACAACTGTGCAGTTCTGATTTGACTTTTTCTCAATTTATCATCTGGGTATAGTTCGTCGCTGGCAGGTCTGACACACATGTATATGATTATTGTCTAACATATACCAGTTCTGACAGACCTCATCCACATCCGCCACCAAGCCAAACTCAGAACAGCAACAAAGAAGTGCACTCTTTTGGCAAGAAATACGACAAGATGAGCAAGCACTCATTCAAACACCGCTCCTTTGGCGAAGAATGGGTGGAAAATGGTATTCGATGGAGAATTGGCTCCAGTGGTGAGCTTCTGTGCCTAGATATAATCTGGCAGACGGATTCGGCGAGCCTTCATATCTGGTCTACAGTGAATGTGTGCACTTATTGCTCATATTTTAGCCCTCTGCTTGTGAACCCCCTGAGCGCCTGGAGAACCCAGATGTTTATGTAGGAAAATGGCTTACTACGCAAGAACATGATGCGGCACTCGCGGTCGGACAGAAAACTTGGAAGCAATGGTTTCTTAGAGCTAAAGCAAAGGTCGAATTTAGTAGACCGGAGGTAGGAAAATCTCCTCCCTAGTTGATCCTGTTGACTAAAAGCCCATCCACAGTGTCAATCCTTCGCCAATTTTGTCCGCTACTTCATTAATCGGACGCCTCACTACATGTTTGGTTACAGTGGTTGTCGGCTCATCGACTTGGTTTACTTCGAGGGGGATGCTATCCCCACACTTGCGGATGAATAGGGACATGCCAAGGGACATGCCATAATTGACAACATCGTTCCACAGCCCACAGAGACGACCCATTCCCCGTTGTCATCCCCCTCTGTTTCTTCTGCGGAGACTAATAAACCGTTGCACCCTCCGACGTCGTCTTCCTTCCATCTACCGGCCACCGTCCAACCGGCACTTCAATTTGCTGCACCTTCAGAATCAGCGCCGTTCAACACTTCGCCCCGTATCATTGCCGAGTCAGAAGGAAAGACTCTCCAACCGGCGATATTTCCTGATTTGTTCTCTCTCGGTAACATCTTAGACTCCGTTTTTTAGCGCTATATTGATCTCGCATTTAGATAATCCATGGGGTGCATCAGGTCCCTTGCGACCGATCTTTGAGTCGAGTGGCAGCACCTCTGCCACTGCATCTACCACGGTTCACTCAAAACAAAGGAGAAGGGCAAAGGTACCATTGAGACGATCGTCCACCAATAGGGCAAACAGGATGTCGTCGCGTCCATCGATCCAACAAGAGCCTGGTCTGATGGATTTTGCCAGTGTAACCCCGGATACTCCCGATGACCCTACACCTGCTTCTGTTCCTAGTGACTCTTCTGGGCCGAGTGCTAGCACCTCTACCATCCAATCCACTGCGGCTCCTGATCCGTTGGCTGCCGACCTAGGTTTGTTATCTACCTTGTCAGATGCCGTGAATCAGTTCGCATTGTCAAATAATTTAGGTCCTGTAGCATATGCATCCGGTGCTACCAATGTTACTGCAACTCCCTCTCATGTCTTGTCTGGATTGAGTGGCAGCACCTCTGCTGCTGAGGTCGACGATGAATTGGCTGCCGAACTCAAGGCCCTAGTGTCTCTATCCACCTCGTCAGGCGCCACAAGTCCCTCCCAGCCCATATTCGACTATGCCTCTGCCATCGAATCCGCTACTGGTGACAACCTATTGGCTGCTAAACAATCCACATCGTTGAGAAGGCACTCAAAACAAAGGAAAAGGGCAAAACGTAATACCTCAGACTCCTTTATTCGGCGCTGTACTGACCTCGCATTTAGGTTCCGCACCCTCTCACGCTGCATTGAGTGGCAGTACTTCTGCTTCTGCGGTTCACGATACACTACCCACCGAACATGAAGCGCTATTCACGTCGAGTGTTGCAGGTCCTTCTCAGCCTATCGTATCCCGATCGAACACCTCTGCTGTTGAACCCACTATGGCCGATGATACATTCGCTGCTGAACATGACGTGTTTCAATTCCTATCCACCTCGTCAAGTGCCGCAGGCCTCATTCATCCTACGTTCGATTTGAGTGGCAGCACCTCCACTGAATTCGCTACGGTTGACGATCCATTGGTTACCGGATACAAAGCGTCAGAGTTTTTCGACACTTTGTCAGGTTTCCCTCAACCTACTATTGACTTGAATGCCGGTACTTCTGTTGGTGAATTTGCTACGGTCGGTGATATATTGGTCGCCGGGGACGAAGGATCGCAATTTCTGCTAGGCTCCTCTCAGTCTACCTTCGACTTGAGTGCTGGTACATCTGTTGGTGAATTTGACCATACGTTGGTTGCCGGATGGGAAGCGTCGCAATTTTTATCCTCGTCGGATCCCTCTCAATCTACCTTTGACTTGGGTGCCAGTATCTCCACTGCTGAATTCGATGCATTGGTCGCTGGATATGAATTGTTTTTATCCACCTTGTCAGGCCCGGTAGATCCCTCTCAACCGATCTTTGATTTGGATGCTGGTACCTCCGCTGTTGCATTTACTGGGGCTGACAATACACTGACTACTGGATACGAAGCGTCACCGTTTTCATCCACCACGTTCGGTCCCTCCCAACCTATCTTCGACTTGAATGCCGGTGTCCCCGTTGGCGAATTTGGTACGGTTGACGATACATCGTTGCAATTTCTATCCGCCTTGTCAGATCCCACAGATCCTGCTCAACCCACCTTTGACTTGGGTGCCGGTACCTTCGCTACTGAATCTACTACAGTTGACAATACGTGGGTTACCGGATACGAAGCGTCGCAGATTTTACCCGCCTTGCCAGGTCCCTCTGAGCCTATCTTCGACTTGGGTTCTACTACTGATGAATTGACCGCCAAACTTGACGAGAAATTGGCCGCCGAACTTGACGATGAATTGGCTGCCGAACTCAACGCTCTGCTATTTCCATCCGCCCCATCAGGTGACACGAACGAGGTCACACCGTCGAAAAATGGCCCAAGACGAAGGAGAAGGACAAAGGGATCGTCGAGAAAAATGCTCGCAAACAAGTCGTCGCTGTCATTGTATCCGTCGTTTCAGAGAGAGCCTAATCTCACAGCGGCTTCTTCTGAGTCGGATAGCCAGCCATCGATGGTCGCCTTCAATGCCTTTGTGCCTGGAGATAGGGCAATCGGCATTTCAGATGCACCGGCAATGGGTTCCTATGAATTCTCGTTCAAGTTCGATGGGTCAGCTTTAGCTGGCAGTTTCAACGCGCCTCAGCCGTCTACATCTGTCCCTGGTACCATTGGTGGCACATTGAACTCCTTCAATGATGCTGGGACCTCAAATTTCTTTGGTGGGGAAATGATCGGTGCGAACAAGCAGGCTACCCAAACGTCACAGCCGCTATTCGATTTTGAAATGACCGGAGGACAGTCGATCAGTATGGACAATACGACTCAGGAAGATTCTGTTCTACCTGTGTTTGGTATGGGTGACGGTTCCTCTGCTGTTGACACGATGCAACCTACTTCCTCAAGTCTGTTCAATGCACTTGGTTGAGCACACCAGGGTCTAAAAGCATCGTTAGGACGTTGAGTACCCCCATAGCTCAGCGTCAAATGGTTCATCCAGTAACATACCTTCCAGTATCTTCTGCAGTACTGGAATTGATGGCGCCCTCGGAGGGACTACTACAAAACCTGCGGCAGCATTCAATTTCACATCGAGTTCAACCTCAGCCTTCGCATCCGGTAGACCTGCGTCAGTGAGTCTCATTGTCTTCTGACATCTGAATTCCCGCTGTTTGCTTTAGGTAGTTCTAGCGGCACTGGTACCGGTGGTTGACTGGTGGTTTCGAGAGTACTGGTGCTTTTGGGACGCCATTAGAGAATGTAAAATCTCAGTTCACTCTCGGGACGATGGTAGTGTAGCGGTGGTGACCAAGTGGTGATCAAGTGGTATCGTAATAGTAGCGTAATAGTATCATAGTATAGATGACTTTCCATAAGCAGCCTTTGTTCTTAGAATTGTATCATTGCGTATTGATTTGGTGAGAGCCCTTGGCGGAAACAGGCTCCCCCTACGCAAATCACGCATGGAAGGCACCCGACAAACAATTCTGTAAGAAATTAAAAACAAGGTCAAGAGTGCTAATAGCCATAATGTGATATGGATAAGGGGATCTCCAGGTGTTGGGAAATCCGCCCTTGCAGCTAGCATTTCGACTCGACTAGAGGGCATGGGTCGACATGTAATATCGTTTCGGTTCGACCGAACACAATCGGCCACAATCACCACAGATGCTCTTTGGTGTGTTGTCGCCTGTGATCTTGTCCACCAGCACACATCTCTTTGCCAATTCTTAGTCGAAGGCAGCAGAGGACATAGTTCATCTGACATCGATCGCCTTTTCAAATCCCTCATCGAGACACCATTATTCACACTGGATGAGTATGGTGGCCTCAGGAACGACTCGTCTGGCTGGGACGATTATGAAGGTCTCTTGCGTATGCTCAAGCATTGGGTTTAAGTAGACCACTTGAGGAAGTTCAAGTTGGTCATTACTAGCAGGCCTGAGAACCATATTGCTCAAATCTTCCCCGACTCTATTAGCACCCACATCGATATTCCCTCTGGCAGGGATGTTAAACCAGGAGATGGTACTTCTGATGACATCCGGATATTCCTTAGGTCACGACTTGATGCAATGGGTATGGAAGAGGCATGGATTGTACAGGCTGTTGATTACTTGGCTCCTCGTGCTGCTGGAATATTTATCTGGGCAACAACCGTTGCTGACTTCCTTCGATTGAACCCCAAAGTACAGTTTTCTGTTCTCCAATTGAAGGATGACACAGAAGGGCTAGAAAGCTTGTATTTCTTATACTCCACCGTCATCACAACATCGTTTGGACATGGTCTGACAGAGGCAGAGATCAAGGCAGTCACTTCAATTATGGGTGCAATGACATTTGCTAGGCAGCCACTCAACGACGACGTGCTTATTAGGCTTCTGGGAGTCAAGAGTCGGGCCATACTGGAGTTTGTCTGAAGAGGTCTTATGTCTGTCATCGACTCCGGCCCCATCCTCCATTTCCATCATCGATTGTTTGAGGACTTTCTGCCATCTTTTTCTTTCTGGCAAGCTAATCTTTCTGATATCCAGGATCGAAACCTTCATGAATGCCAACTTGCTGCATTGTGCCTGAACTGTATGGTGTCATCAAAGCTCCACTTCAACATGTGCAATTTGGAATCTTCAAACATAAAGAATGTGGATATTCAGGCCACTGTCAAGACCGCCATCTCCCCCCTTGTTTCATATTCATCTACGTTCTGGGCAGACAACCTTGTTCTCACTCCATATGATGAAACGTCAATGGAGGTGGTTAAATTTGTGATGTACGAGAAACTTTTGTTCTGGATCGAAGTGATGAACGTATTGGGAAAGGCTCATGAGGTCTCTGCAATCCTCAAACGGGCTTTATAATGGCCTACACTGGCGGTATGTCCTGAATTTGTTTCCTACAATACAGCTCTGAAACTGGCCAGCTAGTAAGAAGAAAAGGAGGAAATCGAGGCTCCAAGACGGAGGCAACGTGTCATGAAAGATATATGGGAAAAATGTTGGAGAGGCGGGGCATATTTTCAAATGTCCCAACACGAGCTCTAGGGCAAACGAAAGAAACCAATATGAAGGATACAATGTATTCCATTCAAGATGATCTGAGTATATCGCCCGAAATCAAGATTAGACAAGTGACAATATACTTAATTTTGCACATCCTGATCCACTAACCCTCTAAGATTCCACACGGCACCAATAGTACTTGTTTTATCGTTCCTAGTCGTAATTGCAGACAAGGAGCTCCATGTCAAGCTCATTCGGGAATTTTACAATGTGCGCAGTCGAGTTGGAGACAGCAAGATGATGGTTGTCTTCATGGTACAAACGGTTACATAATTCCACAGTATTCTACCTACTTATACTAACAGAATGTCTCAGATGTCTCAGATATAGTAAGTTGGCACATGGTACAATGGAGAAAACAACAGAACCTCATAGAAGAATATGATGTTACATCAAGTGAGCCAGTTCCATTTAACAGGGAATGATCACGTCAGACAAGTCATCATTTTTTGAGATAGAATGTGACAAGATTGCAACAATGTTGAAATCGGCAAGGTCAATGAGGGCAATGAAATGACAGGAAAGAGATGCTACATGCAACGGAATGAAGAGTGTTGGGAGCAGGTTAATTATCTTGTCTGAATTTATGACACGACTGCAGAGGTGATATTAGAAGAGGTGCAATGGCATCACCATGTGCACTTGTGATACATAGCATGTTGCAGTGACTCACCTCATTTTAACAAAGCTGGAAGCACCTGTGGGGTAGATATACAAACCATAGAGATGCATAGCTCGATCCAGAATGTCCCACCTTGGGATATTTTAAAATTGACAAAGCCCATGTGGTCATGCTCCCCGAGTCAGACCATATACAGTCAAACCTCTAATAAGGCATACCCCTCGGTCATGGTCAAAGTTGGTCAAAAGTATGCCTTATTAGAAAGTATGCCTTGATAGAAATTCACCTTTTTTCAGCTGGAAATTGACCAAAAACAGATTTATTTACAAGCTTACTACAGTATTTCTATGTGTAAATTAAGCCTTCCAACATGTTCTGCTCACCACCAACATTCACACTCAACTTAGAACAACTCCAGCCAACCCCTCAAAGCTTGGGTGTAGTCAGTAGTGTACTGCTATGTATATTACCCACTGCATCCCAGCATCTGCTTGTTGCAGTATACAAATACAGAGTTTTCTCTCTCTCTCTCCAACATGTTCTGCTCAGACTCAGGATTCAAAAGTCATCCAATTATGGAATTATAGAGCATCTGTTATCTGTGTTAGATTTGAGAGAAATCCACAGGCTAGAAAGGCTGGGCTTCAGGTTCACTGAGCTCTGTGCTAAGTTCAGAATTGGGTCAGAATATTTGAGAATAAGAGTTTCAGGACTGGGGACTGGGATATGATCTTATTACTAGTTACAAAATAATGCAGGCAAAGTATATAAGAGGTTTCAGGCTGCCTAAGAAGTGAAGTGAATACTAGAGACTTGTCAAAGAGAGTTCTAGATGGAGAGTGACAATGTAACCTGTCATATTAGTTATATTACAGGAGTATAACAGTATATGATCCTAGAGCTGCAGAAAATTATGAAAAAAACAAAATATTATTGATTAAATATATATAACATTGCTAAAACAATTGGAAAACTATTAGGGAAATGACAACTCAGGTGGCTGACATTTTAATAAAAAAGTATGTCTTATGCCACCCAAAAATTGTATACTCTAATCTTTATTAGAAAAGTATACTTTATACTCTACAAACCAACTTGGTAACTGGAAATAACTGGAAAATATATATTTTAATAGAGATATGCCTTATTAGAGGTTTTACTATAGTGAAAAACAATACAAAATTTCAGATATAGTAAATATAGTAATCAGAGGTAGTACCAAAAGATAGTTAGTAGGGTTAGGGGGTTAGGGTTAGGTTAGGGTTAGGGTTAGGGTTAGGGTTAGGTTAGGTTAGGGTTAGGGTTAGGTTAGGGTTAGGTTAGGGTTAGGGTTAGGGTTAGGTTAGG
>Ga0153980_1001064_pt1 | contig 11875 bp, 6 predicted proteins | sample TSGA064MetaG_FD_104722 | JGI IMG/M metagenome (GOLD analysis project Ga0153980, IMG submission 104722) | Attine ant fungus gardens microbial communities from Georgia, USA - TSGA064 MetaG | ecosystem: Host-associated > Fungi > Mycelium > Unclassified | place: USA: Georgia, Magnolia Springs State... | reverse complement strand
TTGCGTTTATCGCCATTCCCTCTGACTCTGCTGCGTCGCACAGAATTTAGGTTGGAGCCAGGCCTTATCCTGGCCTCCGTCCGAGACCGCAGGCGCTGTCTATCTCCGGATATTCCGCTTAATCCCCTGCGTAGACGGTGACAGAACCAAAAGAATTTTTTCTTAGCTGGATTCTGCTCACCGTGTTCGAGCGCTTATTACCCCGCGGGGTGAGTAAGTGAAGTGAGTTCCGGGGAAATCCTTTCCCGGTCAAATCCAGGAGCAAAAGCTAATGGCATTAAATCTTCAAGACAAACAAGCGATTGTTGCTGAAGTCAGCGAAGTAGCCAAAGGTGCGCTTTCAGCGGTTGTTGCGGATTCCCGTGGCGTTACCGTTGATAAAATGACCGAACTGCGTAAAGCAGGCCGTGAAGCTGGCGTTTACATGCGTGTTGTTCGTAACACCCTGCTGCGCCGCGTCGTTGAAGGTACTCAGTTTGAGTGCCTGAAAGACACGTTTGTTGGTCCGACCCTGATTGCATATTCTATGGAACACCCGGGCGCTGCTGCTCGTCTGTTCAAAGATTTCGCGAAAGCGAATGCAAAATTTGAGGTCAAAGCTGCAGCCTTTGAAGGTGAGCTGATCACGGCGGCCAATATTGACCGTCTGCAACGCTGCCGACCTACGAAGAAGCACTGGCACGTCTGATGTCGACCATGAAAGAAGCCGCTGCCGGCAAACTGGTCCGCACTCTGGCTGCTGTACGCGATGCAAAAGAAGCGGCTTAAGGCCTTATTCTTTTCTTCGTACCTGCTTACGTATAAACTTTTTCTGATTCTTAGGAACAATTGTCATGTCTATCACTAAAGACCAAATTCTGGAAGCTGTTGCAGCGATGTCCGTAATGGAAGTTGTTGAGCTGGTTTCTGCTATGGAAGAAAAATTCGGCGTTTCTGCTGCAGCTGCTGTAGCTGTTGCTGCGGGCCCGGCTGAAGCTGTTGAAGAAAAAACTGAATTCGACGTCGTACTGAAAGCTGTTGGCGCGAACAAAGTAGCAGTCATCAAAGCCGTACGTACTGCAACTGGTCTGGGCCTGAAAGAAGCCAAAGACCTGGTTGAAGCAACTGGCGTAATCAAAGAAGGCATCAGCAAAGATGACGCAGCTGCACTTGAAGCTGCTCTGAAAGAAGCTGGCGCTGAAGTTGAAGTTAAGTAAGACAGCCTTCGGGTTGCAGTCTGAGTAGTTTCAGACTGATGGCTGGTGACTTTTTGGTCACCAGCCTTTTTGCGCTACAGGGTCTCAATGGGGTTTCACACTGTTTGTCCATTGTTGCTCTTCAATATCTTTCTCTATCGACGACTTAATATACCGCTTTCCTGTGCGGGTTCCCTGCCTTCACAAAAGCGATGAAATGATTTAAGCGTGATAGAAAGAGGTATTGCACTGCTGCCGCGCAGCCAGTGAATCAAACAAAATCGTGTTGCATGAACTGTCCTGTCAGGACGGACAGCGTGGGTCGACTTGTCAGCTAGCTGAGGAACCCTATGGTTTACTCCTATACCGAGAAAAAACGTATTCGTAAGGATTTTGGTAAACGTCCGCAAGTACTGGACATACCTTATCTCCTTTCCATCCAGCTCGACTCGTTCCAGAAGTTTATCGAGCAAGATCCAGAAGGTCAGTACGGACTGGAAGCTGCATTCCGCTCTGTATTCCCTATTGCGAGCTACAGCGGCAACTCTGAGTTGCAGTATGTCAGCTACCGCCTGGGTGAACCTGTCTTTGACGTGAAAGAGTGTCAGATCCGTGGCGTGACCTATTCGGCACCGCTGCGCGTGAAACTGCGTCTGGTGATCTATGAGCGTGAAGCGCCAGAAGGCACCGTAAAAGACATTAAAGAACAAGAAGTCTACATGGGCGAGATTCCGCTCATGACCGACAACGGTACCTTTGTTATCAATGGTACCGAGCGCGTTATCGTTTCTCAGCTGCACCGTAGTCCCGGCGTGTTCTTTGATAGCGATAAGGGTAAAACCCACTCATCGGGTAAAGTGCTGTACAACGCACGTATCATCCCTTACCGCGGTTCATGGCTCGACTTTGAGTTTGACCCGAAAGATAACCTGTTTGTCCGTATTGACCGTCGTCGTAAGCTGCCGGCCACTATCATCCTGCGCGCGTTACAGTTCACTACACCTCAGATCCTCGATATCTTCTTTGAGAAAGTGGTGTTTGAAATCCGTGACAACAAGCTGCAGATGGAGCTGGTGCCTGAGCGCCTGCGCGGTGAAACCGCTACCTTCGATATCGAAGCGAACGGCACCGTCTACGTCGAAAAAGGTCGCCGCATTACTGCACGCCATATTCGTCAGCTGGAAAAAGATGGCATTCAGCACATCGAAGTCCCGGTTGAATATATCGCGGGCAAAGTGGTCGCTAAAGATTACATCGATGAGAGCACCGGTGAGCTGATTGTTGCAGCGAACATGGAACTGTCACTGGATCTGCTGGCTAAACTGAGCCAGTCCGGTCACAAGCGCATCGAAACGCTGTTCACCAACGATCTGGACCACGGTCCATATATGTCCGAGACCCTGCGTGTCGACCCAACCAGCGATCGCCTGAGCGCACTGGTTGAGATCTATCGCATGATGCGTCCTGGTGAGCCGCCAACACGCGAAGCTGCAGAGAACCTGTTTGAGAACCTGTTCTTCTCAGAAGATCGTTACGATCTTTCTGCGGTCGGTCGTATGAAGTTCAACCGCTCATTGCTGCGTGATGAAATCGAAGGTTCAGGCATCCTGAGCAAAGATGACATCATCGAAGTGATGAAGAAACTGATCGACATCCGTAACGGTAAAGGCGAAGTGGACGATATCGACCACCTCGGTAACCGTCGTATTCGTTCAGTGGGTGAAATGGCTGAGAACCAGTTCCGTGTTGGTCTGGTCCGTGTTGAGCGTGCGGTTAAAGAGCGTCTGTCTCTGGGCGACCTTGATACGCTGATGCCACAGGACATGATCAACGCGAAGCCGATTTCGGCTGCGGTGAAAGAGTTCTTTGGTTCAAGCCAGCTTTCTCAGTTTATGGATCAGAACAACCCGCTGTCAGAGATTACGCACAAACGTCGTATCTCTGCTCTCGGCCCGGGTGGTTTGACGCGTGAGCGTGCCGGCTTCGAAGTGCGTGACGTACACCCAACGCACTACGGTCGTGTCTGCCCAATCGAAACCCCTGAAGGTCCGAACATCGGTCTGATCAACTCCTTGTCTGTCTATGCACAGACCAATGAGTACGGTTTCCTTGAAACACCTTATCGCCGTGTTATCGACGGTCTGGTTTCTGACGAGATTCACTACCTCTCTGCTATCGAAGAGGGTAACTACGTTATCGCTCAGGCGAACGCCCCTCTGGATGACAACGGCGCGTTTGTTGATGACCTGGTCACCTGCCGTAGCAAAGGCGAATCAAGTCTGTTCAGCCGCGATCAGGTTGACTACATGGACGTTTCCACCCAGCAGGTGGTTTCTGTCGGTGCATCCCTGATCCCGTTCCTGGAACACGATGACGCCAACCGCGCCCTGATGGGTGCGAACATGCAACGTCAGGCCGTTCCGACTCTGCGTGCTGATAAGCCGCTGGTTGGTACCGGTATGGAACGTGCTGTTGCCGTTGACTCCGGTGTAACAGCCGTGGCGAAACGTGGCGGTACCGTACAATACGTTGACGCATCACGTATCGTTATCAAAGTTAACGAAGACGAAATGCATGCTGGCGAAGCCGGTATCGACATTTACAACCTGACCAAATATACCCGTTCTAACCAGAACACCTGCATCAACCAGATGCCATGTGTTTCTCTGGGTGAGCCGGTTGAGCGCGGCGACGTGCTGGCAGATGGCCCGTCCACCGATCTGGGTGAACTGGCTCTGGGCCAGAACATGCGCGTGGCGTTCATGCCGTGGAACGGCTACAACTTCGAAGACTCCATCCTGGTCTCCGAGCGCGTGGTTCAGGAAGATCGCTTTACGACTATCCACATTCAGGAACTGGCTTGCGTGTCGCGTGACACCAAACTAGGGCCGGAAGAGATCACTGCTGATATCCCGAACGTGGGTGAAGCTGCACTCTCTAAACTGGATGAGTCAGGCATCGTCTACATCGGTGCTGAAGTGACCGGTGGCGACATTCTGGTTGGTAAGGTAACGCCTAAAGGTGAAACCCAGCTGACGCCAGAAGAAAAACTGCTGCGCGCTATCTTCGGTGAAAAAGCCTCTGACGTGAAAGATTCGTCACTGCGCGTGCCGAATGGCGTGTCAGGTACCGTGATCGACGTTCAGGTCTTTACCCGCGATGGCGTGGAAAAAGACAAACGTGCGCTTGAAATCGAAGAGATGCAGCTGAAGCAGGCCAAAAAAGACCTGTCTGAAGAACTGCAGATCCTGGAAGCGGGCCTGTTCAGCCGTATCCAGAACGTACTGATTTCGGGTGGCGTTGAAGCAGACAAACTGGACAAGCTGCCGCGCGAGCGCTGGCTGGAACTGGGTCTGACTGACGAAGCCAAGCAAAACCAGCTGGAGCAGCTGGCAGAGCAGTACGACGAACTGAAGCACGAGTTTGAGAAAAAACTCGAAGGTAAGCGTCGTAAGATCACCCAGGGCGATGATCTGGCACCAGGCGTGCTGAAAATCGTTAAGGTTTATCTGGCTGTTAAGCGTCAGATTCAGCCGGGTGACAAAATGGCAGGCCGTCACGGTAACAAAGGTGTTATCTCCAAGATCAACCCGATCGAAGATATGCCTTACGATGAAAACGGCACGCCGGTTGACATCGTTCTGAACCCGCTGGGCGTACCATCGCGTATGAACATCGGTCAGATTCTGGAAACGCACCTGGGTATGGCAGCGAAAGGTATCGGCGAGAAAATCAACGCCATGCTGAAGAAGCAGGAAGAAGTCGCGAAACTGCGCGAATTCATCCAGCGCGCCTATGACCTGGGTACCGATCTGCGTCAGCGTGTTGATCTGAACACCTTCTCTGATGACGAAGTACTGCGTCTGGCTGAGAACCTGAAGAAAGGTATGCCAATCGCCACGCCGGTGTTTGATGGCGCGAAAGAGAGCGAGATCAAAGAGCTGCTGCAGCTCGGCGGCCTGCCTTCTTCCGGTCAGATTACCCTGTTTGACGGCCGTACCGGTGAGCAGTTCGAACGTCAGGTAACCGTTGGCTACATGTACATGCTGAAACTTAACCACCTGGTTGATGACAAGATGCATGCACGTTCTACCGGTTCCTATAGCCTGGTTACTCAGCAGCCGCTGGGTGGTAAGGCGCAGTTCGGTGGTCAGCGCTTTGGTGAGATGGAAGTATGGGCACTGGAAGCATATGGTGCCGCGTATACCCTGCAGGAAATGCTTACCGTTAAGTCTGATGACGTCAACGGCCGTACCAAGATGTATAAAAACATCGTTGACGGTAACCATCAGATGGAACCGGGCATGCCGGAATCCTTCAACGTACTGTTGAAAGAGATTCGCTCGCTGGGTATCAACATCGAGCTGGAAGACGAGTAACCCCTTTTCAGGCTGCGGCTTGCCGCCGCCTGAAAGCGCAGGGTTTAAAGCGCTCGCAATTGTACTGGTTACGGGGCGTTCAATTTCGGTTGGACGCCCCCTGAGTCTCACTCCGACGGGAGCTAATCCGTGAAAGACTTACTTAAGTTTCTGAAAGCGCAAACTAAGACCGAAGAGTTTGATGCGATCAAAATTGCGCTGGCTTCGCCAGACATGATCCGTTCCTGGTCTTTTGGTGAAGTGAAAAAGCCAGAAACCATTAACTACCGTACTTTTAAGCCAGAGCGCGATGGTCTGTTCTGTGCCCGTATCTTCGGGCCGGTAAAAGACTATGAGTGCCTGTGCGGCAAGTATAAGCGCCTCAAACACCGTGGTGTGATTTGTGAGAAGTGCGGCGTTGAAGTGACCCAGACTAAAGTACGCCGTGAGCGTATGGGCCACATTGAACTGGCGTCGCCGACTGCGCACATCTGGTTCCTGAAGTCACTGCCATCGCGTATCGGCTTACTGCTGGATATGCCACTGCGTGACATCGAGCGCGTGCTCTACTTTGAATCTTACGTGGTAATCGAAGGTGGCATGACCAACCTCGAGAAGCGTCAGATCCTGACTGAAGAGCAGTACCTTGACGCTCTGGAAGAGTTCGGTGACGAGTTCGACGCCAAAATGGGCGCCGAAGCGATCCAGGCCCTGTTGAAAAACATGGATCTGGAGCAGGAGTGCGAGCAGCTGCGTGAAGAGCTGAACGAAACTAACTCCGAAACCAAACGTAAAAAACTGACCAAGCGCATCAAGCTGCTGGAAGCGTTCGTCCAGTCTGGCAACAAGCCAGAGTGGATGATCCTGACCGTGCTGCCTGTTCTGCCACCGGATCTGCGTCCGCTGGTACCGCTGGATGGTGGTCGTTTCGCTACGTCGGATCTGAACGATCTGTATCGTCGCGTGATCAACCGTAACAACCGTCTGAAGCGCCTGCTGGATCTGGCTGCGCCAGACATCATCGTGCGCAACGAAAAGCGTATGTTGCAGGAAGCGGTCGATGCACTGCTGGACAACGGTCGTCGCGGTCGTGCGATCACCGGTTCTAACAAGCGTCCGCTGAAATCGCTGGCTGACATGATCAAAGGTAAGCAGGGTCGTTTCCGTCAGAACCTGCTGGGTAAACGTGTCGACTATTCTGGTCGTTCGGTTATCACCGTTGGTCCATACCTGCGTCTGCATCAGTGCGGTCTGCCGAAGAAAATGGCACTCGAACTGTTCAAACCGTTTATTTACGGCAAGCTGGAACTGCGTGGCCTGGCCACCACCATCAAAGCCGCGAAGAAAATGGTTGAGCGCGAAGAAGCGGTTGTCTGGGATATCCTCGACGAAGTGATCCGTGAGCACCCGGTTCTGCTGAACCGTGCGCCTACGCTGCACCGTCTGGGTATTCAGGCCTTTGAACCGGTTCTGATCGAAGGTAAAGCGATCCAGCTGCACCCGCTGGTTTGTGCGGCTTATAACGCCGACTTCGATGGTGACCAGATGGCTGTTCACGTACCGCTGACGCTGGAAGCCCAGCTGGAAGCGCGTGCGCTGATGATGTCGACCAACAACATCCTGTCACCTGCGAACGGCGAGCCAATCATCGTTCCTTCTCAGGACGTTGTACTGGGTCTGTATTACATGACCCGTGACTGTGTTAACGCCAAAGGCGAAGGCATGGTGCTGACTGGCCCGAAAGAAGCTGAGCGTATTTATCGCGCCGGCCTCGCCTCTCTGCATGCTCGCGTTAAGGTGCGTATCACCGAACACGAGAAGAATGAGCAGGATGAGTGGGTTGCTAAAACCAGCATCATCGATACCACGATTGGCCGTGCCATCCTGTGGATGATCGTGCCAAAAGGTCTGCCTTTCTCCATCGTTAACCAGGCGCTGGGCAAAAAAGCTATCTCCAAAATGCTGAACACCTGTTACCGCATTCTGGGCCTGAAGCCGACCGTTATCTTTGCTGACCAGACCATGTACACCGGTTTCGCTTATGCTGCCCGTTCAGGCGCGTCAGTCGGCATCGACGACATGGTTATTCCAGAGAAGAAAGTGGAAATCATCACTGAAGCGGAAGCGGAAGTGGCTGAGATCCAGGAGCAGTTCCAGTCTGGTCTGGTAACCGCAGGCGAACGTTATAACAAAGTCATCGATATCTGGGCTGCAGCCAACGAACGTGTTGCCAAGGCGATGATGGAAAACCTCTCTACCGAAGTCGTCATTAACCGTGACGGCGAAGAAGAGCGCCAGGTTTCCTTCAACAGCATCTTTATGATGGCTGACTCAGGTGCGCGTGGTTCTGCTGCACAGATTCGTCAGCTGGCCGGTATGCGTGGTCTGATGGCGAAGCCAGATGGCTCCATCATCGAAACACCAATCACGGCGAACTTCCGTGAAGGGTTGAACGTACTCCAGTACTTCATCTCAACCCACGGTGCACGTAAAGGTCTTGCGGATACCGCACTGAAAACAGCGAACTCCGGTTATCTGACGCGTCGTCTGGTTGACGTTGCCCAGGATCTGGTGGTTACCGAAGATGACTGTGGTACACACGAAGGCATCATGATGACGCCTGTCATCGAAGGTGGCGACGTTAAAGAGCCACTGCGTGAACGTGTACTGGGTCGTGTGACTGCTGAAGACGTTCTGAAGCCGGGTACTGCTGATATTCTGGTCCCACGCAACACGCTGCTCGATGAGCACTGGTGTGACGTGCTGGAACTGAACTCAGTCGACAGCCTGAAAGTCCGCTCGGTAGTAGGTTGTGAAACCGACTTTGGTGTGTGTGCGCATTGCTACGGTCGCGACCTGGCACGTGGTCACATCATCAACAAAGGTGAAGCGATCGGTGTTATCGCGGCACAGTCCATCGGTGAGCCAGGTACACAGCTGACGATGCGTACGTTCCACATCGGTGGTGCGGCATCACGTGCGGCTGCTGAATCCAGCATTCAGGTGAAGAACAAAGGTACCATCAAGCTGACCAACGCCAAGTCGGTAACGAACTCGGCAGGCAAGCTGGTGATCACCTCGCGTAACGTTGAACTGAAAATGATCGACGAATTTGGTCGTACCAAAGAGAGCTATAAAGTTCCTTACGGTTCTACCATGGCGAAAGGTGATGGTGAGCAGGTTGCAGCGGGCGAAACCGTCGCAAACTGGGATCCGCATACCATGCCAGTCATCACCGAAGTGGGCGGTTTCATTCGCTTCACGGATATGGTTGATGGCCAGACGATTACCCGTCAGACAGATGACTTAACCGGTCTGTCTTCGCTGGTGGTTCTGGACAGTGCTGAACGTACTGCAGGCGGTAAAGATCTGCGTCCTGCGCTGAAAATTGTTGATGCCAACGGCAACGACGTTCTGATCCCAGGCACCGATATGCCGGCTCAGTACTTCCTGCCAGGTAAAGCGATTGTTCAGCTGGAAGATGGCGTTAAGATCAGTGCTGGTGACACGTTAGCGCGTGTTCCGCAGGAATCTGGCGGTACCAAGGATATTACCGGTGGTCTGCCACGCGTTGCTGACCTGTTCGAAGCGCGTCGTCCGAAAGAGCCAGCTATTCTGGCGGAGATCAGCGGCATCATCTCCTTCGGTAAAGAGACCAAAGGTAAGCGTCGTCTGGTCATTACTCCGCTGGATGGCAGTGAGCCATACGAAGAGATGATTCCGAAATGGCGTCAGCTGAACGTGTTCGAAGGTGAACGTGTTGAGCGCGGTGACGTGGTTTCCGATGGCCCAGAGTCTCCACATGACATCCTGCGCTTGCGTGGCGTGCATGCGGTGACCCGTTACATCACTAACGAAGTGCAGGAAGTTTACCGTCTGCAGGGCGTTAAGATTAACGATAAGCACATCGAAGTCATCGTTCGTCAGATGCTGCGTAAAGCAACCATCGTGAGCGCAGGAAGTGCAGACTTCCTGGAAGGTGAGCAGGCTGAATTCTCTCGCATCAAGATCTCTAACCGTGATCTGGAAGCGAACGGAAAAGTCGGCGCAACCTTCATGCGTGACCTGCTGGGTATTACCAAAGCGTCACTGGCTACCGAATCGTTCATCTCTGCAGCCTCGTTCCAGGAGACCACACGTGTCCTGACCGAAGCAGCAGTAGCAGGCAAGCGTGACGAACTGCGCGGCCTGAAAGAGAACGTGATCGTGGGTCGTCTGATCCCGGCCGGTACCGGTTATGCGTACCATCAGGATCGTATGCGCCGCAAAGCGGCAGGTGAAGTTCCGGTTGCACCGCAGGTGACTGCGGATGAAGCCTCAGCCAGCCTGGCTGAACTGTTGAACGCCGGTCTCGGCGGCAACAAAGACGATTAATCGTCCTTTGCCTGATAAAAACCCTGCCTCGGCAGGGTTTTTTTTTGTCTCAGATTCAGCCATTCCAGTCACTGCGGCTGATACCAATATCTTTCAGCTGACTGTCGCTTAACTTCGACAGGATGAGGCGCGTCTCACGCCGCAGTTGCCAGCGTTTGTAACTGCGCCACAGATAACGAACCAGGTGGTAAGGCGTGCCTGTAAACGGTTTAGCTGCGCGATTCTCGTCATATCCCATGATAGTGCCCTCAGTGAAGTGTCTGAGGACCATTTTCAGTGGATTTCTCTGTATGATACAGACGCAAAAATCACTTTTATTTAACATACAGTTTGCCGTCATGACGATCTGAATGGTAAAAAAGAGACGGAACTGTACTGGTTACGGCTCAGCATCTGAGCCTGTGGAGATACAATGACCCGCTATGAACATCTGGCTACGCTGCTGGCTCAGCGTATCGAACAAGGCTTATATCGCAGCGGTGAGCGCCTGCCTTCAGTACGCAGTCTGAGTACGGAGCATGGCGTCAGTATCAGTACCGTGCAGCAGGCTTATCATCTGCTGGAAGAGAAGCAGATGATTACACCGCAGTCGCGCTCCGGCTATTTTGTGGCGTCACGCAAAGCAACGCCGCCGATCCCTGCGCTGACCCGTCCCGCCCAGCGGCCGGTTGAGGTGACACAGTGGGATGCGGTGCTGGAATTGATTAACGGCCGTCTGGAAGATGATGTGTTGCAGCTGGGCAGTGGCATGCCCGATTTGACCCAGCCGACGCTTAAGCCGCTGTGGAAAGCTTTCAGCCGCCAGGCGCAGAAGCAGGACATGGCGCTGCTGAATTATGACAACCTTTATGGTGTGCTCGCGCTGCGGCAACAGGTTGCACGGCTGGCGATAGACAGCGGCTGTCAGCTCACGGCCGATGACATTGTCATTACGACCGGCTGCCACGAAGCGTTATCGGTCGCCGTACGCGCGGTCTGTGAGCCGGGCGATATCATTGCTGTTGAGTCACCGTCGTTTCACGGCATCATGCAAACCCTGCGCGGCTTTGGCATTCGTGCCATTGAAATCCCGACGGATGCGGTCACCGGCATCAGTCTGGAAGCGCTGGAACTGGCCTTTGATCAATGGCCGATCAAAGCGGTGGTCGTGGTGCCGAACTGCAATAATCCGCTGGGATTCATCATGCCCGAACAGCGTAAGCGGGCATTGCTGGCGCTGGCGCAGCGGTTTGATGCCGCCGTGATTGAAGATGATGTTTATGGTGAGTTAGCCTGGGAATACCCGCGCCCCTCCACAATTAAAGCGCTGGATCTCGATGGCCGGGTTCTGCTGTGCAGCTCCTTTTCCAAAACGCTGGCGCCAGGTCTGCGCGTCGGCTGGGTTGCACCTGGTCGTTATCGCGATCGCGTGCTGCACATGAAATATATTGTCACAGGCTCAACCGCGACGCAGCCTCAGCATGCGGTCTCTGAGTTTATCCGCCAGGGACATTATCAGCCCCATCTGCGCCGGATGCGGCAAATCTATCATCGTAACTATGAAACCTTTAGCTGCTGGGTACGCCACTACTTTCCCTGCGGCATCTGCGTTTCCCGTCCTCAGGGCGGCTTTCTGATGTGGATTGAACTCCCCGAAGCGTTTGATGCGGTCCGGCTTAACCGGGAACTGCGCGAGTCAAAAATTCAGATTGCTGTAGGCTCACTGTTTTCAGCGTCGGGTAAATATCGTAACTGTCTGCGCTTAAACTACGGGCTGCCGATCAACGAGCAGACTGAACAGGCGCTGGCGCTGGTGGGTGCGGCCGTCGAACGTGCCATGCTCTCGTGCCAGCATGAGACGCAGACTTCCACCTCGACTCCCGCATAGCGAAAAGAAGAAGCAGGGCCGGCAAGAGGAGGGAACCGGCCCTGGTCAGATAACCTTAACCTGACGGATGCCACGTTAAGGTTTTGGATCACAGCACGCCA
>Ga0153980_1001061_pt1 | contig 11888 bp, 16 predicted proteins | sample TSGA064MetaG_FD_104722 | JGI IMG/M metagenome (GOLD analysis project Ga0153980, IMG submission 104722) | Attine ant fungus gardens microbial communities from Georgia, USA - TSGA064 MetaG | ecosystem: Host-associated > Fungi > Mycelium > Unclassified | place: USA: Georgia, Magnolia Springs State... | reverse complement strand
TAAGTGGATTTTTGAATCAAATAGAAGCATGTATAAAATCTCTAGAATATTCTGATTAAGCTTCAAACTATACTTTTTAAAAACAATATTAAACATATGGTAAAAGGAAATTGTCGTACAATTTCCTTTTACTTAAATAATTATTAAGGTGTTAAATCAATTGCTGTAAGAACTATGGTCAATACAGCGTAACCAATTCCATAGACAACCTGCTCGATGTAAAACCACGCTTCCCTGTTTAGATTGTCATCCCAATCGTTGCCCAATGTAGATACTTCTGGTTTTACATAATCCATTTATTAACCCCCTTATTTCTATATTTTATAAATAACAGCATAAAAGATAAACTATTATTTATAAGCTAATCTGGTAATTCACTCTTTTATATAGCAAATCAAGATTATTTAAATCTTCCTCTATTAAATCTATTTCAATATCTTTTTCTTGCCACACTTTAGGAAGATGTTCTTGCGTTTTATTCATATCATCAATACATTTAATTGTTTTTGCAATTTCTCGGGTTATGTCATAAGTCCAAATTTTAGCAAGTCCTGCATCCCAATATTCTATTAAAGAATGTCTTCTTATATTGCCAACAACAAATGGTAAATAAGTTGACGCTACAATATCTCCATTTGCTCGTATTGTAGTTTGATTTAGAATTATTTTTCTCTCACTAAATCTAATCAAGTGATCGACAGGGTCACCCCACTCTATATTAGGAAGTTCACCACTTTTATTTATTTCGTTTATAGTTCTTACGAACTTTCTATATTGTTCTTGTGATGGTTTAATGTCTAATAAATTTTCTGTAGCACGCCCCATTAGCATCAGTGGCTGTGTTCTAAAATTAACATTATATAAACCATAACTTCTTAATAGTGAATGAACCTCTTTAATCTCTTCAACATTAAAGCTAGTCGGAGTAAAAGCAAAATTTGGTTCAATCCCAACTTTTTTAAGGACCTCTATTGCTCTTTTAACTCCTTCAAATGCCCCTGAATAATTTCGTAATCTGTCATGACTTTTTTCACAAGCACCATCTATACTAAGTTGGATTGTAGTAATTCCCGCTTTTTTTAAATCAAACGCTACCTTTTCTGTTAATAACATCCCGTTAGTAACCATAGCAACATTAGGTATACCACTCTTTCGCAATCTCTTTATACACTCTAAAATTAATTTTTTTCGTAACAAAGGTTCCCCACCACAGAAACATACATTTAAAACTCCTACTTTACAAATATCATCAATAAAATTAAGAACATCAGAATCACTTAATTCATCTTTAACCTGAAAATTGTCTCCACTATGATTATAACAATGTAAACATCTAAAATTACATTTATTAGTGATATCTATTGCAACCTGATGTGGAGCTATTAATACTTCATAATTTCCCATTATATTCCCTCCTAAAATATGTAACTTAGAACCTCTACATCCCTCTTACCTAACTCGTTTTTTAAAATTGCTTCACTTTCAAAATTATTAGTTAATAACTCCAATTTTATTTTTTCTGATTGCATATCGTCGACTATCGATAAAAATTTTATTTTACTTATATCTGTAACAGCAATATCTAGCAAAATATTACTTACAAAATCTATCATATGTCCCATATTTTCATGTGGCATAATAACCAATCCAAAAGTACTGACTGGAATTTTTTGTCTTGTAGGTATTAGAATTGATAAAACCCCCTTTATAATTCCATTTTTGCTCAAAACAAAGAACTCTTCTGAGAACAAAAATAGTTTTTCTCTATATAAAACCTCGTCTTTATATTCCTCTTCCATCCTATTTGGGTTAAGATACAAAGACAACTCCTCTTTACAATTATCCATATTTTCAATCACAAATTCCTTTAATTCTAACAAATCATTCTCATCAGCATTCTCAATCACTAAATCTTCTGAAATTGTTCTTGTATAGTTTTTCATGTATGGATTCTTCCCTTCTCTCCATGTTACTAGACCTGCTGTACTAAATTTAAATAGAATATCTATAAAATCTTTTTTTAGAGTATCCCTATCTACATTTTTAAATATTTTCAATGCTTCAGTAACTACATCTTCTGGATATCTTTCTCCATCACATAATTTTAAAAACTCATATGCAATCGGGTTTACTATAATTTCATTTAGCATCGGATGATTTTTAGACCAACAAGTTACGTAACCGTTTTTTTCCTTACGAAAATAAGTCAAATTTTCATTAGAAAATAAGGGCTTTGATCTTTCTAATAACTTCAAATTTGCATCGTTTAAATCTTTGATATACATATCACACCTCCAAATAAACTAAGCTCCTTGTTACGTTTTTTATAAAGATTCTATCCCACCATAATCCATACATAAAACAAGTTAACGCTTACGATAATGTTAAAATTATTTTATATCAATTCATATGTACACCTCCCACATTTAATTCGTCCATACGAAAATCGACCCTCTAATAAAAATTCACGAAAATATTTTTGATTTAAATAACATTGTTTGTTGCTTTGATTCTATTATAATACAATGATATTTTTTTTCAAGCATTTTTTTGTTGGTTTGTCAAGATAAATGCATACTTGTTCATAAAAAGACTTAAATGAAGTTTTCCACTCTAAGCATTTTCTTGGGCGAGATTGATTAAATAATAGCCTCATAACACTCTTCTTCTGAAATTTGAGCTAAATGGTTTTTTATACTAATCCGCAGTTAAAATGATATATTCAAAAAAGCGCGATGAACGATAGACTTAACGAGGTTATTGTTCAAAGATTGAACAGTGTGAAAAAGCCTGTCAATCATTAGATCAAGAGAGAAGGGAAAAGGGGCTGGCAAAGCAAATTTCACGAATTTTGCTCCAGTCTTGTTCAATAAAATTCATTTTAGGCGTGCAAGCAGGAATAGGCAACTTTTTAATAATCAGGAATAACAAGTTCTTTGAATTTGTGCCAAGAAGCGTGATCACCTATAAAGCCATGAACTTATCTGAATAAGCAGCTGATAATTATTCAAGAAATTATTCGTTGCCAATGCTCACCGTCTATGGGTGAGGTTGCTCCATAATCATGTACACATTCGCGAACTTGTTGATGTGCAATTAGTTGTAAATAATAGCCAAAATTTTTAAGAACAAGTAATATGTCTTCCATATAACTTAGTATACTTTTTCTTGAATAGGAGGCATTTTTTTTATTTTGAAATTAATAAGCGTTATTGCATTTTGTAATGCTCTATCAATAAAAGTTCTAAGTCATTTATCTCAATATGATTATGACTTATCTTGACAAAAACAGCATCCTATACATGGAAAAAAGAAAAAATTATCGTCTCCTTGATCGTAGGCGATATGACCATGACTGTCTCATTTATTCACGTTTCAATGGAGAATTTGAACTAAAATCACGCTATTAAATGATTATTTAACTGGGCTTAAGTCCTACTTAGCTAACAATTAAAAAAAAGAGTCACCAAATTCCCGTTCCCTGCAATACTAATTATGAGAAGGAATCATTAAATGGATTTTTTCCCGAATCAGAAGGAGCGTGTTGAACCGTGATGAAACGAAAAATTGTGTTGCGCTTTATTGTGGGAGCCGATGAAGACAACAATTACAAATATAAAAATGTCACCTTAAGAAACATCCGCCCGGAATTAAATGACAACCAAATGTGTGAGTTTGTGAGAAGGTACTGCTCTCTGACCGCAAATGTCTTAGCGGAAGCCGTGGTGGTGGATGAGCGTCGCTTAATTATCTATGAAGAAACGGAGGTCATCGAAGAAGACTTTCTTTTGGAAGAGGAAGATTCATCGGTGATGAAAGAAGGGGGGGAACGTTCCGAAAAAGGGGCGGTGAGGGCCTCAAATCAAGAGAACGAGGCCCCGTTAACCCCGACAAATAAAGTAGAAGCTAAACCAGGAAGCCCCACTCTTAGTAAAAGCACTTTAACAGCAGCCAATCCATGGGAACTCTTAGAAAGTACTGAGCTTTTGAGGGCAGGGACTCCCACGCAAGAGCTGTTAAAACAAGGCGTTCAAGGAAAACAACCGCCAAAGATCCAACGATTAAAGCATCCGTCAGCTTGTAAGCAAGATCAGGCCTCCAAAGGATTAGGCGTTGGAAACAAATTAGAGCCACCGCTTTTTTCCAAGGATAAACCACCAGCAACGCTTGCTACAGCCAGTCTACCTTTAACCGTTGACCAGAATCTGTTTGAGGTTGCGGCTTCGCTGAATTCCCAGTCCAATGGTTTGGAGGCGTTGGGAGAAGGAACGCAATGTCAAGGATTAACTGCCCCAGGTAAGGAACCCCTTCCGTCAGACCTTAACCAACAAAGTCCACCGCTCACCCAAAAATCAGTCCCGTCGCCAACCATGATCAGAAAAAAATCAGGGAATCCTCGAAAAGGAGGCATCATCGAAGAGGAAATCGAGATTTGGTTGGATGACGACCAAGATCAGTCCCCAGAAGCCTTATTGGCTCTCATCCAAGAGGCACTGGAACCCTCAAAAGGATGCAGTCAATCCGCTTCTTTTCAGCAAGCTTCTATCCAAGGACTGTCACCGTCTCTTGAGGATCTCAACGATTCAGACCTGGAAGGAGATCCGGATGTTCTTGATGGCTATGAACCTTTCCCTAAATCACGGGTCAGACCCGTTAAGAAAAAGGGGATGCATCCACCTGTGGGCGGTAATCGCACCAAGTCGTCAAAGAAAAAACGTTGAGGGGTAAAAAGTACTGAGTTCATTAGCTAAGAGGTTTTTTGGTTAGATTAAGGTGTGTCTAAAAACTCTCCTTTTATTGGGTCACTATCTGGATGAAAAGTTAAAAACTGATGAAAGAACGACCGTTAAAGTGTTTGACCACACGACTCAAAAATTAGTAAAGGCTATTTCGTCATGTCTTAATAAATCTTCTTAAAAGTGCTATTAACAGAACAGATCTAATCAAGCTTTGTGGTGAATATTTATATAAAGATTTTTTGAAAAGCAGTTGCCCTTTACACGCCTTTAACTAAAAATCATGTATTTTATAACGCTAACAAAAGGACGGCTTTTGTTTTTATGGCGTATTATTTATTTGAGCTTGGCTATGTTAGTGTCCTAAGTGAAAAAAGGATTTAAAAACATTCGCATTTGAAATTCCGATCCATATACAACATGTCATGAATTGTATAACAGCGAAAGGAGTGGAAATGTGTCAAAACTGAAAACGATATGAGCTTGAAAAGGCATTAAACAGATAGAACTAGCGAGGATGATAGGATTAAATTACCCTGATCTGAGTCGCTATATTGGGAGCTATCAAGATATTAGTCTGACTAAAGCTAAAATAATAGCCGGTTTTTTAAATGTAAAGATAGACGATTTTGCTTAATTAAAAACATAGTTGCTAGGAATAAACATGTTCCTAGTAAGTACCTTTTTAATTTAAATACGCACACCTTAACCTTAACGAAAAAAACCTCTAATCCAACCAAGGACTAGAGGTTTTAAGCTATTTACGGTCTTTTTAGTTTTCCTTGTTTTAATAAATTTAACATCTGAGTATTTTGCTGTGCTGTGCCTGTGTAATTACTAATCCCATTTGCTTTTGCAATTTTGCTACGGTGATTAAGTGACGAGTCTACTTTAATTGCATTCAAAGCATTAACAATAGATGTCCCTCCAGCTTGTTTCCCTTGATAATAGCTAGTTATCGGTGCAGGGGTTGGAGTCGATGTAGACGATTGATTTCGTAAGAGGTTAAGTAATTGAGTGTTTTGCGCTGCTGTCCCCGTGTAGTTGGTGATTCCGTGTTGTTGTGCCAATCTTGCACGGTTTGCAAAGCTGGAATCCATCCCGTTGGCATTCATCCAATCCACGATTGATAATATTGTTGAGTTGATGTTATTATTGCTATTATTACTACCGCTATTATTATTTGATGTTAATCCACTTAACTTATCAAATTCAGCTTCAACTAGAGCTAAAAAACGTTGCCAACCTAAATCTAGCGTTCGGTGAGGACAATACTTGCCGTTCCACATCTGATGAGTCCGGACATTGGCTAAAGATATGTCATGATCTTGCATCAGCTTGGCCACTAACCACGCTGCATTTTGCTCCGCTTTCGTAAAACGATTGCCACCACTTTTTGAATAACAAATTTCAACCCCAATGGATTTGCGGTTTCCAGTACCGTTTGCCCCATCGCCAGCATGCCAACCGTTGCGATTTAGGGGTAATCCTTGAACAATTTCAATATCATCTACCGCAAAATGGACACTTGATTGTTATTACGAATCATATAAGCAATTTCATTATGAGCTGAAGCATCATTGGCTGTATTATGAACCGTAATAAATTGCGGTGTCATCATATAAGGGGCTTTAATGTTGTACTTGTCACTTGCTACTAAGCTTTGTCTGATGTTTATTGTCATCTTATATCTCTCCTTTAGCTTTAAAACTGATTGCTCTTCTATTTTTGTAAAACATCAATCAAATCTTTTAATTTCTGTGGGATCGGTAAACTTGTTTTGCTCACATTTTCTAAAAAGGACAACAGTTCATTAGCTAAGTAAAAAAAGATGACAGCATCTCTCATGAGTTGCCCCTCACCTACTACGATTTGATCTAACAAGTGAGCCACCGCTATCAGTGATAAGATTAATACTTTTTTGGCAATTCCTTTAAAACCGATCCGGCTATTTAACTTACCGAGATATCCTGCTACTGCAACCCCACTCACATAATCACATAATCAATCGCCATAAAAGTAATTAATATTTGTAGTAATAGTGACCATCCTCCAAATATAAAAGAGACGATAGCCCCCATCGCCCCTGTCATCATCTTGATTAAATTTTCCATACTAAACCTCTTCTTGTAACTTTTTTTCGACTTCCTCACGCCAAAGCATCGGTACGTCTTCAACTTTTCTCAATCCGGCTTTAATGAGATCATAATAAATTTTAACCAAGACTAAGCACCCCCTTTCACGATTAATTCCGCTAATTCTGCGATTGCTAATTGAGTTTCTAACCTTTCTTTTTCTTGCATTTCTGCCATTTCAGCAATTGCCAGTTTTAGATTTTCTTGTTGCAAACTTTCTAATGTATTAGATCCTTCGTTGATAGGCGCTTCTGGTTCTTCATAATCTTCATTTAAAATGATTTTCTCACCATCAAATTTATAAAGTAATGGACGGAAATTTAATTCAAAATCTTCTGGAATCAAGCCAGTAGGTGTTTGGATTTCTTCTCCGGTCTCTTCCACACGGTAACATGATACTGCTCAAGTTCAATCACCTGGCCATTTAATCCACCTGTAACGACATAGGCAACTACTAAATTATTTTTATTCAATTGCAAAATCATGTTCTCACCCCTACAATTCTTGTTATCACTGTGATATTAGACGTATTTTGTTTGCTGGCGTTGGCCGTTGCGTTACCACTCCAACGCCAGACTTGATTCTGATCAATTCGTATTGTTCGCCCTTCTCTTCGTAATGTCGATTCGCTTATTTCCAAGCCGGGGTCGTCTATATTATCAGATAAGTTTTTATCTCTTATGACGTAGGTTGATCTAGAAGCGATATGCTCTCCCAACAAATATTCTCCTGAGCCAGCAAAAAAACGTCCGTAAAATTTTAGATAGGTATAGCTTTCGACACCATCGACTATAGTAATTTCTGTCCCCTCTGCGCTGATGGATCCGCTCCACAAGATTTTTTCAGTCGGGAAATCTTCCGGATCTGGACTCCAATCGGTTGCTCTATCTCCTTTTTCAAATTTCAATTGTGAAAGAGATACACTTCCGTTCCTATCAAGGGCAAATCTAAAGTTCTCTATATGAGCTGGACGAGATCCAGTATTCGCAGTCACACTAAAATATATCCATGTATCGAGAGGATCCGTTAATCTTATTCTTCTACGCCACAGGTCAGAGATGGTATCAGTATCATCATACCTGATACGGACACTAATATCATTGTCATCATGTTGTAGGGATACCTCTGAGTTAACTCTATACCACCCAGATAGCGTGTAGTCGGTATCGAGTTCAAGTTCTATTTCTCTTTCTCTTCTTAGTTGGTGGAGGCTCGTCCTAGCAGTAGCGTCCTCCCTATCTGTTCTGGTGTAAGTGATACCGTACGTTCCGGACCTAGGACCCTCGATACTTTTAGCATAGGAGCTATCTGACCAATGTCTAAAGTCTCCGCCGATCCAACTCGAATTTAATATAAAATTTCTACCACCGATTTTTATATCATCTATAGCGTCTTTTAACCCTTGTTGTGATACTAAAATAACCCCTGGATTAATATTTAAAGTGACAGATGAGGCGTTGGACACCTCTATAATCATTCTGACTTTTAATTCTTTAGCTGATCCTTGATCCACAAGAGGTTTGTATGTTTCCGGATATTTAGAGATAGCAATCAGATCCCCAGCACTGTCAAAGACTCCTGCCTCTCGAATCATAAAACCACCATCAGTTGCCGGTACATCCACTTCAACCACAATCCAGTTAGGATTATTTGAGTCTACTTTAGTTAACGTCACATTTCCACGCCACACTTCACGTCTTAAACTGGTTTGCGTTTCGGTTGGATTATAGCTGGCTCCATTACCGTCCCCTAATCTAAATTGGGTTAACTTAATGGTACTCCCGTTTGCGGTTGCAGACGCTAATTTATTGCGACCCACAGCCGTTAATATCGTATAAAATTCATTCATCTATTGTACTCCCTTCGGATAAATTTGTATTTGCTCTCCTGATACGGTGGTTTGACCTTTCGTAATGAGTCCAGTTGACTCTAATTTTGTGCTGATTTGCGGATTCACCGTGATCGCTTCACCACTAATCATGATAAGACCTTGATATAACATTCCCCTGGTTATAACCTCTCTTATCACTCGAGGTCCCATATAGACCGATTCGCCAAATACAACTGTGGCTCCTTGATATAAGCTCCCTTTAGATTTAGTCTCTGTGATGACTTTAGGTCCTGTCCAAACCCTTTCTCCACTAATGGTTATGGATCCTTGATAAGATGAGCCTTTTTCTTCAATTTCAGTCACTAATTGAGGTCTAACTTCAATCCCTTCACCGCCTACTGTTACACATGCAAAATAAACTTTGGTATCGAATTGATGGATTAATCGCAAAGCGAGGCTTAAATTAGCTGGCATGGTAATGCGAAGATGGTTAATAAATTCGTTATAGGCGTTAGCATCAAAGCTGTGGATATGAATGTTTAATAAATATTGATTATAATCAAGCTCCAATGAGTTGTTTTCTTTTCCGAAAAGAACGTCTAAAGCTTCTTGATAAAACCAAAAAGTAAAGGGGCTTCTTGAGTTTAAGCGGTTGATCACTCTCATTCGTCTAAATTCAATGCTTTCCGTGACCGCATCAGGTCTGATATTTAACATTTGCTCATAGCGATAAAGGGTCATGATATCACAAGTTAAAATAAATTGATTATTTAAAATCCTATCCATCTTTGTTTTTATACTCTCAAAGAGTTTGTTTTCAACATCCATTAAAAGGTTCATTTCACGTATTTTTTCATAGTAGTTGGGTAAAGATGATTTTAGATCAATCATGGACGACCACCGACCCTACCATGGGCAATTCCTGCAAATCCCCCGTTTGTTCAAACACGATATCTTGTTCTTGTCCATTTAATAGAATTTGACTGACATTTACAACCCCTTCAACTTGTAGAACCGCCACCATAATTTGGGATCTGTAAGCAGACAAGGAGTATTCCGAAAACTCGTTTTCCACCGCCCAATGGGTACGTAAATTTTGGAAGTGTGATTGAATCGCCTCAACTATCAGATCTTGTATTTGTCCTAAAGTCACACCGGGTTGTAGATCAACAAATACCGTGACGTTAACCGATTTAAGGGTAGGGGTGGTCACGGTCACTTGATGGCCTATAGGTGCCAGACCATATCCGTGCCCTGCTTTTTGTGGGTCGACTTGGTTTTGAATAGATTCAATAAAGCTATTAGAAATGATATGATACTCACCATCCACCACAACACATTTAACAGTCCCGCCACCGTTCCAGGCAGGGTGTACTTGCACAGCACCCACTCCGTCAATGGCCAATAACTGCTCTTTATATTGGGCGATATTACCCCCAAAGCTAGAAATTTCTAATGACTTGAAAAAACGTGCTCGTAACGACTCGTCGGTTTCTACATCTTGACCTGGAATTATGATTTCTGTCAACTCTGCCTTCCCTAATCCGTTAAGATGAGTAAGGGGTAACAAATCGCCCCTATAAGCATTTCCGATCGTCCCCTCTGTTTCACATTCAAGATGAAAATAACCGGGCACTTGTGTAGCTTCCGTTACTTGGAAGGCTAAAAATTGAGTGGCATCTAGGGTGCTGAACCTGGATCCGATCAAATGGGAATCAGACATCGCTTTGCCGTCAGTTCCTTCAAAGTACCCTAGTCTCATAGCTTTTGTGGCTAGGTACCGTTTCAATCCACGTTCAGCTACTCTTAAATCTAAATACTCCTCATGAGCTGTATGGATAAAGGTCGCTTGGTACATTAGTTTAAGTTGCATCACAAACTCTGCCAGTTGGTAACACGCAGGTCCCAACGCATCAAATATGATAGAGCCTTCTCTCGTATCAACTCCTTCTGGAATCCTTGATAAGGCGTCATTAATAAAGTAATCATAATCATAGGTTTCAAGAAATTTCCCAATTTCCTCTGGATTCATTTCGTGATCACCTCCTGCTCTATATGAATCTGCCCGTAAAGGGTAATCGCCAAAAAAGAGACCAAAATAGTGGTTCTGCTTTCTTGCGTCAATGTAAAATGAGTCAAGTCAATGATGCGCTCATCTACTAACAATGCTTCTCCTACGACTCTTTCGATTTCAGCCCTAACTAGATCATGCTCTTGGCCCATTAAATCTTGTAACTCAATCCCGTAGTTGTCAGTATAGATCGGCCATGTAAAACGCTCGGTTTGAAGTACTTTCTCAATGGCTTGCCGCATGGCTCCCAGCTCATCAATCCAACCCGCAATCCGACCATTTTGAACTCGGTACGTCCTTGAAGGGATTTGGTCTATGATTTCTTCATCCATCTAATCAGCTCCTTTCAAGCACATAATATTTTTGTCCTTTGCTCACCCGCAACATTTTAACGCGATCGCCAGTCTGTAAGGGGCGGAAAACTTGCACCGTTCCCGTCCCTTGACCTGACTCACCATTCACCGTCACCGAAACTGTAACGGGAAGGGATAGATTTCGTACCATTTGCGATAAAAGCAAATGGCGACTGCCCACACTAAATCGATTATCCACTCGAATTGTTAAAGGTGTCGTACTGGTAACAACCCCATAGACTAAATCAGATAATTCGCCTTCTTTAGTTTGACAGTCTTTAATAAGTCGTGCTAACTGTTCACCTGCCATTAAATCACCTCTACTTCAAGGCTCATGGTATGGATTTTACCTAAATGGTGGGTGCATCTTGTGACTAAAGCTAAGCTATCTTTTCCAATCCCATCCTTTTCTAAATCGGATAGTCTTAGAATAAAGCTGTTACCAGCACTTATTTCTAATGTTCCAACAGCGTCCAAGGACAACGTTTTAAATTCTTGATTCCTTTCGCGTAGCAACCCATGAGCTTGTTGCTGTATTTGTGACGCATTTAAATCAGCGTCGTTAACCGTTTCTACGATTTGTAACCTTCCCCATTTTTCAATATTGCCACTGTGATTTGCGGTATAGACTTCACGTGAATTCTTATCGCTATCTTCTCGGATGACTTTCACTGCATTAGCAGCTTCCTCTATGGAAGCCTCATAATTGTAATTTGTTAACAGGGATTCATCCCCGATAACTAATTTGGTGATCATTTGATT
>Ga0153980_1001058_pt1 | contig 11916 bp, 15 predicted proteins | sample TSGA064MetaG_FD_104722 | JGI IMG/M metagenome (GOLD analysis project Ga0153980, IMG submission 104722) | Attine ant fungus gardens microbial communities from Georgia, USA - TSGA064 MetaG | ecosystem: Host-associated > Fungi > Mycelium > Unclassified | place: USA: Georgia, Magnolia Springs State... | reverse complement strand
GATTATCGCACCAAATGCGCTTTTAGCAAGTTCGAAACTTGTTCACAATCTTCGGCGAAGTAAATCTATGTATGCCAGCATATGATTGTTGCTTCGAATTTCTTCTCATGATTTGCCATAGGTGGGAGACGACAACGTTGATGATATCGTACAACACCCCTGTTGAAGTCATTGAGCAACTGCGCATGAAGATTGATTCTTACATCACTGCGAATAATCGTGAATGGTCGGGCTTTGGACTCAATATCGACAAGATGGAATACCAGAATGCCATTCATCTGATCGTTGCTATTGAACGTACGCAAAAGATATTCACTATCGTCGTGTTCTGATATCATTATCTATACTTAGATCGGCCTAACTGGCAAGACTGGGGCGGTAGATGGGCCCGGCGAACAGCATTTATGCGTCATCTAAAAACCAGCCTTGAAGAACTTGAGATCAGCTATACTATGCCTATACAACCAATCCTTTTACCGACTTCTGGACAGCCTCCATCGATGTCACAGCTGCGTTCGTCGTCGTTTTCAGGGTTATCTGCGGGCCAGAATCTTGACTTGGGCAATGCTGGTGGTTTTCATCCAACCGCTTTGGGTGTTGTTCCAGGTCGTGCCTACCGTAGTGGTACTCCCGTAGATAGGCCCACTACCTCTTAGATATGACATTTATGCTTCGGATCCCATGACGACCCTTTATGTCATGTTTCATATGTTGTGTAATAAATTTTCGAGCAGTTGTCCGTTGGCTCGTAGATGTGATCAATGGGCATCAGATGTATTTTGGTAAACAAACACGTTGACACCATTAGCTATGTCACAAACTCAGTCTCCTCAAAAGACATTATTTTCTATCCTTGAGGATATCCGAACTAATCATGATGTCTCCCCTCAAAAAACCCATTCATTCACCTCTAGAAGTGAAGATTCCTGTGCCCACCTAAAGCAACTTGCACAAGCTGCCGACCAGATCACGCATTCTCTGAATGGCTACCTGACCCTTCCCTGGTCTCAACCAAAACTTATATCTCTCTTGCGCCAACAATCTAGTCTGACAAGCACTATCCGAATTGTGAAGCATCTTGTCATTCTAAAACAGCTTTGCTGCCCATCTGACCCGTGACAGTCAGAAAACAGGACAAGAGAATTTGTCGACGCGTTACAGAAATATGGCGGGACCTTATATTGTGAAGACATTCCACTGGATCCAGCAGCCATAGCCAGCTTCTGCATTTCGCAACTCGAAGCATGGAGTGTTAAAGCTGGCATGGAATCATTCAAAGACGATGGTCGAGCCGGAAATGTAACAGTCATGCTCGGTGGAAAGGTTCTTGTGGTGGACGTTGACTTCTCAATCAGTATGGAAAACCCATCTAGACCTCGAACGCACGTTGCGAGTGTCAAAACGTCCTATGCCACTTCAGAAGAGGCCTCAGGCAACTCCTCCAATACTAAAGGGTCGATCTCGCTTGATGCATTCCTTGCGGAGAGTTTGCAAAGATATTGTGATGAAGTTCAAAAACCTGAGGACGAACGGGATGCAGTGAGAGCGGGAAAGCTTGCTGCTAATTTCCAACAGCAGCTTGAGTACCTGGTTATGTTGGATAAATTAGCAGAAATGAAAGATGGCGCTCGCGCTGCTTGGTTCGTGGATACTGACAAATTGTGCCCCAAAGTCGAGGAATTTGCCAAGGCAGAGGCAGAAGCAGTCGCAACGTGAGTATTGCATCAGATTCGTCGTATACATCCTCTTATACTTTCTAGAGCCCTTGCAGTACCAACAGCTCCCTTAGATATTTTCCTTTTACGTTCACATGCACTCCCTCTGCCTTATCTCTCCTCCCCCAGTATCACGTTCCTTGTGCACGTAACACCCTTCGCCTATCTGTCCTACCTTCAGGGCGTTACAACCCTCCCGATCCCAGATAGAAACATGCCGCTCATTGATATTCCTCTGACACATCTCCGCTCCCAACTCTCAGTAATTCCAAAAGGTATAACAACTGCTACACTCTCAGTAGCTTTCCTCACTTCTCCATGCCTCTTTACTTCGGGAGAACTTCTACCTGGAATCGCCAATCGCCCCACTTTCAGCTTCTGTTCCCACGGAGCCGACATTACGCATGTATTTCCCCGCAGTGGACAACCAATCGATGTCTCTACCAATAATACGTGCCATGTGTGGATGCTGGATTTCACAGATGACGGGAAAAAGCCTGGAGTTGTTATGAGTCAGAGTCAAATGAGAGATATCGAAATGCTTATTACACCACTTGGGGGACTCCATGGAGATCTAGAAGATGTCAATTTTATATCCTTCAACGCGAACAGCTGGGTCGATCTTTTGGTAGGGTTTCTAATCTTTCATTTGCTTGGGACTGAATGTAATGGAAAAGTTGAACTCGGTGACGGAGATCAGACATGAAAGATATACCGCTCTCTATGTGAGTAGACCTATCATAGTCAAAGATGGAATCTCTCATATGTAGTAGACCTCTCCAGGCGGTTTACACCCCCCTCTCCAGCTTCGCCTGACACCACCTGATGAACCTGGATTTGTTCTAGAGGGAGTCCCTGTCCACAACATTCAGGAAGTTTGGGGGATTCTGGAGGTGCGTTGGAGAAGTCGAAGTGCACTTACTGTACTCACTAGTTTTAGATTGTTCGAGAACAATGCTGGTTGAATGAAACACTCCTGTCATGCCAATGGCTCCCCGAAGGAATGAAGCCGGATGATGCTCTCGATCTAGGAACGTTGGACGTCACGGATGACGAGCTACAGGCTGTACTTGCAGGTATGCAAAGAGAATCACTCCTCATTATCTCAATATAATTTCATAAAGGCACAAATATTCCCCAGAAGATTCCTGTCAACGTGTTGCTTAATCCCACCAATGGGACTGATGATCTTTTTGGTCCACCTGAAGTAGGTACGATGTCCCATCGACCCAAGATCGTCATGAGGAGTCCTGAACGGCATCCTATAACTGGTCTGGTTGAGATCTCTGTGTCTTTGAACGAATCTCGGCCGAGAGGTTTTGCCGTAGAGGTACAAGGAGCTATGGGACTGGACCTGAGTGCAGATGTCCTGGAAGAGATTTGTCGTAGAGGAGGCACGTTTGGACTTCCTGGGCGAATATGGGCAAATCACAGCCTTTCTTTATGATATGAGTTTTATATGGACACCCTCACGTTCAATGATCGTTCGGGATTTTCTAAATCATGTTACAAATCTTTTTCTTTAGGTCATTTTGTCATTTTTACTTGTATGGGCGTCATACACTTTGAGCGTCATAATCCAACCGAACTGACTTCTACACAGTTGCATTGAAATTTGCCATTTCCCAAGCAGTCTTCACGTCTCCTCCTCGCAGCATTTTGAGTGCGAATACGAGAGTACGAGAATGATACTTTCCTAAATAGGACCGCATTAAACGCGTGTTCCACCTCATCGGAGAAATTGTTGATCAGAAAATTGGTTTCTAATTCAATGATCTCATCGTATCTGAGTGTCAACTAAGCCATGTCTATGAAGGAGTGAATTAGTGTTATACATACTTCGATGTAAAGCATGAGAATAGCTCGGTGACTATATTCTCCTTGGTCAGGCCTTGCTCGATACCGATTTTGGCCTTGGTCTTGAGAACCGGAATGCCAATCTACCATATCCGGTATAAGGTCAGACTGCAACTGTGATACACAATCCGCGTACAAAGTCTGCGAGTCGGTACAGGGACTTGGGCGAGCAACTGATATCTTCAATTTGATTCTCCCGAGGCTGGCTTGATCGTCTCGTAGACCTCAGCGAATTGAACTTGATCTCGCCAGTATAGACATGCAATGTACGCTTCCAAACTGTTATTAGGTGCATTTCAGAGGAATTTACTTGAATGAAAGATACTGCCGACTCTTACGTTCTGTGCGCGGTCCCGTTGATTGCGTAGGAAAAACTAGCTGATTTCACATCCTGCAGTTCTTGAGCCTGTGAGGTTGGATGTGCCTTCAATCTTCGAAATTAACAAAACGAACTTTTCAGTATCTTCATCAACTGACTGTCCGCCTGACTTAACCATCACCTTATCTTCGAACCCGACATCAGTTTCATCTGCGATTGATTCCAGATCGCTGTCCGGATTGTAGTCGTATTCAACGCTCGATAGCTTCTGAATGACTTCGGGATCGTCAACAAAAAGCTCGCCCTGTACACCACGCTCAAAACCGGTCCCAGAGAACACTGAAAACCAATCTATCGCTATCAAAGTTGATTTCAGCATGAGGACTGCGTACTGGATTCCCAGTAGGTGTCAGAAATTACGCAAGGTATTGGAAGATACGAAGAGCGGCTTCGGCCGAGTGGCTTGGTGTCCTTTTCTGGAAGAATATAGATATAATTTGGTGTCGGCAGGAGAAGGTCTTGTCAATGAGGCATGCAGAAACTCGAGAAGGAAATTGTTCGCCCTGGGTTGCGGTGATGGGAAAGATAGACCTATCGAAGAATCGAACGATAGAGAAAGAACAACTTCGATCGGTCGTTTCTGGGTTTTCGTGTAACCTGAACATAGACTTTTTACACCACTTGACATACGCAGTCCTTCGTAAGAATTTTGGTATTTTTGAGAGCTACCCGTGTTAAGGATCTGAACAGACACCGTTATTTCACCGAGATCCATACTGTGGCAAAGATAAGGATCCCAAGATAGATCTAATGTGGCTTTTTCAGTATTGATGGTATACTTCAAGCGCCATCCAAAACCACAGATAGGAGAGTAACAAGTAGAATTGGATGATGACAAAATGGAGGAGAGCCGGAATCTGCTTGTCACTTTAGCTGGACTGGCCTCCCATTGATCCTGACATGTTCTTCTAATCCTGACCATCTGAGGAGATAAAAGGATATGCGACGGAGGATCTTATTACAGATAAAAGTTCGATAGACCTGTCAAGACACTCAGCCTGAGTCGTGCAGAACTGTCTATTGATGTACCTGTCAAGACACTAAGTCAGGACGATGTTTATAGTAGCATTAACAAAGGAATATTCACCTCAACCTGAAGCGTGCAGAAATATGAGAGAAGGAGACGGAGAACCCAGTCGCTAGGGAACGGTAGGAATAGAAGCCCTGGGATTTAATCAATGCTGAGAGTCACTATATATTGCACGGAAAATGTCGAACAATACACTAAAGTTAGTTTGTTGTTTTCTTTGTTATCATGTTTTTATTGTATTAAAACAATGGACGACGTAGCTATTGTACTGTAACATTATACAGCACCAAATCAATAGATGACCGGTGCGCGTTTGCCGCGGTCTAGTCTTGTCGTAGTTATTTTCCAACAGAAGAGTGCAGGGTTCCATCCAGGAAAGATGATACGCGAGTTGGATAGTAGAAACCTTTATTTGTTTATCTGTTTTCCAACAAGTGTGACCGTATCATTGTCATCACGGGCTCTCTATCATGTACGAAAAGTGCCCTTGACCCCTCGCATCACTCTGGACAGGGTGAATCTAAGCAAGATGGCATCTTCACGCCAAAGTCGATGATACTGAAAGCACTATCGTGTTCAGCACTCCATCCCAATTCACAGGGAGAAATCAAATAAGGCCACTGATCAATGGATTACCAGCTTCAACTTCGGCCAATTTTTAGAGCTTAGGATTAACAGAAAAAAAGCGTATTCAGCCATCGTCCTTTGAAGGAGGAGGATGGATGAGACATATCTGGTTTCGCTCTGTGCAAGGGCCACAACAGCAATCCTGAATCATGCTCCAATCGGGAAACTCAAGAAGAGGTTTTTTTCAAAACAATCATGTATGGCCGCGCGGTCATAATAGGCTAGAAACCAGAGCTCCAATTTTGACCGATTGCAGTTGGTTCAACTACAAAACAGATGGTCGCATGGTGATCAAAAACTGTCCTGTTCTTAACAGACAACCTGGAGCGTTCTCTTGGGCAAGCAACATCACTTGACCATCACTTGACATGGAGTGCTGTCACGGAGTCATTGAGTGCTGCTCCTCTATTTCTGCTTTCTCTTCTCTCTTTCTCTCATGTTTGGATCAGTTGCGAATGATCTGTTTCTCTTTGTAGTTTGGGCTGGTCTATTGTAGGATACGACCTACCTTACTACGGACTGCAATTGGATCGAGCATTGCACTACAAATTTGCAACTCATCCTCTCCCTTTCTTAATCTAAACCGAACACCTTAGTCTTTAATAGTCACAATGATTCACTTCCAAGCCTGCAATCCTCTTGAAAGATTAGCTCCTCATTTACACTGTATTTAGATAAGATGATAATCAATCAAGCAACACATTAATTCCCCTCTCTAATCTCTCTGAGTTTATTCTCTCAAGCTATACTGAAAGAGTGCCCAAAGTTTGAAGACCAATGTGAAAATAGATTCAGGCCTTTTTTTACATCCTGGAAAACCAATTAAAAAGATGTTTGTAGGACCACAGGGTCAAGACGATGATATGGTTCAGTGCATTGTCAAGACTGCATCAATGCGGATATGATGTGCGGCCTCTTGATGTTTTGGGAGCGGCTGATGATGAAAGACATTGAGATAAATAATGAGAGAGATTGACTGGAACACAGTATATCCATGGGCAATTGGTGTCAGAGATGGTGGTGGCCCAGGATCGAAAGACGTGATACACTTCAGACACTTCAATGCTCCTCCACTGGTTCTCGTGCTTGTGTCTTTGTGTTAGTTTCGGCTGGATTGACTGATGCAGATGGTTTACCTTGCTCTGGTGAAAGTGTCGACTTCAGTTTTTTAAGCTCTCCAAACAGAGCACTCTTTCCCTGTTCGCTCAATTTTGGAATAGCAATCAGATACAGAAACATTGAAATTCACCTTTTCCAGTCCTTGATGAAAGGCCGGTGAGAGAGATTTATGGATATCAGAGATACGAGATGCATGTTCACGGAAGCCAGGAATCCGTTCAAAGATAGGCCCGATTCGATCTTGACCTAGTGCGGAAACCTCGACTTCACCCAACCTATTGCGCAGGATGGCCAAAACGTCCCATGCAGTCTCCTTTGCATCCCCTCCTCGTGTTTTCACCGCTGTTTTAACTTCACTATACGCGGATTTCAGGATAGAAACAATCTCATCGTTGTGGGTATCGACAGCCCGGTCAATTTCGTTGAACGCAACATCAACCAGAATACCCGCGCCAGGTAGTGGAGCAACATAGGCCTTGACTAACAAGCGAAGGGCTGCGAGGATTTGTGCTTTAGTTTCGGGTAGGGCATCTACTCCAGCACCTACTGGAGACACTCGATGAGGCTGGTATTGTCGGAGAAAGTTGATAGGATGCCGGGCAGCATCGACGACGGTTTTCATGCCCGACCAGTAGTAAAAAGCATATCCTTATATATGTACCAGCTTGAGGACTTTCCTTAATATTCAGCGAGTCCACATACCACCAATGAGTGTTGCTGTTGCACCCCCAAAAAAGCTCGATATCATCAGTAGCCTCAGAGATCGCCTTCCCAAAGGACCATTCACGCTGGATGTCATGAAACCTCGATAGTGGAGCCATTGAACCCGTCGAAGAGGACAAGAAAAGACAGGACGGAAGAGATTGGAACGGAAAGTGAGAGACATGAATTCAATTGACTTGACCAAAAGCCCTGTTTGTGAGCTGCTAACCCTTACTGGACAAATTATTTGATATAGATGAAATGAAGAGTAGAAAATAACTGCACAAGTACTATCTATTCAGTAGGAACCTCAATTTCACCAGAATTAATCGCATCAATGACATCATGAGGGGGTTTGCCATCCACTGTGCAACCAACACTCTGAGCAGTACCCAAGATCTCCTTCGTAGTTCCTGATAAATCTTTTGCTAGTGATTTTGACTTCATTGTTCGTGCAATGTCAAATATTTCGTCAAGAGCGATATTACCACTGTGTTTGATGTTCTTTTCCTTCTTTCGGTCACGAGGAGGCTCTATAATAAATTCCAGAAATCAGCATCAAAAAGCGTAGAGCAATAAGTATAACGGACCTTTGAGGGCACGGATAACAAGTGACGACGCTGAAGGAACAACGGCAACGGTAGCTTGACGGTTCTGGACTGTAAGTTGAACGGTGACGCGTAGACCCTTCCATTGCGATGTTGCTTTTGCGATATCTTCACCAACCTTCTTCGGTGACTAAATTGATAATCCACATTCAGTATTATCCCACATAACAGTGATACGACATGGTACATACGAGACCCAGAGGACCAATTTTAGGTGCAAGGGCAGACGAGGCACCGACTTCACCACCTGTCGCTCGAAGATAGATAATCTTCACCTCATTGGGGTCCTAGGGCAGATGATCAACAGATGATCACAGACGTTTACTGAACCACTGCTGACTGACGAATTTTGGGGCCATAACGAGTAAAACAAAAGTTGGCGAGCTGTATTGCTTTCACGGTGATCAGCGGACACCAATGGAGGGATCGCGAGATTTAGGTTCAAAGTCCGTTGATGAACTATACAGATTTTATCATAAGGAAATTATATTTGTCCATATTGGATTAAAGCCCCTGATCATAAGAAACAAATACCCTTGATTGTGATCACAAAGTGAATCGCGAGCCAAGACGGCTGCAGCCTGCAATGGGTTCATGGAATCCTCGAGCTCAAAACGGGTCGAACTATCGACCTCATTTGAGCAAGTGCCCATCGACCATCTTGTTGAACTCATAGGTAGATCTCATCTACAACTTCATTCCCCAATTTTTTTGCTTCATCTTCTGTACAGCCGACATGCTGCAACGTCTGATGAACCATAATGACAAAATACCCCTCTCTCCGTGAGTTGCTTCTTTTTCCTTGTCATTCCTGACGCCCAAACTCTGGCATGTCCTCCTCAGGGAAAACCTGACAAGATTCCACACACGTTCCATACCTAGCATATCAGTATTAGATTATCTGAAGCGCATCGTTCGTTTTACTAACGTGGAGGTATGTGTATATGTGTCCCTGCACCTGCTGTAATTTTTTAAGCATCATCATCACCATCTATCATTTCATCACAGAAAGCCTGCCTTCTCCTCACATTACATTACATCGATCAGATTAGCGCCCGCCAACCCACTTTCATCTTTACATCTCTCACTTGCCATCGGTTTATCATATCTGCTATCACAGCCTCTAGCAAGGGTCTTTGTGATGCCTTTTGCACGAACCAACTTTACGCCAAGGTTGGAGGTATCAGCGTCCTAGAACTCAACACCCTCGAAAGAGAGTTCTTATCAATCATTGATTGGCGACTCATGGTTAGTGATCACCAATTCCATATCTCCACCGCTTTTCAACTTTCCCAATTTCACACAAATCGGATCTGCACCTTCATCTCCTCCGTGTTCGTTCTACATCTCCATTGATTTCTCCCACCTCCTTCCAAACTTGGTCTAACCCTGAAGTCATTTTTTGCTTCTTACTTCTCAGTCTACCCGTGAAGTTTTGAACGAATACTACATCAATCTCGTTAGAACACACAGTTCAGGACGCTATGTCCTGGTACGGGTCACCGCTTCTCCGAATGGTTCTGAAAGCGACATCGACATTGACAGCGGTCAATCCCGAGATCCTTCACCTGAAGTTCCTATCCCGAGATCCACCGAACCATCCGCCATCTTGCTTGATCCAGGCTCTTATCTCGGTGTCCCTCGCGCGACTCTAGAACAAAACATAGCTTTTGCAGCACTTCAGCAAGCCCGACAAAGGCATCATCATCAAGACCCAAATTGACACTCTCTCACAAAAGAGCCTTCACTTCTTCCTGGATCAAGCAGCCTGAAACAAATTCTAGGTAAGCATTTCTACTACAAACAGTGTTGGTTGCATCAACATTTACAACTACTTGGACCAGGGTAATTAATATGATACGAATATTTATCTGTATATGGCTAAAGCACAAACAAAAGTTAAAGGATTGTGTGACATTATCTGATTGAGTGACAAACTGCTTGCATACAAGTCCATCAAAAGACCAAAAGAAAAACACCTAAAGACGTTCCAGATAAGAAAAAAGACGACAACCAAATGCTTTATCTCAAAAGAGTGGTGGTGGTGGTGTGGCAGTGACGGGAAAATTTTGACCAAAAGGGCGAGGAAAAAATGGAAAGAACTACTTCATGTGCTCTAGAGCACACGTTGACAGAAAAATCGGGAATTTCATCTCCAGAAGTCCCAGGACGACTGTGATTGAAGGGGATCGATCAGGCGATGAGGAAGGACACTGTTGACACATCAAGGACGACGCAAGGCGGACAACATTTTGGCCAAGGCATTAATTTGACCTCTCTGCACCTTTTTGACATTTTCACCTCCTTCACTCCCCGGAAGATCTGTCGTGCTCGTCGAAGCGTCGCGACGCAGATTCTCAAATCCACGAGAGATACCAGCATCACGACCTGGGCGCTCGTTGATGGTGTCAAGTTTGCGATCTTTCCTCGTCCTCGGCTTACGTTGAGGCGGAGAACCAAAGATATCGCCGACCGGATTGTTCGGATATTGAGCACGAGGCAGCTGCGCTAGTTCCCACGGAACACCGGACATGACTGCGATCAGAAGCGTAAGCATCGGTAATCACTACAATGAGTCGACCGACAGCACTCACCCTTCACATTCTTCGACAACGCAGGATAATTGGAATAAGTTGAGGAAGCCGAAGACTGCGGACCTTTACCACTCGCGCGCCATGAAGTAGATGACACGCTGGTAGCTGTAGTAGATATGCTTCTATTGCTGGAATTACTATAACGAGTGAAAGCCGAAGTTGAAGTGCCTGCACTGGAGGATGTGCTCGTGGAATTGCGCCAGTTTCCAGAGGCAAAGGAACAACAGGTACTCGAAGCTAAAGGTCGCCCAGAGCGACCACTGCGAGTACTGTTAGGAGATGTACCACGCTCAGGGCGTTTTTCGCCAAATGACCAGGCATCAGATTTGTGAGGACTCCCAGACGGAGTGCGGTTGCTGCTCGAAGACTTGGCGGATTTCATGGAAGTTGTTGGGGAACCTCGTCCACAACGACCTCTTTCCCGAGCGGACAAACGATCACCGACGGGCACAGGAAGAGAAGGGGCAACAGGCACTGTCGGAGCATTGAGACTCATGATCAGACCGGTGACATGGCTGGCAGTAGTTGACATGGTTTGTGATTGAGTAAACCCTACGTCTGGTGGTACTTCCTCCACGGGAGAAGCAACTGTGGAGGTTGAAACGCTCACATTTTGTTTGCCGAAAGAGAGCTTCCATATTGAGGACTTCTTGACGGGGACAGGTACAGTTGATGGTGTAGGAGCAGAAGGCATGGAAGCCGGGGCATTCTTGCTACCAGTACATAGATGTTTCGGCATACCGAACATTGAGACAGGTTCATAACTAGCACGGACACGGGCTGACGAAGGAGTGGAGGCCTTGGTTGAGGTCGATTTGGTAGAAGACACTCGCGATGCCTTGCTGATTTCCCTTGCCAATTCTTGAGAAGCAATGGTAAGAGTAGCCAGTGTTTCATCCATCGTAGCGGTCGGAGTTCCAGAAGCATTGGCGGCGGCGGCGGCGGCAGCAGCAGCAGCAGCAGCTTTTCCTTTGCGCAAACCACGTTTCCTCCGTTTTGTTGACTTGACCGAAACCGGATCATTATCACCATGTTCTTGCTCAATTTCTTTTTCTTCCAAAATGGGTTGGGGCGCCGACTCCGGCACTGGCACTGGTTCAACTTCTTGCGACTGTTCCTCATCTTCTTCGTGATCATAGACTGTAGAGAGTTGGGAGGCTTCTTCTCTTTCATAGGCAGGACCAAGAGAGGGAGCCCGAGACAAAGATCGGGCAACCAGCGCGGGGGTACGAGAGACTCTGGTGCTGTTGGAAGGGTTGCGAGAAGTAGGGCGATGGGAGAGCGG
>Ga0153980_1001056_pt1 | contig 11925 bp, 11 predicted proteins | sample TSGA064MetaG_FD_104722 | JGI IMG/M metagenome (GOLD analysis project Ga0153980, IMG submission 104722) | Attine ant fungus gardens microbial communities from Georgia, USA - TSGA064 MetaG | ecosystem: Host-associated > Fungi > Mycelium > Unclassified | place: USA: Georgia, Magnolia Springs State... | reverse complement strand
TTTTTGTAAGGGGAATTTTGTGAAACCTGCTGCTCGTCGTCGCGCCCGTGAGTGCGCTGTTCAGGCGCTTTACTCCTGGCAGCTGTCTAAGAACGACATTGCCGATGTGGAATACCAGTTTCTGGCGGAACAAGACGTCAAAGACGTCGATATTAGCTATTTCCGCGAATTGCTGGCCGGTGTGGCGACTAACAGCGCGTACCTGGACGGTCTGATGAAGCCTTACCTGTCGCGTCAGCTGGAAGAGCTGGGCCAGGTAGAAAAAGCCATCCTGCGTATTTCGCTGTATGAGCTGAGCAAGCGTTCTGATGTGCCTTACAAAGTGGCCATCAACGAAGGCATTGAGTTGGCCAAAGTGTTTGGTGCTGAAGACAGCCACAAATTCGTCAACGGTGTCCTCGACAAAGCTGCCCCGCAAATTCGACCCAATAAAAAATAGTAATGAAGGCCGGTTTACCGGCCTTTTTCTCATTGAGACCTGACTTATGTCTTGTGGTGAATTCGAACTGATCGCACGTTACTTTAACCGCGTCACCAGCTCCCGCCGCGATGTGGAGAAAGGAATTGGTGATGACTGCGCGTTACTCAACGTGCCAGAAAAACAGACTCTCGCCATCAGTACCGACACGCTGGTAGCGGGCGTCCACTTCTTACGTGACATCCATCCTGCCGATCTCGGCTACAAAGCCGTTGCCGTCAACCTCAGCGATTTAGCCGCCATGGGAGCCGATCCTGCCTGGCTAACGCTGGCGTTAACGCTGCCCGAGATCGATGAAAGTTGGGTGGCTGCCTTTAGCGATAGCCTGTTTGAGCTGCTGGATTATTACGATATGCAGCTGATTGGCGGTGATACCACGCGCGGCCCGCTGAGCATGACGCTCGGCATTCATGGCCTGGTGCCGGTGGGCAGGGCACTGAAACGCTCTGGTGCCAAGCCTGGCGACTGGATCTTCGTCACCGGTACGCTGGGCGATAGCGCTGCTGGTTTATCGCTGCTGCAGCATCGCCATCGCCTGAACGAGCCTGCGGTGCACGAAGCGTTGATTAAGCGCCATCTGCGTCCGATGCCGCGCGTACTGCAAGGGCAGGCGCTGCGCGGTTTGGCGACCTCGGCGATCGATATTTCAGACGGTTTGATTGCCGATCTCGGGCATGTGCTGACCGCCAGCCGCGTGGGTGCGCGCCTTAATCTTGACGCGTTACCGCTTTCTCCGGCGCTGCGCGACCACTTCGAACCTGAGCTGGTGCTGCAATGGGCGCTGAGCGGTGGCGAAGATTACGAGCTGTGCTTTACCGTGCCCGAAGTTAACCGTGGCGCGCTTGACGTGGCGCTCGGTCATTTTGGCGTGCCTTATACCTGCATTGGCCAAATTGCTCCGGAATCAGAAGGGCTGAACCTGCTGGAGAACGGTAAGCCGCGCAGCGTCAATCTAAAAGGATTTGATCACTTTGCTAGCAAGTAAAGATGTTGCTAAAAGTCGCCTGCGCCTGCGCAATCCATGGCATCTGCTGGCGACGGGGTTTGGCAGCGGCTTAAGTCCGTCAATGCCGGGCACCGTTGGCTCGGTTGCCGCCATCCCTTTCTGGTGGCTGCTGACCTTCCTGCCGTTCCAGATCTATACGCTGGTGCTGTTAGTGGGAATCAGCGTCGGCGTCTATCTGTGTCACCGCACCGCCAAAGATATGGGCGTGCACGATCACGGCAGCATCGTCTGGGATGAGTTCATTGGCATGTGGATTACGCTGATGGCAATTCCGGCCATGAGCTGGCAATGGGTGGTGGCGGGGTTTGTGATTTTCCGCATTTTCGATATCTGGAAACCCTGGCCAATTCGCTGGTTCGATCAGAATGTGCATGGCGGCATGGGAATTATGGTCGACGACATTATTGCTGGCGTGATTTCTGCGGTGATTTTGTACGGGCTAGGATTGGCCTTTTAGCCGAAAACCGCATCCTCTCCCGCTGGCGGGAGAGGATGCGGGACATCACTCAAATCCGACGGTTGGATGCGGTTGATACACCGTTTCCAGCTCTGCAATTTCATTCGTACTCAACTCTACATCGACGGCCTTCACCAGCTCAGCAAACTGCTGCTCGCGCGAGGCGCCAATAATTGGCGCGGTGACGGCAGGTTTATGTAGCAGCCATGCCAGCGCCACCTGCGCGCGCGTCACGCCTTTATCCGCAGCAACGTTAGCCAGCCGTTCGGCGATCGCTGCATCGTTCTCTTCGGTGCCGGTATACAGCTTTTCCATCACATTGTCTGATACGGAGCGGGCGGTGGTTTCGCCCCACGGACGCGTGAGTTTACCGCGTGCCAGCGGGCTCCACGGCAGCACGGCAATCCCCTCACGCTGACACAGCGGATGCATGTCATTCTCTTCTTCACGCTGAATCAGGTTGTACTGATCCTGCATGCTGACAAAGCGTGCCCAATTGTTTTGCTTCTGTAGTTCCAGCGCCTGAGCAAACTGTGATGCATGCATCGACGAGGCGCCGATATAGCGCGCCTTGCCCGATTTCACTACCTCATGCAGTGCTTCCAGCGTCTCTTCAATTGGCGTGTTGTAATCCCAGCGGTGAATCTGCAGCAGGTCGACATACTCCATGCCGAGGCGTGTCAGGCTATCATCGATAGACTGCAGGATATTCTTGCGTGATAGGCCTTGTGACAGATTGCTCAGCGGGAAATAGACTTTGGTGGCGACCACCACCCGATCGCGCTGCGCAAAGTCTCTTAACGCACGGCCGACAATCTCTTCGCTGCTGCCATCGGAATAGCTGTTGGCGGTATCGAAGAAGTTAATGCCAGCCTCCAGCGCTTGTTTGATCAGCGGTCGACTGCTCTCTTCCGGCAGCGTCCAGGCGTGATTACCGCGCGTGGGATCGCCGAACGTCATACAGCCTAAACAGAGACGCGAAACCTGTAAGTCGGTTTGGCCTAAGGGAATAGTTTTCATGTGGGCTCCTGCTCTTATGCTTGAGGGAAATCGTTCCCTAAGCATAGCAGCAGGCTCGCTCACCGGGCGGTGAGCGAGGAGGGCTGAAGATTATTGAGCGAGCCAGTCAGCGATTTGTTGCTGAATACCGGCGGCATCCAGTTGGTAATCCTGGCGTACTTCTTCCTGCGTGCCCTGTGGAATGAACTCATCCGGCAGGCCGAGGTTGAGTACCGGTACGCGCAGGCGTTTCGCCATCACGTACTCGTTAACGCCGCTGCCGGCGCCGCCTTTGATCGCCCCTTCTTCCAGCGTAATCAGCGCGTCGTGGTTGGCAGCCAGTTCGGCAATTAACGCTTCATCCAGCGGCTTCACAAAACGCATATCCACCAGCGTGGCGTTGAGCGCTTCCGCCGCCGCCGCCGCTTCTGGCAGCAAGGTGCCGAAATTGAGGATGGCCAGTTTCTCGCCGCGACGCTTCACAATGCCTTTGCCCAGCGGCAAACTTGCCAGCGGTTCCAGCACTGCACCGGTGCCGGTGCCGCGTGGATAGCGCACTGCGCTCGGGCCATTTTGATAGTGATAACCCGTGTAGAGCATCAAACGGCATTCGTTTTCGTCGCTTGGCGTCATGATCACCATTTCTGGCACACAGCGTAAAAAGGCGATATCAAACGCGCCCTGATGGGTTTGGCCATCGGCACCGACAATGCCGCCGCGATCGATAGCAAACAGTACCGGCAGTTTCTGGATCGCAACATCGTGGATCAGCTGATCGTAGGCGCGCTGCAGGAAGGTCGAGTAGATCGCCACAATCGGCTTATAACCACCAATCGCCATGCCTGCCGCGAACGTTACCGCATGCTGTTCAGCAATCGCCACATCAAAATATTGCTGCGGATAGTCGCGGGAATAACTCACCATGCCCGAACCTTCGCGCATCGCTGGCGTAACGGCCATCAAACGCGGATCGTCAGCGGCCATTTCACTCAGCCAGTTGCCGAAAATCTTCGAATAGCTTGGCAGGCCCGGTACGCTTTTTGGCAGCGACAGGCTAGCGGGATCGAACTTCGGTACCGCGTGCCAGGCGATCGGATCCTGCTCCGCCGGAGCATAACCTTTGCCCTTTTTGGTCATGATGTGCAGGAACTGCGGGCCTTTCAGATCGCGCATGTTCTTCAGCGTGCTTACCAGCGTCAGCACGTCGTGACCATCAACCGGTCCGATGTAGTTGAAGCCCAGCTCTTCAAACAGCGTGCCCGGGACCACCATACCTTTCAGGTGCTCTTCGGTGCGTTTCACTAGCTCTTTGATCGGCGGTAATCCGCCCAGCACTCGCTTGCCACCCTCGCGCAGGCGAGAATAGGTTTTGCCAGAGAGAATCTGTGCCAGCCGATTGTTGAGCGCACCGACGTTCTCAGAGATCGACATTTCATTGTCGTTGAGGATCACCAACATATCCGGCTTGATATCACCGGCGTGGTTCATGGCTTCAAACGCCATACCCGCGGTGATGGCGCCATCACCGATGATGCAGGCGGTGCGGCGACCTTTGCCTTCACGCTCGGCGGCAACCGCCATGCCGAGACCGGCGCTGATCGAAGTTGAAGAGTGGCCGACGCTCAGCACGTCGTATTCACTCTCACCGCGCCACGGGAAGGGATGCAGGCCATTTTTCTGGCGGATGGTGCCGATGCGATCGCGGCGTCCGGTCAGAATCTTGTGCGGATAAGCCTGATGGCCCACGTCCCACACCAGATGGTCAAATGGGGTGTTATAAACATAATGCAGCGCCACGGTTAGCTCGACGACGCCCAGACCCGAGGCAAAGTGACCGGAAGAACGGCTTACGCTGTCCAGCAGATACTGACGCAGTTCGTCACACAGCTCCGGAAGTTTTTCTTTCGGTAATAAACGTAATTCCTGAACCGTGTTTGCTAACGCCAGTGTCGGGTATTTTGCAATATCAAAACTCATCAGAGACTCATTATGAAAGTTATTTATCGCGTTCAATTATGAAGCTTGCCAGCGCTTGTAAGGCGATTGTGTTGTAAGACTGTGCCGCCAGAATATCGAGCGCGCCGAGCGCTTCTTGATAGAGGTCCCAGGCTTTACTGCGGGCATTTTCTAATCCCATCAGCGCCGGATAGGTGCTTTTACCTAACGCCTGATCCGAGCCCTGCGTTTTCCCTAACACGGCAGTGTCACCAACGACATCAAGGATGTCGTCCTGCACCTGAAACGCCAGTCCGATGGCGTTGGCATAGATATCCAGTACCGGTAATGCGGCGCGGCCACGTTCTCCGGCGGCTAATGCGCCAAGACGCACCGCTGCGCGAATTAACGCGCCGGTTTTATGACGATGAATCTGCTCAAGCTGTGCCAGATCGATACGTTTGCCTTCTGCCGCTAAATCGAGTGCCTGACCGCCGCACATGCCCGCAACGCCGCTGGCCTGTGCCAGTTCAGAAATCATCGCAATACGCGCTTCGGCGTTAACGCCAGGCATCGGCTCGTCGGCCAGAATCGAAAATGCCAGAGTTTGCAAAGCATCGCCGGCGAGAATCGCCGTGTCTTCACCATATTTAATATGGCAGGTTGGCTGCCCGCGGCGTAACGCATCGTCATCCATCGCCGGCAGATCGTCATGAATCAGGGAATATGCATGAATGCATTCAACGGCAGCAGCCGGCACATCCAGGCTGGTCGCGTCGGCCTTTAGCATTTCGCCTGTCGCGTACACCAGAAAGGGGCGCAGACGCTTACCGCCTAATAATGCCCCATATTCCATGGCGTTCACCAGAGGAGAACTCTGAAAAGGAAGTGGATCTATTAAGCGCGTCAACGCCTGATTAACGCGTTGATGGTACGCGCTCAGCAGTTTGGCGAAATCCATTACTCATTTTCCGGGGTAAAAGGGGTGAGGGCGGCATCTTTCTCGTCGCTAAGCAGGATTTGCACCCGCTGCTCTGCCTGTTGCAGGGTTTGCTGACCGGTACGTGCCAATTGTACGCCGCGTTCGAATTCATTCAGCGCCTGTTCCAGCGGCAGCTCGCCACTTTCCAGGCGGCTGACAATCTGTTCCAGCTGCTGCAATGCGCTTTCAAAACTGGCTTGCGCTTCGGCTTTTTTCGGCATTTTCAGTGTCGACTCACAGGTTAGGGCATTATCTTGCAATCGGTCATGGTAGCCGACGAGGATTAATTAGCAAAATAATGAATGTGACTGCGGTAGCAGAAGCAGTCACCCCTCAAAGGTGATATACTTTTGCGCCTCGGATGCGGGGGCTCCTGAATCAACCCGCAATTACATGATTTTAACAGCTAAGTGCCGATGCTTTTAGCACTTATTTGCCCAAACGAACCCCTGTCGCCATGAAGTTTATCATCAAGCTGTTCCCAGAAATCACCATCAAAAGTCAGTCGGTGCGTCTGCGCTTTATCAAAATTCTCACCAGCAGCATTCGTAATATCCTGCGTACCGTCGATGAAGAGATCAAGGTCGTGCGTCATTGGGATCACGTTGAAGTGCGTTCCAAAAATGAAGCGCTGCGTGAAACCATCGTCACTGAACTGACGCGCATTCCCGGCATTCATCACGTGCTGGCGGTGGAAGATCGCGCGTATAGCGATATGCACGATATCTTCGAGCAGACGCTGGCGTTGAACCGCGAGCGCCTGGAAGGCAAAAGTTTCTGCGTGCGCGTAAAGCGTCGCGGAACCCACAGCTTCAGCTCGCAGGACGTTGAGCGCTACGTCGGTGGCGGCCTCAATCAGCACATCGCCAGCGCGCGCGTGCAGCTCAATCGCCCGGATGAAACGGTGAACCTGGAGATCGAAGACGATCGCCTGCTACTGATCACCGCACGCTATGAAGGTTTGGGCGGTTTCCCAATTGGTACCCAGGAAGATGTGCTGTCGCTGATTTCCGGTGGTTTCGATTCCGGCGTTTCCAGCTACATGCTGATGCGTCGCGGTTGCCGCGTGCATTACTGTTTCTTTAACCTTGGCGGCGCAGCGCATGAGATTGGCGTTCGTCAGGTCGCGCATTATCTGTGGCAGCGCTTCGGTCGTTCGCACCGCGTACGTTTTGTGGCTATCAATTTCGAACCCGTGGTGGGTGAGATTCTGGAGAAAGTTGACGACGGTCAGATGGGCGTGGTGCTGAAACGTATGATGGTGCGTGCGGCGTCAATGGTGGCGGAACGTTACGGCGTGCAGGCACTGGTGACCGGCGAAGCGCTGGGCCAGGTGTCCAGTCAGACGCTGACCAATCTGCGCTTGATTGATAACGCATCTGATACACTGATTCTGCGTCCGCTGATTTCCCACGACAAAGAACATATCATCGATGTGGCGCGCAAAATTGGCACCGAAGATTTTGCCCGCACCATGCCGGAATATTGCGGTGTGATTTCGAAAAGCCCAACCGTGAAGGCGGTGAAGGCGAAGATCGAAGCGGAAGAGCTGAATTTCGATTTCGAGATCCTCAATCGCGTGGTGCAGGAAGCCAGCAACGTCGATATCCGTGAAATCGCCGAACAAACCGAAGAAGAAGTGGTGGAAGTGGAAACCGTCGACTCCTTCACCAGCAACGATGTGGTGCTGGATATTCGTTCGGCGGATGAGCAGGATGCGAAGCCACTGATCGTTGAAGGCGTTGAGGTCAAACCTTTGGCGTTCTACAAACTCAGCACCCAATTCGGCGATCTGGACCAGAGCAAAACCTGGCTGCTGTATTGCGATCGCGGTGTGATGAGTCGTCTGCAGGCGCTCTATCTGCACGAACAGGGTTTCAAAAACGTGAAGGTCTATCGCCCTTAAAGGCTGCTGACGTTTGTCGCAGCGGCACCATTTTGGGCGTAATGCTCGTCAGTTAAGCGTGAATCGGTCACCATGAATGGTGACCTTACGTGAATATAGCCGGCTCTTCGTAGGGTGCGCATTCATGCGCACCAGCTTAAACAGGCATTTTTTTACTCGAGTGAGCAGCATTACGCCATTTAGGGCGACCCCTGCAAATTAACGCTCTTCAAATTCCTGATAATTATAAATTCCCGCCGCCAGCACCAGCTGCGAAGCCACTTCGCGCGCTTTCTCTTTATCTACCAGCAAATCAATCAGCTTCAAGGCAAAATCCATTGCGGTGCCTGGCCCCTGGCTGGTGAGTAGATTAACGCGCGGATCCCACACCACACGACGCTCCATCCATTTATTGTCTGGAATGGTGTCGCGTAAGCCGGGGAAACCGGTCATATTGCCGACCGGGAAAAGATCGTGTGGCACCAAAACCGTACCCGGCGCGGCACAGATCGCCGCCACAATTTTGCCTGAAACATGGAACTGGCGCACGGTCTCCACCAACAGCGGACTGTCGCGGAAGGTTTCGGCACCTTTTAGGCCACCGGGCAGCACTATCGCGTCGTATTCATTATCGGCCACTTCAACCAGTGGTGCATCCGCCAGTAAGCGGACGCCGCGTGAACAGACAATTTCACGGGTACCATCGCTCTCCACGCTAGCGGTGGTGACGCTTAATCCGCCACGCACCAGCAAATCGATAGTGGTGACCGCTTCGGTCTCTTCACTGCCATGTGCCAGGCAAACCAGAACCGATGCGTTCGCGCTCATAGTGGGACTCCTTACGTTTAATCAGATCGTACAGACGGGTGTTTTCTGGCAGCGAAATCCCTTGCGCCCGGGCGCGGCGTAACAGGTAGCCAGTGATGTAATCAATTTCAGTCAGACGCTGCGCCCGCACATCCTGCAGCATGGATGAGACATTCGCGGCGGTGCTATCAATCACGTCATAGATAATGTCGCGCAGATTATCCACCGCGATATGCTGGCCTTCGCGCTCCATAACCCACGCGATTTCTTCACATAAGGCTGCGATTTGCTGTGGCCATGCACGCAACGCGCCGTTCTGGCAATTGTGCTCCACGGTAAGCGGATTGATGACGCAGTTGATCGCCAGCTTACGCCAGCTGGCTGCAGCGATATTGTCATGCCAGGCCACATCTGGCAGGGCCTGATGCAGAACATCGGCGATATCGCTCAGCGCGGCACTTTCCCGGCTGACGGGGCCAATATGGGTAATGCCCTGAGCGATATGTTTGATGACCGTTCCATCACGCATGGCGGCATGCGTCGTGATCCCGCGCAGCAGCGGCTGACGCAGATCTTTCAACTCGTCCAGCGTCCCCATGCCGTTATGCAGCAGCAGAACCGGTGTATGTGCGGGCAGCACGCTTTGCAGGTTTTTCACGGCCGGAGAGACTTGCGGTGCTTTGAGCGTTACCAGCAACAGCTGGCTTTCAGCGAGGAATAGCGGATCGTTGGCAATAAAAGTTTGATTACTTACGTGACCCTGTAGATCAACCACATTCACCGAGCAGTACGGCTGCGGCACACGTAACCAACCCTGGACCTCATGTCCCTGGCGGGCGAGAGCCGCGAGCCAAATCTGACCCAGAGCGCCGCACCCTAGCACGGTAATTTTCATTTTTCCTCCCGTGGGTGGGTTCCTGTTTGCACGTCATCGGTAAGTATAGCTTTCCGCGTATCGTGTTTTATTAGCGCCTCAAGACGCGTATTATGCATGTCACTTTAGTATCAGGAGAAGAAAAGATGCCATCTTTCGATATCGTTTCCGAAGTCGAATTGCCGGAAGTGCGAAATGCCGTGGAGAATGCGAGCCGCGAGATCTCAACCCGTTTCGATTTCCGTAACGTGAGTGCAACCATTGAGCTCAACGAAAAGAATGAGACCATCAAAATCAGCAGCGAATCTGATTTCCAGGTAAAACAGCTGGTGGATATTCTGCGCGAAAAGCTGCTGAAGCGTGGCATTGAAGGCGCGGCGATTGACGTGCCAGAAGAGATTGTGCACAGCGGTAAAAGCTGGTCTGTTGAAGCCAAGCTGAAAAAAGGCATCGAAAGTGATGTGGCTAAAAAGCTGGTAAAACTGATCAAAGACAGCAAGCTGAAAGTGCAAACGCAGATTCAGGGTGAAGAGCTGCGCGTAACCGGCAAGTCACGTGACGACCTGCAAGGTGCGATGGCGCTGGTGCGCGGTGGCAACCTTGGTCAACCTTTCCAGTTTAAAAACTTCCGCGACTAATCGCGTTTATCGCGCGCAGCACGGCGATAGATTGTGCTGCGCGCGACGCCTAATGCCTCTGCTGCTTTGCTGATGTTGCCATTGAAGCGCTGTAGCGTTTCGTTAATCAGCCGCTCATCATGACTCTGCCGATTTTCCTGAGAAGGCCTCGTCGCGCGACGATATTCCGCAGGTAAATGTACGTCTGTCACTTCCTCACCCTCATCCGCCAGCGCTAAGAGTACGCGTAGCAAGCTGCGTAGTTGTCGCACATTACCTGGCCACGGGAGCTGAGCCAGAGAAGTTAGTAGCGCAGGCGAGAGCTGAATATCGCGCTCGCCACCGCCTAACTCCAGCCATAAACGGCTGATAAATCCTTCCACATCTGGCCAGTCGCGCAGGGGTGGAATGGTCATAGAAAACTCCTGCAGCCGATAGAGCAAATCTTCCCGGAATTCCCCAGCGGCAACGCGTGAGACTAAATCACGGTGCGTGGCGCAGATGACGGCAAAATTCACCGGCCAGCTGCGACTGGACCCGAGTGGTGCCACTTCTTTCTCCTGCAACACGCGCAGTAAACGTGTTTGCAGCGCCAGCGGCATATCGCCAATCTCATCAAGAAACAGCACGCCGCCGTCCGCCTCACGGATCTTACCGATGTAGCCCTGTTTGCTGGCACCGGTAAAGGCACCGGGCTGATAGCCAAACAGTTCAGATTCGATTAGCGCTTCGGGAATCGCTGCGCAGTTGATGGCGACAAATTTACCGGCCTGCCAGCGACTCTGCTGATGCAACGCCCGGCTCACGTACTCTTTGCCACTGCCGGTTTCGCCGTGAATACACAGCGATACGCCAGCATTGAGTAGCCGCACCATTTTTTCGCCATCGCGACGCAGGGAGAAAGGTAAATCACGGGTGGATTCACTCGGTGTGGCGAAATGGTTGCGATGCGGAGCGCGCAGGCGGAAATAGTAGCGCTGCGTGGCGTACTCGAGCGGAGCGGGAACGGTGTTGTCTTGTTGCTGCTGTTGTGGAAACAGCTGCTGGAAAGTCAGGGTGCCCAGCTGCTCCGCACTCAGCGCCAGCTCACGCATCGCCAGTCGATTAGCGGCAGTTAACACGTTGTCGGAGAACACCAGCAGCAGTTCATCGCGAGTATCAATACCCTGCGGCTGACAATGCAAACTCATCAACCACTGCTGGGGATGCAGGCTTTGCTTCACCCAGAGGTATTCAATCTGTTTAGCGGCTGCTTTCACCCAGCTAAAGGTTTGCGGATGTGGGAAGTGGGCAGGACCGGAAATGTCCAGCACGCCAGCAATCTGACCATTTGGCATTTGTAGCGGCATCGCTGCGCAGTACAGGCCTTGATTGAGCGTAAGGAAATGTTGATGGCCGGCGATTTCACAGCCGTCATCAATCGCCAAAGCGGTACCAATCGCATTGGTGCCGCGGCCGCATTCACTCCATAAATTGCCGGGCGCGAGCGCATAACGCTGGGCTTTCTCCATTGAAGGCATGTCGCCAAAGGTATTAAGCACCATACCGGTGGCATCCGACAGGATCAGCACTGACTGCTTTTCAGCCAGTTTCTGCGCCAGCTGCTTGATGACCGGCTGAGCAAACTGCTGAAGCCCGGCGTTACTGGCGAGTAAATCTGCCAGTTCACCCTGGCGAACGCGCGGAAAATCATCGGCGGTGCGGTCGAGGCCATACAGCTGGCTACGGAACCAGGAGTCGCTTAACAGCGGATTGGCGTTAGCGACAGACGCGGATGGATTTCCCTGCATTGTTGACCTCGTGTGCTGATAAATGTGTTGCAGCATTGTAGCGGTTCAGTTTCCGTACTGTTGCGATACGCAACACAGATGACGAACTTTGCTGC
>Ga0153980_1001054_pt1 | contig 11932 bp, 9 predicted proteins | sample TSGA064MetaG_FD_104722 | JGI IMG/M metagenome (GOLD analysis project Ga0153980, IMG submission 104722) | Attine ant fungus gardens microbial communities from Georgia, USA - TSGA064 MetaG | ecosystem: Host-associated > Fungi > Mycelium > Unclassified | place: USA: Georgia, Magnolia Springs State... | reverse complement strand
GAAGTAAAAAAGGAAGTAAGACAAATGTTAGGATCTATAGAAAGCAAAAGTGGCTTGAGGTCTTCAAAACTATACTGATAGATGATAAAGTCAATATATGATTGTTGTAAAAAGTATAAGATATGATTTAGATAATCATGATGAATTTTGAGACCTAGAAGCCAGTGAATTTTACCAAGGTCAGTAATGGTGATGTATTTTCCAATATTTATCTTGAAGTTATTGATAGTACCTTTTGTCTTTGCAACAAGTGAACAATTATTGATATGAACTGGTACAACTATTAGTCTACTCTGATTATAATGAAAAAACACTGCTTGGTCAATATCACAACAAGTGAAGTCAAGAGCTTCCATAATTTTGCAAAAACACTGATACTATTAATGACCAGATTACTTCAGGCTATAGAAAGTCTTTTTGAGATGACAAATATACTTTGGAAAGTTGGTAGAATGGAAACCAAGCAGTTAATATATATAAACCACTTTGTCTTTAGTAAGAACACTATTCAGATAATATTATGAACTGGCTCCAAAAAAGAAAAATATCTTCTATATATTTATCAACTTGATAGAGAATCTCCAGTAATACAATGCAAGAAAGATATAAATAGTGTGGAACAGTATTATGTAAGAAATATATAGTTATTAGTAATAATTTTGTGACTATGGGAAATAGATACACAAACCATGGGATATTTGTATAAGTAGTAGTAGAAATCCAACAGAGAACTTTATTGAGTTTTTTTTTTTCAATTGTTACTGGTTGGGATTAGAGCTTCAGTCCTAAGTCCATACCTTGATAGATAAGCTTCTTTAATATTAATCTGGTATATTTCAAGGTCAAGTACAGCAGCAATTGCAAGAACAGTATGAATTGATAAGAGATAAGCAACTAGAGCAAAGATGTTAAAATAGTCAACACTAGAGACTTGGCAAAAACCTTGTACAACAAGACAGGTCTTGTACTGTGCTACAGTGCCTATAGCATCTTTCTTTATCTTGAATACCCAAGTTGAACCAATGAGATTTGCTATTATAACTTAGACTTCAAGTGTATTTGTTGCCTAAAAATAACTAATAGTTCTTATACTATTACTTTCCAAATAATATCCTATTAGAGTGTTTCAACAAAAGTATATCCAGTTGTCTTCTAATCAATGTTCACTCCAGAGATGATTGTCAATTATAACAATACTTTCTTGAAGTGTCCTCTTAAACCAGAGATTTAGAAAAGAAAGAAAGAAAGGAAGAACTTAGAGTTCTTTACTCTTTCTAGATGTATTTATGAACACTTCTACTAATCTATTCTAATAGAGAAGTAGATAATACTGTCTGTGACTGTTAATGTCCAAGTTACTACCAATGTCTGTTTTAGAAGTGTAATTGTCTGTGAGTCTATTTAAGTGTTCTTTTGTTATAGTTCCTATTCAGATTAGTTCTTCTTTAGGTTTAAGTACTGTTTGTCTTTCTAGATCTAGATCCATTAAAGATCCTAATTAGTAGTTACTATTAATATCAGCCAATTATAGTTATTAAGTACAGTAGTCCAGTCCTCCCATCCTCTCTTATTTATCTAATGAATTGAATCTTCATTTATATCTGTCTTCTTCAAGATAATCAATTTTACAGTGATCATTAAGAAAAAAATCTCTTCTCTATTCATCATATTCCTCTGTATCTCCTAGGGATTTATCATAACATTTGTACTATCAGGTAAGTCCACTAGCTTCTATATCTTAGTCTCTTCTAGTATCTGCAACTTTTTAGTACTAGCTTGCTTCCAGAAAGGCTAGTTCAGTTTTATTTTAGCCTTAGCTAAGCTACGAGATTTGAGAGCTTTAGTATTTGTGATTTTTATTACTAATGCTAATTTATTAACCTAATCTATACCTACTACATATACTTTCTCCTTTCCATCACCAATCTGATCTTTTATTTCTTTTTCTCCACCATCAATGTTGCTTTCACTAATCTTTGGAAGCTCTGAGCCATAGAGTCAAAACAGTATTGCTCCAATAGCTTTTCTATTACAGATTTCATGTGCTTTGAATAAAAGTTTATAAATTCTTTTCTCTTGGAATTCAGGAATAAAAAAGAGCTTGTTATTATTGTTATTGCTAATATTACTAGAAGAAATATTAGATCTTGAAGACTTAGTCTTTGGTAGATTGGGAGTGGACATATGAGTAGATGTTAAAGAAGATGTTGATAATAGTTTGGAAACTTGATCTACAGATCTTGTATTAATTATAATTGGTTCGTTTTCCTTCTTTTTGACCTAAGTATCTGTTGAGGTCTTATATTTATTAAAGTAGACATTTCTTTCAACTGTTACTGTTCTTTATTCTAGCAAATAGATTCTACATTCCTTTGATGGCTTATCAATATCTATTCATTTGCTTTCTTTTATCTAGTCTCCTAGCTTGTCTCTGCCTTTAGTTCTTACTTATACTTTTTCTTTCTATTCTCTAATAGTGCTCAAATCTGGTTTCTTTCCAAAGACTACTTTGTAAGGTATTTTTCTATTTAGTGTTTTTGTTAATATTCAATTTAAAAGCCATATAACATGTTTTATAGCTTCTTCCCATAGATGTCTTGAGTTAGGAATATTATATCTATAGAATAATGCTCTAACATGTTTATTAATAATGTAATGGCAATGTTCTGCAATTTCATTCTTAGTAGTGATATTATGAACTGTTAATTTCTGGTAAGTACTCTTAGACTTAAGGTAGGATGTGAATTGACTGGAAAAAATACTCTTCACTGCAATTGGAATGTAGTATTTTGATAACAGCTTTTAGTTGAGTTGCTACCTAGGTTTCAAAATCTTGGTAAGCACAGAATGTCTCATCTTTTGTTTTCATAAGTGTAAGACTAGTGAACCAGGTGCTATTATCAATGAAGATAACATAGTATCACTTTCCTCCAAGTGTTTCAGTTGGTGCTAGACCCCAGATATCAGAATAAATCTTTTTTCTGAATTCTTTGGCTCTCTCCCTTTTTCTTTCCTCCAGAACAGGCTTATAAGTTGTTTTAGCATAAATACATAGTTTACAGAAAAATGAAGTATTTTCTTTTGATAAGAAAACAACATAAAGACCTATAACAAGATCTAGAACAGCTTTATTGTTATTTTGGTTATATTTCAACAAATATAGCCTATTGTCTTATTTTAAACAAATGACTTTCTGAGTAGCTGCTACAGTTCCAGAATCTTCAAGACCTGGTGTTACATAATTTACTTGGTACAGTCTACAATAAGACTTGGAAATACTCCTAACTCAATCACTATTAAGTTCATAGATAGTGTATATTCCATTTGAGAAAGTTGTTGAAAAACCTTTTTTTATCAAGTCAACTAATGGAGATAAGTGTATAACTAGCCTCTGGAGCATACAGGACATTAGTGAGATGAAGTCTCCCCAAAACTACAGCTACTCCAATAAAATAATCTTTTACTGCTTCCTATATCTATAATCAGAGACAGTCATTACAGAACTCTCTAGACAACATACTAAAAGAACACCTGCTTGAAGAAAAGACAGAGAATCAGGACTTGCCCTTACCAGACCCAATCAGACAACTAACCCCTAGTCTAGCTCCAGATATCTCTAACCTTGAGCTTAGAATAGCTCTACTAAACTTGACCAAACAGTCTATCACAAATAGCCACTTACTGATTTGTGAGTTAATGATTTAATAATCAAAAGGCTCAAAAAAGCAAAGTTTAGACAGTAGCAAAAGATATTATTAAGTCTAAGGTTTATCCTCAGATATATAGTTCTTCAATATATGATTGTAGTAGTTTGTGCACAAGAACAGCCTACTACATGATCACTACCTATTGTTCTATATATAGGAGTGCTATTGTTCTTGAAATAGAGATAATATAACCATCTTAGGGTAGTCCTTTGTTCTATTTAAGAACAGATAATAATCTATGAGTAAAGATCAATGTTATGTACAAATATTGGGGACCTTGTATCTCCATAGGATCTTATTGCCTCAGGATCTATTTATAGCTGAAAGAAGAGCATTGAAGAGAGTTTCATAATGGTCATTAAAGCAAATGATTATGTTAAGCAGCTTCTGAGATATTAGTAATTTAGTGTGTAGTGATTTGGTAATTGCCAACTGATCTGCTAATAATTCAGTGAATACTGATTGCTTTGAGACACTTTTGGTACCTTTTGGAAGATCTCCTCAAGAGATTTTGGTGGCTATTGAGATTGTTAAAATTAGTCAAGTATTTCTGGAGTTATGGTCCAAATGAAGTTTGTAATACAGTCTATACCACATACTCAAAAGAAGCTTAGAGGAATCAGGGAACCAGATACCTTTAGTGGAGGCAATGCTAACAATCTTTGAGCCTTTATATTTCAGTATCAGATTTATCTTAGAGCTTACAAAGGAGAGTTTATCAAAGACACAGAGAAGAATTTTTTGCCATTTCATACCTGAGGAGAATAGCATTGGACTACTTTGAACCTTTTATCAACAAGCTAGATCCTCTCCAAGATTTTGATTTTCTTGAGAATTGGTCTGTTTTCATTCAAAAGTTGTCAAACATTTTTGGATCTTATACTTCAGAGAATAACAATAAAAACACCATTATAGCAATCCTGTTTCCATATAATAAAAAAGCCATGACTTATCTCATACAATTTGCAAAATATCAGAATAGAATTAGATGGAAGGACCATTCTTTACAGAAGGTAGTCAAGGATATAATACTAGAGAGGATTAGTGAAGAGCTGTACTTTAGCAAAAAAGATATATCTACCTTTGAAGATCTAAAAAGAGCAGTGCTAAAAATTAACAGTGACTATTGGAGGAGAGTCAATAATAATAGACAGAGATACCAAGTTGCAAAAAGTACCCAGGGTCATTCTCCAAAGAACCCAAAGTTCAAAGCTTTATCAACTAGTAGCATCCCAAACAGGATACTATCCTCTACCTCTAATTCTCTTGACTATACCCAAATATCTTTTTCTTTCTTGGGAACAAGTCAACTCTATAACCTGTTACAAATTTTAGATCCTGATGGCAAACTCATACCAGTAGAGTGTCAATGTAGAATGGATCTTGGATTGTGCCTGTACTACAGTAACTTTGTTATGAGAGCCCCAAAAAGGAAACAGTTTCCTATGCACTCAAATACTTCATCCAAAATTTCAAGTCGTACAATGGGGTTAAGGAATAAATAGTATGGGAGCTTAGATAATCAAATCATGTGACAAGATTAGGTGACCATAGAATATTTTGGAAGATCATATGACCATGGACTAGTAGTAGTACAGCCACTATAAAATAGTATAAGTAGTAGTTCAATCTAACAAAGAACTCTATTGAGTTTTTCTTGAATATTTACCTAGGGTGATCACTAAGAGCATTCACTGCCTATCAATAACAAACTTGAGATATCTAGCTAAACTTTGCCCCAGATAGGTTGCTAAATAGCAGATCTCTCTAGAAAAGTATACTGCATTTGTCATCTTCATGAGTTTTTTATCAGAGTTTACAAAAAAAGAACTGGTAGTATTCTTGTTTTTTAAAAAGCCAACTATCTAGAACCTTACAAGAAGCTATATATTATTTCCCATGCTATCTCATTATCCAAACCAAAGGGCCTATATCTAGAGGTCCACTCTAAGTCATTTTTGAGACCAGCAAAGGTATTGGTGGATTCTGGTTTATCAGTTTTATTCATAGATTTGGTTTTTGCTTTAGTCCACAATCTAGTCACTTAAGAAATTAACCTATTACTATTGTCTTTGTTAGATGGTACCATTGGAGCATAGAGAAATTACCACATCCTCTACTACACTTACTGCATTCTGTCACAAACATATCATATTGCAATAATATCATCAATAATTTACATTATCTTTTATTCTACTGTGTATTGTAGTTACTATATACTATATCAAGGGTTACTCTGAGGTCATTGAGATGTTTAGGAAGAGAATAGACACATATATTGACATGGAAATAAGAACAAATTGGATATGAGTGAAAGTGACAAGTTAAAGCAGTTGTTAAATATAGATAAGTCTGTATATTTTTATATAAATTTTATCTAGATTATTTTCTTTTATACTTGAAAATATATCTAGTAAAATTGTAGTACAATGACTGGCTATGTTCTATTAGGAAACATACTATGAAAATGTAGAGAAATCTAAATAAATACATAATTTTGATCTAAGACAATACAATAACAGAGCTTAAGATTTCTATAACTCAAAAATTAATCTTTACTCAAGAATTCTAGTTGTATAATACTGTTATTAAAATTAATACTATGCAAGAATATGTGATATGATGTGACATTATGTAACAAAATACAGTGCAGTACCACATGTAGTAGAGATGTAGTAGAAAAAGCAGTAGAAAAGTAGTAGAGTATAAATAGAGTATTACTTTTATAAATTGGTGATATATGTATAGTTCAAGAAATATGTTAGGAATCTCACCAATATACTGAAATTACTGTTTGTTTGTCTATATTACAAGTTTAGTCTTTGAGATATACTCAGAATTTGGAAATACCACTAGAACAACTATATAAGTTCCAATAATAAGCTATTCTTTTTCCTAAAAGAAAATCAGAAGTTGCAAGTAGAAAAAAATGTTAATAACCATAAATAATAGTCCATTTGTTTATGTAAGTCAAACAAGTGAATTTTTGTGAAAAGATAAAAGTAGAGCCCAACAAATGATACTACTATAAATCATGATTAATTTCTTTTGTAAAACAAAAAAAATATAGTTGTGAATAGAATGATAGAAGAAAAAGCAACAAAAACCATTTTTTATTAGAATGACATTGGCTTTGAAAGAAAGTATATTTGGGAAAATATTGTTATATATAGATAACATAAAGTTACTGATTTCTCTACTTCTGAAGATGAAAAGTCAGCAAAATAGAAAATAAGCATAAAATTGAATAAAACTTGAGGGAAATTATTACTGATGTCAAGAACAATAGAAACACTTCAAAAACACCACCAGCATGCCTTAAGAGTGCCCATAAGATGTCTGAATTAAATAACAAGGCTGCAAAGTAGAGGAAAAGTAGATGACTTGTTAACTTCCTACAAAGACAAGAAAATCAAAGAAATAACAAATAAATTAAAGCAAAATGTTATGTATTTGGAATATGGCAGGTACACCTCCAGGCAGTGGCTTGCCTATTCCTGGAGTGTCTAGCATAAGTAAAAAGAAAGAAAAAGATAGATAATGTATTATCTATTGATAAAGGTAAAAAAGTGAGAAAATAGTAGATATATTTAAATAAAAACACATCCAGAGAATGTCTGAAACATCCCTGGGATGTCTAGGGAAAGCATAAAGGGTAGAAACACAAGATGGTATATTGTTTTTCTACAAAAGCAAGTAAGTCAGTAAAATACTCAATATATTGAATTAAATTACTATATATCTTGGGCATGCCAAATACACTTCTAAGAGATGTATATTACATCTCTAAGATGTCTAGAGTATGTATAAAGAGTAGAGATATGAGACAGTATGTTGTCTTCTTATAAAGATGTCAAGTAGAAAAGAGATAGTAGTATAGAAAGGCTATAATATACTGTGAATTACTATGAATATACTATGAGTGCATACTTCAGGCTCTAGAAAATGGTGCAATGAGTAGAGTTGAAAAGTAGAATACACTACTGGATGAGATAATATATATTGTTCTCCAGTCCTATAGTTTTACAGCTGGTCTAGAGAGAATGCAATGATGATACAGGAGTAGAATGACCTTGGTCTTAGCTCATACACTGTATCTCAATCTTCTGTCACATATGTAGTTGCTTATTTTGGAGTAATGGAATGTTATCCAAGAGAAAGGTAAATTCAGGAGTAAGGAGTTATATAGTAGAGAGCACTATAGAAATATAGGGAAAGATGGTTTGAGACTTTAGAACTTTAGGACTTTAATCTATAGACTAGATTACTACTATATATCTACCTTATATATATACTAACTGGAGTAAGAGGGAGCTAGTCTGAAACATAATACTTTTAGTCTGAAACATAATACTCCTATAGGAGATAAATAATAATAAAGAATGTGAATATAAATATTAATTTATACTGAATTTTCTAGTATATGACAAAAGACAAGTAAATCAGTAAAATAGTCAATATATAAAATTAAATTATTATACACCTTGGGCATGACTGGTATACTTTTCAGAGATATCTGGCATATCCCTAGAGTGTAATTATAAGTTCAAAGAGAAGAGGTGACTATATAACTTGTTGGTTTACTATAAAGGTAAGAAAATCAAAAAAATAACAAATAAATTGAAAAAAATGTTATATATCTTGTATAAGTCTTGTACATCTCCAGATGACAAATAATACATCTGGAGATATCCAGTATATCTTTGAAGTAAGTGAAGGGTAGCTGAGATATTGTATCCTAATAAATAGCAAACAAGTGTTAATATTAATGTAGTTTCCTTACTAGGATACTATATTGCATATTACCTTTCTTACTGGGACACCACAACCTGATGAAATGTCTCTTTATTGTATATTTTATTGTTTAGCCTTACTGTAGGTATAGAATATATATATATTTAAAACTATATAGAAGAAACTGCCCATCTAGGTATCTCTACTCCTAATTTTTCAAAGATATCTTTTCTGAAAAAAGATACATAACAGTATCTATCTCCACTTTCCCATTCATTGACACTATAAAATAAGAGATTCCTACAAAACTGTATAATAGCACCTGGGTTATACTAAAGTATTGCTCCAAGTTCAGACAAGTTAAAAGTGGCTAAATGATATAATCCAAATGTCACTACTTGATCATACTAGGAAGTGGTCCCAAAATAGTCCCTGTACTCTTTGAAGGTTCTATTAGTAATTGGAGACAACCCTGAGTAGACTATGGGCCAAAGAGAGGTATATTGTTCTATGATAGAGTCTGTTTTCAGTTTTCTCATAACTTAATAAGCAACATCATAAAAAGTTGGATAAGAGATGGAAAGAATATTGTCCATAAACTTGAGAGGGTCAGTAATTTTTTAAAGCCAGCTCTAGACCTCTTTATCCATGTTTTGATGTATTGAGGAAGATAGTATAATCTTGGTTTTAGGATTTTTCTATTAATTATATTAGTAAAAAAATCTAATATGGATTTAAAATTATACTTCATGGTCCAAACAAAACCAGCCTGGTGAAAATGTCTCAGTACTATTCACAACCCCAGACCTAAAGCTTTTATAAGCTTTTGGATTTTTCCTTTAATTCTTTCTGCTAATAATTGAACCAGAAATAATAGGGTCTAGATCCTTTTTTATTATTATTTTTATTTTTAAATCAATGATTTATTACATGGAGTACATTGGCAGGCTGTAGTAGCTATATAGAGTAAAACTACTTATATATATATATATATATATAAAAGAGATAGACAAAAAGAGAAAAAATTAAAAAAAAGAAAAAGAATATTTAAATTTGGAGAAAGAACATAAGATATATGTATACTGCATATACTCTACATTTCTGCAATAAGATTTGCCTTGTTCTCTCTGGTGATTATCTATTATCAAAGCTAAATACTATAGAACTCTACATTAGGAAGTATACAAAACTCCCTATAGTGATATTCCTTGGCCTAATTGTAAAGACTACACTGTATAACAATATGTTTACAATCTTAGATGTTAGCCTATCCACATAGACAGCTAAACAGAGAATTTGGAAAGAATCTTTGTTTGTATTCACCAATGAAAACATGTCCGGTGGTTATATGAGTGAATCTTATATACAAGGAATTGGAGCTTTTTACAAATGGGAGCTATAAGCCTCCATTAGCATATATTAGCTTTAGAACTTTTTTTTTGTTGTCTTCAAGGTCCAGAAAGAGTTGATTTCTTTTGCAATTGTTTGGGAAGGTATCCTATCACTCCTTCAAGATGTCATTGTACTCTTTTTTTCTACTAAATAAAAAAGAGTTTTTGCTGGATAGTATAGAGAAATCATTTGCTTCCTTTACTTGGGTATTAATAATCTTGTGTTTAGACCACTTGGCTTTACTTAAACAGTACCAGAAGCATATACAGTTGCAATTATTTCTCGCTAAGAATTCTTTGACTCCAATTACTATAAGAACAATAGAAGTTTAGAGAGGACCAATATGTAACTTGAATATCTTTTTTGCTGCTATTATTAAGTCTGTAATGATAATAATTTCATGGACATCTTGTTTTTTCATGGTGAAAATGAAACCTGAGTGAATAGCCATTAGCTTAGCTTTTACAAAGATGATATTTATTGGTAAGCTCTTGTTTGTTTTATGATAGTATTGTTTTTCCAGATGTAAGCAATAGTAGTAGTCATATTAGACTTCTTGACACCTCCATCTGCTATGATAGTGACTTAGTATAGGGATATTTGGAACTGGCAGAAGACTTCATTGAGGTTTTCTAGATGTTTATAAATGTCTTCTTTGTTTAATGAAATAGAAGAATAAAATAAAAATTTGTTAGAAAAATAATTGACTACTCTCAAACTAAGAGAAAAAATAGAATAAAAAGTTAAGAAACTTTTATTGACTTCTGATAACCATATATTAACATCTTTGATAGAACTTTTCAGTTTCATTTTTTGTTTTGCTATGAGATTTTGAGTTGAGAATTTGTAAAGGGGTTAATTCTTGGCATATTGCATGTCTAGTAATGAGTTAATGGCATAGGACTGAGGTATCAATTTATAATAGAGGTGATGACAACTATTAAGCTTTTGTAAGTAGAGGTATATTGGTATAAGACTAGCAATGGCCTCAACATCTTCTGTAGGAGAAGTAAAGAATACTTCTAAAATTTATAATGTGGCTCTTTTTTGTATTTTTTTAAGTTTTGCTAAGTTTTAACAACAGAAGCTCCTTTGAAGAACTATAGCTGGAAGCTGTATAAAGTAATAGAGAGAATATATATTCTATACAACAGACACTTTTGAAGGGGAAGAATATCCTATAAAGAGCTGCCCAGAAGCTTTATAGCATTGAGAGTTGAGAGGTATTTTATGACATAATAATGTATATAGTGATAAAAGTTGAGTTTTTGGTCAAAGAAAAAGCCTAAGTATTGCTAGATAGGTTTAGGTTGAAAAACAGATTCTCTTACTAAGGAAAGATTAATGGAGAGGTTTAGGGGGTTTTGAGCTCTAGTAAAGTAAAAGACCTCAGATTTGCTATGTTCTATGGTAAAACCTGCATTAAGAAGAAGTTTAGATATAATATTGTAGCTATAGAAGAGGAAAGCAGAAAACAGATTATAACTCTTCTCTTGTAAAATTTTTTTTGAATGTTTTTATAATTAGAGCTATATAAATAGTAGACAAAATGGAAGAAAGGGCAGAACCTTAGCCTATACTAACACTGGTGTTGAATGATGGAGAGGTGAAACCATTCCAAGTGTATGTTGTTGACCTGTTGGAATGGTAGTTGTCAAAGAATTTAACTATGTTGTTGTTTAAGCCTGCTTTCTTAAAATATGAAGAAAAAAATGAATAATTGAGAGAAAAAAAAAACTGAATAATATCAAATGCTATAATACTAGTGTGATATTGTTTAGTCTAGCCTACACAAATAATATAGGTGAGGTAGGTGCTTATGTCAATAGTAGAGCATTGTCTAATGCTACCAAGCTGATTAAGATCCAAGAAACTGTTTGCCAACATATAAAATTAAAGGTGATTGCTAATAACCTTTTTGATAAGTTTGTCTGTTGTGTTAAGAAGTACTATAGAGTAAAACAATTTAGAGATATTATACAAATCTTTATAGAGCTTGGGTATAACAACCAAAGTAGCCTCTTTAAAGTACCCAGGCTAGACTTCTGGAAGTATACAAGTATTAGCTATATCTACAATTTTTTTAAGGTATATGCCAT
>Ga0153980_1001051_pt1 | contig 11967 bp, 10 predicted proteins | sample TSGA064MetaG_FD_104722 | JGI IMG/M metagenome (GOLD analysis project Ga0153980, IMG submission 104722) | Attine ant fungus gardens microbial communities from Georgia, USA - TSGA064 MetaG | ecosystem: Host-associated > Fungi > Mycelium > Unclassified | place: USA: Georgia, Magnolia Springs State... | reverse complement strand
TAGATACTTATCTTTTTCTCTAATCTGTTGCTTGTTCAATATTATCTCAATCTTCCATTTCTTTTCTCCCTCAACTATGACTGGAGCTGGTTGCTCCTTTCTCTGCCCCTCTACTTGCTCTATGTATCTATGTATCCTACTGATATTTACTACTGGGTATATTTTGATTGTGCTAGGTAGCTCCAGTTTAACTGTATTTGCTGATACAATTTTTTTTACTTTATAAGAGCCTACGAACCTCTCTGTCAACTTTTCTGTCCTTCTATCAACCATTTGACTTCTCCTCTTTTCCTATTTGCATATTTCTTCATCTTCTTCTGAGCCTTTCCTAGTGCTACCTTAGCTTCCTTCTAAATCTCCTTCATCTTCATTACAAACTTTCCAGCTCCTTTATACTTCTTTTTCTTTCTTACTTTGAACCCCATCCTAGAATCTTGCTCATAGTTTGCTTTGAAGGGCAATGTCTTTGTACTCAAGTGTACTTTGTTATTGTATGCAAACTCTGCTGTTCCTAACTAGTCTGACCATTGTTCTTGTCTATAGTCTATAAATATTCTTAAGTACTGTTCCAATTCCTGGTTTACCCTCTCTATCTGTCCATTTGTTTGAGAGTAGAACGTAGTCGATATTTTGCTTTTGACCCCCAATATCCTATTTAACTCCTTCATCAATCCTGCTACAAACTGAGGTCCTCTGTCCAATATAATGCTTTTGGGTAGACCATATAGTTTTCATATATTGTTTCTGAACAGCCTTGCTAACTCTTTTGCTGACGTTCTCTCCATAGTTAGAATAAAGTGTACTATCTTTGTCAATCAATCCACTACTACTAGAATAGAGTCATAACCCTAGGCTAATGGCAATTTTGTAATAAAATCTACTGAAATATATGTCTAAGGTTTGTTGGGTATTGAGTTAGGCATTAATTTACTAGCCAGTTGCTTTGTATGGTTTTTGTTCCTTTGGCAGAAATTGTACTCTTTTATATATCTCTTTATCTCTTTTGTTGTTTCTAGCCACCAGAAGTTTCTGATAACTAGTTCCACTATCTTCCATTGTCCCCTATGTCCTTCCATTGGTATATTGTGGTATAGCCTAATTATTTCCACCCTCAATCTATTGTTTTTAGGTACATATACTTTTTCCTCTTTATACATTATGCCATCTACTTCTCTCTACTCTTTATCTCTCAACATTTTTACTCCCACCTACTTCATTTTCCCTTTTGTTCTTGGATAAAGGGTAGATTCTTCCTTTCTTGGATTTGAATATCTCTTTGAGATCTATAGCATGATCCCAAACCTTTCTTGTAGGCATCCTTTCTAACTCTACTTTTCCAAATACCTTTCTCCACTTCAAGAATTTTTGCAGCACCATCTTTTCAATTTTCCTATAGTCTGCTTCAATCTCCTCTTCTCTTCCCTAATCCTCCTTGTTGTCTATTGTCCATCTTACAATCTTCTCTTCTTCTATTATTGCTACTCTTTTTACTCTCTTCACTTTCTTTTCTTCTTTCAGCTTCATATTCCTTTTACATAGTGGTGGGCACCTTATCATTTCTACTTCTCCCATTTCCCAGTTAATCTCTGGATTGTGTACTTGTAACTACAGTATTCCTAATATAACATTTATCTTCCCTAGATCACATACATTCATTCTTATTCTTTTTATATGACCTTTGTAGTACACATTCACTTCTACTTGGTATGTTATTGTATCACAAAAAAGTAACTACTCAATAGTAACATGGAGGTATAACAAAATACCTGTTCAAAGAACTACATAAATAGCTGGACCCTTATTAGTAAGTAGTTTTGCTAATGTTACCCTTTTGGTGTAGTGGTAAACTATATAGTATATGACTACTGGTCCATAGTACAACTGTGACAAACTTAGCCTAAGATGACTTAATCACACTCTAAGTCTGAGTTAACAAAAAGAACTTGATGGAGTTCTTATTGAATTCTATACACTACTTATACAACTACTACATAGTCTGTGCACTACTCTCCTATACTTATTATATAACTTCATTTATGTAATGTGACACTATGATATCCTGACATATGACTGTGATGTGTGATATTTGTCATGTGACACTTTTCCTGTACTCTTTTCTTGTGTAGTAAGTTTAAATAAGAAAAGAAAAAGAAAAAGAATAAATAAATAAATAATGACTTAGCCATTTTGCCAAGTCATAATATAAACTCTGCTAGGGATAGTAACCATGCCCAGTTATCTTGCTGATAGTTACAGTATAGCCAAAGATATTGTTCCAAGGTTTGGTTTGTATGCTCTGCTTGGTTGTTTGCCTCAGGGTGGTAACCTAAGGTATAGTGCAACCTTATGTTTAACACTGATGTTAGGAACTTGAAGAACTTGGATATGAATTGGATTCTCTATCTAATATTATATAGGACAGAATGCTATACTTTGCAAAGACATGGCTTACAAATAATTCTATGAGTTAGAGCATATTGATTGTCTGATCTATTGGGACAAATACTGCCTATTTGGTGAATCAGTTGACTATCACCAAGATGTCTGTATAATCTTAGAATTCAGGCAACTGCTTGATAAAGTCCATTAAGATGGACTTCCAGGGTTGAGGAGGGACTGGTAATTGACTTAATTGTCCATAAGACTTATGTTTCTAGGGCTTGTTAGGCAAGCAGACATTACAAGAAACCACATAATTCTTTACAAACTTCCAAAGATTAGGCCAGATATAGGAGCGCTGAATAAGGAGGATAGTCTTGTTATGTCCTGGGTGACCAGCTAGGATATGGTCATGATTTGCCCTTAGCATTTCTAGTTGAAGATCATTAATGTCTGGTATGTAGATCTGTCCTTTGTAACAGAATAACTCTTGATTATCCAATAACCAGTCTGGTTCCTCTGGAGGGGATATTACTATAAACCTAGCTACCATAGGATCCCACAGTAATGCTCTTTAGATGCTTATGTGTAATTTCTTAAGATTGAGAATGAGATTTGGATAGAGAAATAATACCATGAGTTAGAGTACTATTGGAGTGTTAGTGTATTGGTCCCTTATAAAGATAGATCTCATGTTTAGGCCATATAGATATTGCTAACTCTTTCCTTCTATATAAATATCTTTTTAGCATGTCAATGTATCTGGTTTTGTGCCTAAATAGCCTGGTTAGAATCTGATAATCATATTAAATTAAGATAAGAACTTAGACCACCTCATCTGTTACCTCAAGAGTATTTTTGTGTCATAGAAATATTGTAGATTTTTGTGGTCAGTAAACATATCTACTGGTTTTATAGTCCTCTCCAGGTAATATCTTTACTTCTTAAATACTTTAAAGATTGCTAACAGTTTCTTATTATGAACATTGTAGTTTAATTCTACTATGTTGAAGGTCCTTAAGTAGAAGACAATTGGATAGACTTCTTCTTTCACTAATGTTGATAGGATTACTACTAGTGCTAGATCAGAAGTGTCTATCTCCACTATTAACTGTACTTCTAAGTCCTAGTATACTAAAATCAGTGTTGTTATAAATACCATCTTCAAGCTCTCAAAGGCCAAATAGCAAGTAGCATTTTAGTTCCAGAGGGCATTCTTCCAGATTAGATGAATGAGAGGAATGGTAAGGTCTAAGTAGTTGTAGATAAATTTTCTGTAAAAGTTTATAAAATCTAAAAACACTTGTATTTCTTTCATATATTTGGGCATCAGCCAATTCTGAATAACTTTGATCTTTTTGTTGTTTATTTGTAGATCTTTAGAACTTAGGACATAACCCAGAAACTCTACTCATTCTTGATAAAAGAAACATTTCTCTAGAGAGATGTAGTGTTATCAATAGACAGTGAATGCTCTTAGTGATCACCCTAAGTGGATGTTCAAGAAGAACTCAATGGAGTTCTTCCTTGAATTGGACTACTACTTATACTATTTTACAGTGACTGTACTACTACTAGTCTATGATCATATGTTCTTCCAGAATATTCTATGGTCACTTGACCTTGTCACATGATTTGGTTATTTAAGTTCCCATACTATTTATACCTTGACCTTATTGTATGACTTGAGATTTTGGATTAAGTGTTTAAATGCATGGAAGATTGTTTTCTTCTTGGGGCTTTCATAACATATAGAGTTTGTTGGCTTTTAAGCTATGGAAAACTTTTCTAATATACTTCTTATATTCTTGGAGGTTATTTAAGTAGATTAGTATGTCATTTAGATAGATGACTACACAAACATCCAGAATATTGGCAAAGATGTCATTCATAAACCATTGAAAAGCCAATAGAGTATTCAAGAGACTAAATACCATTACTAACCATTCATAGAATCTATAGTGGATCCAAAAGGTTATTTTCCATTTGTCCTCTGGTACTATGTGAACTAGGTGGTAAGCACTTCAAAGGTTGATCTTTGTATATATTCAGGCCTTCTTTGGTGTCTCCAAGAGGTCTGATACTAGGGGGATTGGATAGTGGTCTTTTCTGGTTATCCTGTTAAGTTTCTAGTAGTCAACACATAACTGTAATGACCCATCCTTCTTTTTCATAAACAAAACAGGAGAGCCACAAAGGGAGTGAAATAGTTGTATTATATCTGTTTTTAGGTTTTCCTCTAAGAATTCTCTCAGCATTTGCAACTCCAATGTAAAGAATGAATAAATCAGTCTATGAAAGGAAAGTTTGTTTTTCTCAATCTGAATATTTAAGTCATAAGGGCAATAGTTAGACAGCTGTTTCTAATAGTATTTGCTGAATACCTTGGCAAAGGTATAGTAATTACTAGGTATAGAGCTTAAGTTAAGATTCAAAGGTTTCACAAATATAGTTCTACTGAACAGTTTGGATGGGTCATACAGGGTTAGCTGGAATGACAAGGCTCCTTTTAATCTGCAAGCAATGTGATATACTACTATATTGATCAATGTTACCAAGGGCTTTTCAAGAGTCTCAGACATTGTTTGGGTACTAGAATTCAGAAAAAGGGATTCTGGATCTAGGTTATGTCTTAGTTTGTTTACAGTGGTTTGTTTATTGGCATTTTGGAGGTATAGGGTACCACTGGACCAGTCTATAGATGGGTTATGTTATCTCAGCCAGTTTAGGCCCAGTACAACCAAACATGAACTGTTGAGTAGGGTATTATAATATAACCAAAATAGCTAAGTTATTATTTATATTTCTTTTCTTTTCTTTTTCATTTAATTAAATAATCAGTAAATATATGAGAGGGAATGACTCAAAAGAGATATATGGAACTTTATAAATAGAAGTAAATATAGAATGTATATAAGTAGTATACAGCAATTAAATAGAAACTCTATTGAGTTCTCTTTGTTAACTCAGACTAGAAGTAGTTCTAAGGCATCACAGTCTAAGTTCTTATACTAGAACTTAATTTCTTTATTAGTATCACTCACTACAAAGTCTTGCCAGCTTATTCTCTTATCTTCTTCAGTACTTAGATGATACAACTCAGGACCACTATGACATAACTGGGCCCTAGGCTTAAGGGGACTTGATAGTCAGTTAGAGACTATTAGTAGAAGTACAGTACCAAGTTTAGATATTGTGTCTGAGATCTGATCTCATAATTGAGTAGTATTATGTAGCATACTTATGCTGTTCTTAGTAGAAACCTTGTGCTGAAGTCCCATTGTAGGCTGTATATGCAAGAAAGTAACACCACATCCTTAAGAAGGTATTTAGGTTAGAGATCCTCTTCTTGGGGTGATAGTATAACCATATTACTAGGGCAGTAGTAAGTAAGGCAATAGGTATCTAGCTGGATGAAGATCTTGTACTCTAGTAGATGTAAAATTAATAAGATCATTTCTTATTTGACTTTTCTGGAGACATAGCATCATGTCTCTAGAGCAATATAACTCTCTCATGAGTAGGATACTCAACCAATGGTATACTCTCACCAAACTAAAGGCAGAGATAGAGAGAAGGGAAGAAAGAGTATATTGAAAGTATAAAAGGTTTGGGCACCTGGCCCATAACTATAGGAATAGAAAGGTGAAGGTGAAGAGGAAACCAACTTCCCAGAATAAATTCAAGGTAATAGCAAGTAAAGTAATGCAATGTGGAGTGAGAAAAGGAGTGAGTATAAAGAGACAAGAGATAGAAAAAAAGAGAGTACAATGCTTTAGATATTGGGGAATGGAACAATACAAGTGGGAGTATCCAAATATAAAGGTAAAGAAAGAGAAGAGAAGGAGTAAGGAAGCAGTATGTACAGAGTATATCCCTAAGAAGTGTAGTACTAGAGGGAAGGGGTTGGAAGACGAGGTAGGAAATGGTAACATTTGTAGAGTGTGGAGGGTGTAACTATAAAGGCACCAAAATAGAGAAAAACCAAGAATAGGATTTTGTCTCTAGAGAGAAACTGAGGAATATATAGTATAAGAGTTGTTTAGAGACATAGAAATGAAGGAACAATGAAGCAGAAAGTAAAGTTAAATATATAAAATATGGAAGAAAGAACACAATAGTAGAGGAGGAAATATCAGAAGAGGAAAGAAGGAATATTTGGTATCCAGAATATAAGACAAAGAGAAAGCAACTATAGTAGAACCAAAGGGTAGCAGTACACCTTGAATAGGAAAAAGCACAGTAGAGCAGCACACAAACAGAGACTCCAAAAGGTATAGCAAAAGAGGAGGGTAAGCAGAGAGAAGTAAGGAGGACATTTAAAATACTAAGAGAGATATGGCTGAATATTGGAGTAAAAAAAATAGATACACATAAAGGTGTAATAGTAAAAGTACTCTTGGATAGTGGTACAATGGGAATATTAATAGATCAGAAAATAGTAGCAAGATATGGATTTAGGCTGCAAAAGTTAGTAAGACCGATAGTAGTCAGAAATATGGATGGAACAAATAACAGTGCAGAAGTTATTACCTATCAAGTAGAGGCAAATATATACTATAAGAATCATGTAAAAAGGATAAGAATAGATATATGTGATCTGGGAAGGACAGATATAATACTAGGGATGCTATAGTTACAAGTACATAATCTAGAGATAAACTAGAAAACAGGAGAAGTAAAAATAACAAGATGTCCACCACTATGTAGGAGAAATACAAAGTTGAAAGAAGAAAAGAGAGCAAAGAAAGAGAAAAGAGTAGTAACCCTAGAAGAGAAAAAGATTGTGAGATAGGCAGTAGACAATAAAGAGGATTGGAGAAAAGAAAAAAAAATTAAAGTACACCATAGAAAGATCAAAGAAATAGTACCATAGAAATCTTAAAGTAAAGAAAAGTATTTGGGAAGATAGAATCAGAGAGAATACCAACAAGGAAAATCTGGGATCATGCTATAGATCTCAAAGAGATATTTAAACCTAGGAAAGAAAGGATCTATCCTTTATCTAAAAATAAAAGAGAAGAAATTTAGAATTTTGTAAAGGATCAGTTAAGAAAGGGATACATTAGACTATTAAAGTTCTCTCAGATGTCATCAGTTTTCTTTGTAAGCAAGAAAGATAGAGCAAAGAAAATAGTAATAGACTATTGTAACCTGAATGACCAGACAGTAAAGAATAACTACCCACTTCTGCTGATTATAGACTTAATAGACAATATGGAAAACAAACAAGTATTTATTAAAATGGATCTTTGGTGGGGGTTCAACAATATGAGAATTAAAGAAAGGAATAAGTGGAAGAGAGCATTCATAGCCTATGTAGGGTCCTTTGAGCCAACAGTTATATTCTTTGGAATAACAAATTTGCCAGCTATATTATGAGAGCCCTAAGAAGGAACAAGTTTCCTACACGTTCAAACACTTAGTCACAAATATCAAGTCGTACAATGCAGACAAGATATAAATAGCATGGGAACTTAAGTAATCATATTACGTGACAAGGTCATGTGATTGTAGAACATTCTAGAAGGACATATGATCGTGGACTAGTAGGGTACAGCCACTTGTAAAAGTAGTATAAGTAGGTAGTCCAATCCAACGAAGAACTCCATCGAGTTCTTCCTAAACACTCACATTAAGTGGTCCTTGAGTCATCAAGACTTAGTGATAACAAGCTACATTCCAGGTAATAATGAATGAAATTCTGAGAAACATAATTAATAAAGGAAAAGTAGCAGCTTTTGTAGATGATATACTAGTAGAGACAAAGATAGAGAAAGGACATGATAAGATTGTAGAAGAAGTACTAAAGAGACTAAAGGAGAATAACTTGTATGTCAAGCCAGAAAAGTGTATGTGGAAGGTACAAAAAATTAAATTCCTGTGAGTGATCATAGGACCCAATAGAATTGAAATAGAGAAGGAAAAGGTAGATAGAGTACTAAGTTAGCCAAAGCCAAAAAATGTGAAAAATGTTAGAAAGTTTTTAGGCCTTGCCAACTACTATAGAAGGTTTATCAAAGACTTTGCTCAAGTAGTAAGACCAATGAATGTATTGACAAGGAAAGATATAAAGTGGTAGTGGGAAAAGAAATAGCAGAAAGCATTTGACAAGCTTAAAGGAATCTTGATGACTAGACTAGTGTTGGCAGCTCCAGATTTAGACAAAGAATTTAGGATAAAAGCAAATGCTTTAAACTACGCTACTAGAGGAATACTATCAATGAAGTGCTCTAATGAGTTATGGAGGCCAGTTACTTTTATTTCTAAATCTCTAAGTAATACAAAGAGAAATTACAAAACTTACAACAAAGAAATGTTAGCAGTAGTTAGATGTTTAGAAATATAAAGACATTTCCTAGAAGAAACAACAATAAAGTTTAAGATTTGGACAAACTACAAAAATCTTGAATATTTTATAAAGATGCAAAAATTAAATAGAAGACAAGCAAGATGGACATTGTATCTATCAAGATTTAATTTTACATTGAAGCATATTCTAGGAAGTAAAATGGAAAAGGCAAATAGCTTGAGTAGGAGACTAGACTAGAAAATAGGAGTAGAAAGAGACAATGAGGATAAGACATTGGTAAAGCTAGAGTGGTTGAAAGTAAGAAAAACAGAGAAGATAGAAGTAATAGTGGAAGGAGTAGACTTACTAGAAAAAGTAAGACAGTTAAAAGTAAAAGATGATGAAGTGGTCAGAGCAGTAGAAGAAATAAAACAAGCTGGAGTAAAGATATTGCAAGATGAAGAGTGAAGAGAAGTAGATGATATCATATATAAAAAAGAAAAGGTGTATGTGCCTAAAGATGATAAGTTGAAAGCAGAAATAATTAAGTTATATTATAATACACTAGTAGAAGGACATGGGAGACAGTGAAAAATGGTAGAACTAGTTACCAGAAACTTTTGGTAGCTAGGAATAATTAAGAAGGTAAAGTGATATGTGGAAGAATACAATTCCTGTCAAATAAATAAGAACCATACAGAACAGCCAGCAGACAAATTAATGCCCAATTCAATTCCAGAAAGACCTTGGACATATATTTCAGCAGACTTTATCACTAAGTTGCTGCTAGCCCAGAGATACAACTTAATCTTAGTAGTGGTAGATAGGTTAACAAAAATGGTCTACTTCATTCCTACTATAGAGAAAACATTGGCAGAAGGACTGGCTAAACTATTTAGAAATAATGTATGGAAATTGCATAGACTACCCAAGAGTATCATTTCAGATAGAGGACCACAGTTCATAGCAGAATCAATAAGAAAGTTGAATAGGATATTGGAGATTGAAAACAAGATATTAACAGCATTTCACTTCTAGACAGATAGACAAATGAAGAGGGTTAACCAGGAGTTAGAATAGTACTTAAGGATGTTCAATGACCATAAGCAAGAATAGTGGCCAGACTGGTTAGGAACAACAGAGTTTGTATGCAATAATAAAGTACACTTGAGTACAAAAACATTACCTTTCAAGACAAATTATGGGCAAGATCTGTTATGTTCCATGACTATCCACTACCAGTCTAGACCCTAATATCACATAACTCACTGTTTATCCCAGTTTGTTGATTAACTATTTAAATACAACTTATATAATTAGTTACTTAGTTTCATTTTCTCAACTCATTTCCCACCAACTGCTACTGTCATTGAATCTTACAGGCAGAGCCTAGGTGAACCTCTGTTGAAAATTGGATTAGCACAGTAGGAGGCATCAATAATATCACCATAATCCCTCATTGCTGTGGGGTCTAACAGTAGAATGAAGCTAAGTCTTCTGTGCTATCAGGTTATTTTAGAGAATTTTTATTATGTCCTAACCTCCTTAACACTCATATTTTCTGGACTTACACCTAGAATGTTGCATTCACCAAGATACTGTTTACACAGCCATGTCTCACAAGCCCTCAACCACACTGGTGGAGAGGTCTTTTACTGCAACACAGACCAGAAACTAACATATAGCTTTACTTGAACCCCTAAGTAATATCCTGGAAGAAGACACAGAACATGTCCTACTCTTATTACCTGATATTCCATTCATCCCCTCAGAGTCCCTATCACCCTCTGTTTATGAACCTTCAGCTGAAATCTCAAACCTCAAACTCAGAACAGCACTATTAGTCCTAGCTCATTAATTTAATTCTCAAACATAGAAGAAACAACAAGGAATTTGTGAACTGGACACTTTTAGTAGAAAAAGTCTAGATAATCTCAGGACATTCATATTTCAATACCAAATTTATTTCTGAGCTTGCAAAGGGGAATTTTTGGAGAACTCTGATAAAATCTTTGTCATATCTTACTTAAGGGGTATTGCTTTAGAATATTTCAAACTATTCATCAATAAACCAGATATTAATCAGAACTTTGATTTTCTGGAAAACTGGTCTGTATTTATACAAAAACTCTCTAATATCTTTGGGTCTTACTTACCCAAAGACAATAACAAAAATATAATAGCCTCAATACTCTTTTTTTTGATGACAAAGTAGTAGAGTATTTCATTCATTTTTCTAAATATCAAAACAGAATCCATTGGGATGATTGAGCATTTTAGAAGGTAGTCAAAAACTCTATTTCCACTAGAATAAGTAAAGAGTTATATTATAGCAAGAAAGATATATCAACTTTTAAAGAGTTTAAGTAAACTGTCTTAAAGATTGACAATGATTACTAAAAGTACATCCAGGATAAAAAAAACAAATAACAATTTGCCTATACCCTCCAATCGCAGCTACCCAAGACTCTCTGAGGGAAAGCATCCTGAATATCCTACTCAGAGGACTGTTCTGTCTTCTCTGACAAGTTATCTAGAAATAGAGCTAAACTGTTTCCAGTTGTTCAAGTATAATCTACTTCCAATCCACTAACCATACCCTTATCCAATATCCTAGGTCCCAATGGTAAGTTGACAATAGCTGAACACCAATACTATATGAACCTGGGCCTTTGCATTATCACAAATGGCCACTTACTGATTTGTGAGTTGATGATCTAATAATCAAAAGGCTCAAAAAAGCAAAGTTTAGACAGTAGCAAAAGATGTTATTAAGTCTGAGATTTATCCTCAGACATACAGTTCTTAAATACATGATTGTGGTGGTCTGTATACTAGAACAGCCTACTACATGATCACTACCTATTGTTCTACATATAGGAGTGCTATTGTTCTTGAAATAGAGGTAACCTAACCATCTTAGGGCAGTTCTTTGTTCTATTCAAGAACAGATAATAATCTATAAGTAAAGATCAGTGTTATGTGCAAACATTGAGGACCTTGTATCTCTATGGGATCTTATCACCTTGGGATATATTTATAGCCAAAAGAAGCGCATTGAAGAGAGCTTCACGATGATCATTGAAGCAAATGATTACATTAAGCTGTTCCTGAGATATTGGTGATTTAGTGTCTGGTAACTTAGTGATCACAGACTGATCTGCTGATAACTCGGTGAATACTGATCGCTTTGAGACATTTTTGGTACCGTTAGAAAGGTTTTCTTAAGAGCTTTTGGTGGCCATTTAGATTGTTGAAATTGGTCAAGTATTCCTGGAGTTATGGTCTGAATGAAG
>Ga0153980_1001044_pt1 | contig 11997 bp, 10 predicted proteins | sample TSGA064MetaG_FD_104722 | JGI IMG/M metagenome (GOLD analysis project Ga0153980, IMG submission 104722) | Attine ant fungus gardens microbial communities from Georgia, USA - TSGA064 MetaG | ecosystem: Host-associated > Fungi > Mycelium > Unclassified | place: USA: Georgia, Magnolia Springs State... | reverse complement strand
GATAGAGGAGAAAGAGAAGATGCTGTTGAAGAATGCAACTTGAGACTGGTTTTGGGATTTCTTCAATAGCCAGGACCATAGTTAGTTTGATTTTGTCTTTATTTTATTATGAAAATTTTCCTATTAGTTATCACAACAATTTTCATAGTTATATATAACTGTACTTACTATTATGCTGAATTTTGACTCACTTTTTTTGGACTTCAGGTGTGTACCTGGTAGATTTTATTATTAATATAATGACTCACTTTGTTTAGACTTCAGGTACTTGCCTGTTGATTGTTGAGCTTCAACTGCACACTATCTTTATTGCCTGCCTCCTCTGAGAGGTTATGGGCTCTATCTCTGAAACTAACATTAACATATCCAACACTCTTCATTTCCCTAAACTCAATAGCTCCAACTATAACTCTTGGGCTGCTAGCATGAAGTCTGCTCTTCAATCATGATTTTTATAGCTATATATCAATAGTAAAGAAGATATGCCTACTGTTGTCAAATCTACCCCCCTTTTGTCTGATAGAACATCAACAGAATACAAGAGTTAGAAAAAGGACTGAGAGTAGTACAAAACCTAGTTGCAAATGGATAGTGCTGTTATGGGGTTACTGAATGGTTCCATTGATTCTACTCAGTCTGGTCATGTTGCAAACTTGTCTACTTCAAAGAAGATCTGGAATATCTTTCATCAGATCAATATCAAAGACCAACAAAGCCTTAATGTTTCCACAATTGTAGAAGAGATCTGGAGCATGAACTAGGATGGTGTTACCCCTATGCCTGACCATATTGGAAAGATAATCAATATTCATCATTGGATTGTCAAAGAAAAAAGTACTATGGATGATATAATGCTGGTCTATGCTATTTTTCACTTACCTCTGAGTAACAATGTCAAATGGAATGTTCTCAAGATATCTCTTATTGAAAAAGGGTCAAGTTTCACCTTGTCTCAAGCAATGATAAGCTTGAATAGTCTATATGATTGCATAACTCAAAATAAAAGGAAGACTAAGCATTTGGCACTTGTTGCTAAATCACAGAGAGCTTCAAACTATAGAAACACTACTGGAAAGAAGAAAAAATTCAAAAAGAAGACCCTTAACCCAAAACCTGATGATATATGTTACATCTGTAGTCAGAAAGGTCATTAGAGTCCAATATGTCCTCAGAAAGGAAAGAAAGGTGGCTTAAGTTAAGGTAGTAGAGGCAAATCAGCAAATTTAGTCAGTTTGAGTATTTTACAATACAAAGGAGCCTCTTTGTTATGGAATTACATTGGAACTATTACTATTATCAGCTCTGGACTGATAACAAGTAGATGGTAGAAGAGATAATGGTAGTAAAAGATAAGAAAGACAAAGATGGTGTAATGAATGATATGTTAGCACATCAAGATTAGGCTGGACTTTACACTTGACTGGACTAATTATAGATATTGGACTACAGGAGAAATGTTAGATAAACCTTGAGGTGATTATAGACAAATCTTATAATAGTTATGAACTTTAAGATAAATAGAGAAACCTTAGACTAATCTATTTATAGACTCTGACTCAACTAGTCACTTACTGTTACTTACTAGTACTTAGGATAATAGTTTTTGTGATATCACTAGTTAGGATAAATACAATCCAGAAAGAGAAGGAAATAGCAAGTTCTCTCTTTCTATGGTTCATCTAAAAACCTACTTCTCTTGGAACCCTATATTTTATCCAGTCTTAGGACTAACTTGCAGAGTGTGACTAAAAGCCTTGATATTCATTCTTTCAATATAACTCTTCTGAAAACCTTAACCAGACCCTTTGTAGAGGGATAAAGAGATATCAAGTGTTAATATAAGCTCAAGGTTGAAGCATATATTCACCCTTGTGGTCTAAAGTCTTAACACTTTTACTCTAGCCAAAGTGATAGGATTGTCATCTCACTAGATGGTCAAGAGTTATTCTGTGCTGTTTTCAAGAATATTGGTAGTTTCTTGTACTTCATCACATATACTGAAGATACCAATCACACTGCATTTTCTGTTTATAAAGGATCTATAAAACTCTGGCATTATCGAATAGAACATATTGGCCCTAGAACAATCGACTTGATAGAATGGAAGGGCTTTGTTAATAGACTTGATCTCACAGTACCTGATGATTATAATCATGTTTGCACTAGATATGCTCATGGCAAATCTTACAGGAAATCTATGCCTGGAACTAGCAAAACAAAATATGGCAAGATAGAATTAGTCATCATAGACTTAACAGGTCCAATATTAGTACTGATCTGGGATGACTATGTCTATACTCTTATTGTCATTGAAGTCAGTTGCTAGTATCCTGTTGGATATCTCTTGAAGTCAAAGGAGGAAGCTGGAGGTGCTGTTAGAGATGTGATTGCTATGTTGGAATATTAGTCTGGGCTCAAAGTTAAAAGGTTGTGAAGTGACAACAGTTTGGAGTTTATTAACTCAACTATAAACAAATTTTGTTAGTACAATGGTATCATTCATGAGATAACCTTACCCTATCTTCCTTAGAAAAATGGCATTGCTGAAAGAGCTATAGCCATTATCTTCAAGATGGTCATATATATGTTATATTCTGCTTGTTTGAGCCTAAGGTACTGGAGAAAAGTATTCCTGTATGCCATTCATATTTGAAGTTTATTACTTACCTCTAGATTGGATTCTATGGTTCCCCATGAAGCCTGGACAGGATGAAAGCCAGATGTATCCTACTTATGAATTTTTGGATCAATTGGATAGATCTATGTACCAAAACCAGTATGTGATAGGAAGCTGTATTCTCAAGCAGTAAAGGTTTGGATGCTTGGGTGGTAGACAGATGAGTCAAAGGGATATTGTATTGAGGATCTAGAAACTCCTGGAAAATTAATCAGCTCTTGTAATGGTGATTTTATTGAAGATTCCTTACCAAGTGATCTGGCTATTATTGAAAATATACCACTCCCTCCAGAGAACATTAACAAGCTAGTCAACAATACAATATCAATAGACAGCACTACTTCATCAATTTTGGCTCCTGATCCAACTAAGGTACACTTACCTAAAAGTCATCCATCTGCTTCTCCTTCTAAGCCAGGCTCTGGAGAGGGAGGTGGGTGTAACCTCAACCTTTAAAGTTGTGTTACCTTTTGTGCTCACCCACTCTAGGTTAAATAACTGCTGTATTCCAGAGATAGAAGAGGAGAACTAGGACAATGGGAGCTGACTTAGTGGATAACAAAGCTAAGGAGAAACTAAATAGCCTAACTACTTAATATATGATCTATTTATCAAAATGAGTCATCTGATAGAAGTTCAGCTCTATTGTATAACCAAGACAAGACTTTGCTAAGATAAGCATTCAGCAAGTGTGATGTAACAGGGTGTTACCAGGGTGTGACAGAGCCTGTCAAAGAGATGCTATTACCTCCTTCTGCACCAAAAAAGGTCTCTAAGTGGAAAAATCTACCCAAAAAAGAGCCTTTGAGTTGAAATTATCAACTGCCTGCCAAGTTTCATAATGAAGATCAATCTACTTACCTCAGTAACACTGTATTTGCTTTTATTGCTATGACTTCTGAACCAAGAACACTGAAGGAAGCTCTACTGTCACCTCACTCAAAACAGTAGGAGAAAGCTATCAAGTCTGAGTTCAACCAATTAGTCAAAGCTCAAGTTTTTGAGTCAGTTGAACAATTACCTAATAACAAAAAAGCTGTCAGCAGTTGCATTGTATTCAAGAAAAAGTTGGATGGCCATGGAAACCATCTAAAATTCAAGGCTTGGATTGTTGCTCAAGGTTTTTTGTAAGTGCTAGGTCTAGATTTCACAGAGATATTCTTATCAGTAGCAAAATTCATAACACTATAAATTTTTCTGGCACTTACTGCATTTTTGGATCTTGAACTTCATCAAGTTGGTATTGTTGGAGCATATTTTCAAGAGAATTTAGATGAAGAAATTTATATGAAGGTACCTAATGGACTTGCTGAGAAATATGGAAGTGGTCAAAATTTTTGGAGGCTTAGAAAGGCACTATATGGGTTGAAACAAGCAGGTCAACAGTGGAAGAAACACTTACATCAGGTGATGACTAAGCTTAGCTTCACTTGTGCAATAGCCAATAACTGTCTTTATATTCTCTAGGAGCATGGTAAAATTATCCTGATGGTCTTGATCTACATTGACAATATGGCTATTGCTGGAAAAGAAATATCTGGGATCACTTTATTCAAGCAGAACTTGTCAGAGGATTTTGAAATAATGGATCTGGGTGAATTGAAGTTCATACTTGGTATCCTGGTCACTCAAGATAGCTCCAATCATCTTATATCTTTTAATCAGTCTGCTTACATTACACAAGTTTTCACAAGGTTTGGAATGCTCAACACAAAGCCTGTCTCCATCCCCTTGGCTGTCAAATATGGTTTATCTACATCCTAGTCTCTATTTTCCAAAGCTGAACTGAATGAGTACTCAAGTTTCTCCAGAGGCATTTACTATCTATTACTGGTTGGCTCATTGTTATATGCCACTCAAACCTACCCAGATATCCAATTCTCTGTTAACCTTATCACTCAGTTCAGTGGAAATCCTAGTATTCCTTATCTTGAAGCTGCAAAACATATTTTTTGCTATCTAAAAGGCACTCAGGATTTTTCCCTAGTTTTAGGATATCATAGAAGAGAAGCTGTTGATGTCATTGGTTGAACTGACTCAGATTGGGCTGGTGATGTTGATACAAGGCAATTAGTAGGAGGTTTTTTTTTTGATATAGCTAGAGGATGTGTCTTTTGGTCTTCAAAGAAACAGGTATCTGTTGCTACCTCCTTAGTTGAAGCTGAATATATGGTATCAGCAAATGTAACAAAGGAGGCAGTATAGCTTCAAAAACTTCTTAAGAAAGTCAGTTATTCTTAAGCTCAGGCCACCATAGTACATGCTGATAACCAGAGTGCAATGACCCTTGCCCAAAATTCTATTTCTCACTCTAGAACAAAGCACATCAATATTTGCTTTTATTTTATTTGAGAACATATTGACAAGAATGAAATAAAATTACACTATATCCCTATCCATCAAATGGTTATATATATCTTTACCAAGGCTCTACCTTATGAGGCATTCAAAAAATTTCATGAAGTTCTTAGAGTTGTTAAGGTCTCTCATTGAGTAAAAGTGTCAAAGAGTGCAACTCAAGACTGGTTTTGGGATTTCTTCAATAGCCAGAACTATAGTTAGTTTGATTTTGTCTTTATTTCATTATGAAAATTTTCCTATTAGTTATCACAACAATTTTTATAGCCATATATAACTGTACTTATCATTATACTAAAGTTTGACTCACTTTGTTTAGACTTCAGGTGTGTATCTGGTAGATTTTATTATTAATATAATGACTCACTTTGTTTGGACTTCTTGCCTGTTGATTGTTGAGCTTCAACTATATACTATCTTTATTGCCCTGCCTCCTCTGAGAGATGCTTGATAGACAACAGACATTCCAAGAGCAATATTGAGCCAAGACTCTAGTATGATTCTCCTTTGATTGTTGTTGCTATTTTTGATCAGGCAGAGGTAAAGAAAGACAGTTTTATCAAAAAGGTGGGTTTGATACAAAATAGAAACCTAAACCTCCTGAAATTATTACTCATAGAGTATCATGACATGGCCAAAATGGCTAAGGCATTATTTATATTTTTTTCTTTTCTTTTTCATTTAATTAAATAATCAATGGATACATGAGAGGGAATAACTCAAAAGAGATATACAGGACTTTATATATAGAAGTAAATACAGAATGTGTATAAGTCGTATATAGTAATTGAATGGGAACTCTATTGAGTTCTCCTTGTTAACTTGGACCAGGAGTAGTTCTAAGGTGTCACAGTCTAAGTTCTTACACAGGGTACCACAATTCCTAACCCTTGCAGGTGAAGATAGGAGATCTGGAATTATCTTTGGTACAAGCTTACAACCCAACTAAAGTTGTAGGAAATTTGTTGACTATACTCAATCTAATGTACAATTTATTAGTGCTATAAGTCAAAGTAGACAGATCCTTGGACCATATTTAATATTCCATAGTGTACAGATTTGGTTAATCAATGAAATCAATGCTTTCTATCTATACAGTATGACTGGACCTGTCTATTAGACCTAATAATTAGTCTATTTGCAATTTTGGTTGATACACTCTTATTATATAACTAACCAACTGTTTGCTTACTACCTGTCATAAGTTGTCTTAACTATGACAAGAAACTATAAATAGAACAGACATAGACTGGAGTCAAACTGGTAGCTGATGGATAGCTTGTAGTTTAAACAAGAACAAATAGTGTACTTGTATATATAGTAGACTGCAATTAAGCAAGAACCCTATTGAATTCTCTTCTAACTCTGAAGTATGACCTTGAGTTAAACCCTAGCTTAAGGTTCTTGAGTCAGTCACTGATAGAAGAATTCAATTCTATACTTCAGGCATTGTTCACTTCAAACCCTGCCTAAACTTTATTCTTTTATTGTCCTCAATTGGTAATCAGCTTGATTACTGGTCTTTTTGAATAGTGGACCCTAGCTGTAAAGAGGACTTAGTAGTCAGTTAGGGACTGCTGGTAGAGACTTGGTACCAAACCCAGGTATCATATTCAAGACCTGACCTAGCAATTGAATAGTGTTGTCAAGTAGATTATCTGTATCTTTTTTTGATTAGTAGAAACCTTGTGCTAGGGGTATATTGTTATCCATACACACAGAGGAATAGCATTGACCCCTTAGGAAGGTGCTATTAGAGTAGAGACTCTCTCCTTGAGGTAATCATTTACTATTTGATTAGGGCAGTAGTCAGTACAGCAGTAAGTATCTGGTTGGGTGAAGATCTTGTACCCCAACAGATGTAGCAGTAATTAGTGAGATCAAAACCTTATTCAACCTTGAGGGACATAATACCATGTCTCTTAAACAATACAACTCTTTAATGAGTAGCATGCTCAACCAGCAGCAGGCCCTTGCCAAATTAAGAGTAGAGCTAGAAGGAAGAGAAAAGAGAGAATGTTTCAATTGTAGGAAGTTTGGGCATCTGGCCTGTAACTATAGGAATAGTATTGAAGGAGAAAAGGCAAAACTGATCCCCAAAAACAAGTTTGAAGTATTTGCAAATTAAGTGATGAGATACAGAATAAAAGAAGAGGTCAAGGTATGAAGGCAGGAAAGAGAGAAGGAAGAAGTGAAGTGTTTTAGATGTTGAGGGATAAGGCACTATAAATGGAAGTGTCCAAACATTGTAGCAGAGAGAGAGAGAAAAAAAAGAGAGAAGTATAAGGGAACCATACCAAACTCCACTCCTGATGTACTAGTGGTAGTACACCAGAACAACCCTGCAACTAATTAAATAATAACTACCTCACATTTAATTAGTTGCCCTTCTCTGCATTCCTGTCCCTGACTGCTGAGATGTTCTGTAACTAGGGGAGTTGTATATATAGTGTAGATTACCCTCCAGGAGCCTTATCCTATTCTCTGAGGTTTCTCTTGGAGGTGAGTTGTAAACATATCCCAGAGTCTATTTATATACTAAGGTTTCTCCTAGAGCTGTTCTGGTCACCCTTACAAGAAGGTGGTGTGTGTGGCCAGGCTACAAAAGGCATAGCAAGAGAGGAGACTGGCATGTCTCACATAGAAAAAAGCACAGGAATATTGTGAGGAGGGGAGCATACCTCCAGAAGGTACAGTTCTGCTTGAGAGAGGATGGTTGACAGAAGAGATAGTAACAACATATGTAAACTATGGGAGATGTAAAGACAAGGGGGTTCAAATCCATGAAAACCAAGGACAAGAATTCCTCCTTGAGAGACAAGTGAGAAACATGTGGTGCAACCTATGCCAGGAAGCATGGAACTGGAGAGAGGAAAAAGCAAAGAGGGGAAAGATAATAAGGGTGCAGTGTATAAAGTAAGAAAGAAAAGACACAATAGGAGGAAAAGTGTTGGAATGAGAAAGGAGAGAGATCCTGTGCCCAGAATGTAGAACAGGAAAGAAGAAACCATAGTGGAACTGGGGAGTGGTGGTATATCCCATAGAGGGAAAAGTACAGCAGGATGGCATATAGACAGAGATTCCAAGAAGCACAGCAATAGAGAAGGTTAGCCAAAGGGATATTAGAAGAATGTTCAAAATGTTAAGAGAAGTGTGGTTGCATCACAAAAAAGTGACTACTAAATAGTGACATAGAGGTATAATAAAATACCTGTTCAAAGAACTACATAAATAGCTAGACCCTCATTAACAAGTAGCCTTGCTAATGTCGCCCTTTTGGTATAGTGGTAAACCATACAGTATATGACTACTGGTCCATAGTACAACTGTGACAGGGAGGTCAAGAGGATTCTAAACAAATGACAAATAAGGGAGAAGAATAAATACTTGGTATGGTAGAAAGGGTTCACAGCTGAATCCAATACTTGGGAAGGAATAGAAAACTTGGAAAACACAAAGGAAGCAGTTGAAGAACTTGAGAAAGAATATTGACAGAATATGGAAAATATAAGACAACAAGAAAGGGAAGAAGGAATATTTAGAAGAGAAGAACTACTGGAACAATTTATGGCAAAGAAACTATTCAGATAGTCAGACAAGAGGTATAATAAGGAATATTGAGGAAGATTAGAAAGGAATTGGAGACAATGGAAAGGGGGACAAGCAAGGGGAAGAAGAACTTTAGAAATGATTTGGGAGGAAAAAGAAGAAATTAAGCAAAAAGAACCAGAGATTAGAGAATGGACAGAAGAAGATGAAGATGAAATGGGCAACATAGTTGACCCTGACTATGAATTGTAAAATCCTCAAGATGAGGAACTTTGAAAGGGGGGTGGTATCATAACTCAGCCAAATGGCTAAGTCATTATTTCTTTTCTTTTTCTTTTCTTTTTATTAGAAAATCAATGGATGTATGAGAAGGAATGACTCAAAAGAGAGGTGCAGGACTTTATAAATAGAAGTAAATACAGAATGTGTATAAGTAGTATATAGCAATCAGATAAGGACTCTATCAAGTTCTCCTTGTCAACTTAGACTAGAAGTGGATCTAAGTTGTTACTATCTAAGGTCTTACAAGAGAGAGCTCAAGAGAATCCAAATTTGGTTAGTACTTCATGGAGACACTTTTCCCACTGTCTTCTGGCTTGCTTTAGACCATAAAGTGCTTTCTTGAGCTTCCAGTAATGTCCAGAACCAGAGCCTTCAATATCTTCAGAGATAGTCATATATATGTTTTTATCTAGAGGACCATGTAAGTAGACAGCAACAATATTGATATGATGTAATTCCCAATCAAGATAGGCCACATAGGAGAAGAAAGTCCAGAGAGTGGAGAACTTTGCAATAGAGGAAAAGATACCAGTGAGATCTTCACTAGAGACTTGTGAGAAACCCTTGGCTACAATTCAAGCTTTGAACTTGAGTAAGCTGCTGTATCTATTATGTTTTTTGTGAAATACAATTCTACTACCTGTAGGTAAGCCATCAACAACCTCAAAGACATTGAGTTTATGTAATTGCATGTACTCAGATTGTATTGCCATCTTCTACTGCTTTAAGTGTGGGAAGTGGATTGTCTCCTAGTAAGTCCTTGATTTGTTTGCCATGGCTACAAAGGCAATATTAACAGAACCCTTTATAGTGGTATTATCAAATGTGGATAGTACAAAATAGCTTGGCAACTTTTGATTACAACCAGAGTGTTATAGAGGAGAAATAGATGAGTTTTCAGTGGACATCATGACCTTAGAGGGTGCAGAATCTTTGGGGATGTCTGGAAGAGAAGTTGTAGACAAGGAAGGGGAATTTTTAGTAGTGGTAGAAATATCATTTTCAACTTGGGGTTTGGTAATGTCCTGTAAGAGGACCCTACCAACACTATCCTTAGAATACTAGACTCAAATTCTAGAGCGACCCTGTACTTAATTAAATATTACTATATAATATTTGATTCCACTAGCTCAACTTGGCAACTCCTGACCCTGCTAGACAGGACTGTAGGATCAGGGACAGACAGGCTGTAACAGTATATATTGTAGAGTATATCTCCAGGAGCTTTATCCTAAACTCTAAGGATTCTCCTAGAGGTAAGTTGTAATATAATATAGGAGTACAATATTAGCTAAGAATTCTCCTAGAGTCCACTCCACTCCAGTTGCCCTTACATGTCCTTTTCTATTGTATTGTTGATGAACTCATTGATATATTTGTCACTAGTAGAGTTTCCAACCTCAATGACTGCTAACTCACTTGGCAAATTATCTTCAAAGAAACAAACATCCCAGGAGGCAATAAGCTTGCCATTTGCAAGATCTTTAAGTTAGTAGCCTTTAGCTTCATCTACCCACCATCCAAGTATTCTAACTTTTACAGCTTGTGATTCTAACTTTCTCTTTCATACTTGCTTAGGGATATGGGCCCATCTAAGAGAGCCAAAGACATACAAATAGGATACATTAGGTTTATGACCAGTCCATGCTTCATAAAATACAGTACCTTACAATCCAATGGTAGAGGAAAGACTCTGGATATAAATGGTATAGATAAATGCTTCTCTCTAGTAACACAGGCCAACATCTGCAGTATATAGCATCAATTGAACCATCTCAAAGAATATAGCTATAGTTTATTCAGCTATACCATTTTGCTCAGGTGTGTAAAAGATTGTTGTTTCATGGATGATTCTATTGCAATGATAGAAGATCTCCATCATTTCATTAACAAATTCAGATCCATTGTTACTTCAAAAACAATGAACTTTAAGTCCAGACTGCCTTTTAAGTATGGCTATCATATTGTGGATAGCAATACCAGTGTCTTCTTTGGTGTACAATAGCCTTTCCACTGGATAGCAACAACTGACCTCAACAATGACTAGTACATCCAAAAATCCATCCCAAGTCAGGATGGACATAGGGCCAGTGAGATCCATAATAACCAGCTCTATCTTGGAGTATTGGTTATTACTGGACTTAGAGAAGGGAAGGCAATGCAGTTTTCTATTTGTACATCCACTGTATAGGTGGTCAAAATCTTAAGGTATGTTTATATCTAGACTCTTAACAAGATTTTGATGGCACATAGAACTAATAGCACAAGGACTCAAGTGTTCCATGCAACAGTATCAGAGACACATGCTGCCTGGGGTTTCAGCAAGGTAAGCTATGTCACTAGCTAGGGGCATGCATTAAATGTGATAAAGAGTACCAGTTGAGCCTGTCAAGGAAGCTCTAAAGAGCTCTTCACTATTCTTTGAGAGTACTAAGCTATTATCAAGACTTTTCACAGATACTCCCTGATGATGTAGAGCACCAAGACTAACAAGGTTTGTACCCAGATAAGAAATATGAAGAATATCATGAAGAGTTATGTTGAGATGGCCTTTTGGAAGCAATACTGAGAAACAGACAGAACCTTAACCTGCCACAGAGACACAATTATGACCTCCAACAGTTACAGATTCTTCTATAGACTCTGTGTACTTTATGAAGTGGTTGTGGCTTGTGAACATATAGGAGGTAGCTATTACAAACTTCATTTGGACCATAACTCTGGGAATACTTGACCAATTTCAACAATCTAAATAGCCACCAAAAGCTCTTAAGAAGACCTTTCAAATGGTACCAAAAGTGTCTCAAAGCAATCAGTATTCACCAAGTCACCAGACACTAAATTGCTGATATCTTAGGAACCACTTAACATAATTGTTTGCTTCAATGACCATCATGAAGCTCTCTTCAATGCACTTTTTTCAGCTATAAATAGATCCAGAGGTGATAAGATCCCATAGAGATACAAGGTCCTTAATATTTGCACATGACACTGATCTTTATCCATAGATTATCATCTGTCCTTGAATAGAACAAAGAACTGCCCTAAGATAGTTAGGTTATCTCTATTTCAAGAACAATAGCACTCCTATATGTAGAACAATAGGTAGTGATCATGTGGTAGGCTGTTCT
>Ga0153980_1001040_pt1 | contig 12029 bp, 8 predicted proteins | sample TSGA064MetaG_FD_104722 | JGI IMG/M metagenome (GOLD analysis project Ga0153980, IMG submission 104722) | Attine ant fungus gardens microbial communities from Georgia, USA - TSGA064 MetaG | ecosystem: Host-associated > Fungi > Mycelium > Unclassified | place: USA: Georgia, Magnolia Springs State... | reverse complement strand
GCGGTGTCACGCGGCAGCAGCGCCAGGGTGATGCCGATGTCGCGGGTGGTGCCGATCAGGCCATCCGGGTCGTACATGCGGAAGGCCAGGCCGATCAGCGTGGCCACCGGGGCCAGGGTGATGTAGCGCTTGTCGAAGGTGAGCTTGACGCCCAGCACCTGCTCGCCGTTCCACTCGCCCTTGCAGACGATGCCGTAATCGGGGATCGAGGTGGCATCCGAACCGGCGAACGGGCCGGTCAGGCCGAAGCAGGGCACTTCGCGGCCATCGGCCAGGCGCGGCAGGTACTGGTCCTTCTGTTCCTGGGTGCCGTAATGATTGAGCAGTTCGCCCGGGCCCAGCGAGTTCGGCACGCCGACGGTGGAGCTGACCACGCTCGACACCGAAGCCAGCTTCTGGATCACCTTGTGGTGGGCCAGCGCGCTGAAGCCCAGGCCGCCGTATTCCTTCGGAATGATCATGCCGAAGAACTTGTTCTTCTTGATGAAGCTCCACAGCTCCGGTGGCAGATCGGCATGGACGTGGGTGATTTCCCAATCGTTGACCATCCTGCACAGCTCTTCGACCGGGCCATCCAGGAAGGCCTGTTCCTCGGCGGTGAGCTGCGGCTTGGGATAGTTGAGCAGGATGTTCCAGTCCGGATCACCGGTGAACAGCTCGCCTTCGAAACCGACCGAGCCGGTTTCCAGCGCGATGCGCTCGGTCTGCGACAGCGGCGGCAGCACCTTGCGGAACACCTTCATCATCGGCGCGGTCAGCAGCGGCTTGCGGATGAAGGGCAGCAGCAGCGGCACCGCGATGACGGCGACGATGGCCGCGGCGACGATGGTGGCGGTCTGGTTGACGTACGGGATGAACCAGCAGGCGGCCAGCAGCACGACGCTGATGATCGTCCAGGTGATCAGGCGCATCCGGTGGTAGGCGACGAACGCGCCTGCCAGCAGGACGACGAGGAAGGGAACGACAATGCTCATGAGCGTGCTCCGGTGACGTGCTCGGTAATGGCGGACGATGCGACGGCGGAGGCCGAGGGCAACACGTCCAGATAGTCCAACACAGTAGCGGTAAAGGCGTTGTTGTCATCACCGGCGACCATGTGGGTGGCCTCCGGCAGCTGCACGTGGCGTGCATGTGGCACCAACGCCAGGAACTCGGCCACCGTCTGCGGGGTGACCAGGGTGCTGCGCCCACCGCTGACCAGCAGCAGCGGGCATTTCACCTGGCGCGCCGCATCGGCAAGTGCGCCCTGGTGTTGTTCGCTGTCACGCGCCAGTTCGGCGACCAGGCGCGGGTCCCAGTGCCAGCGCCAACGGCCGTGACCGTCCTCGCGCAGCAGCGCGCGCAGGGCATCTTCGGACTTGCGCGGGCGGTGCGGCAGGTAGGCGGAGATCACGTCGGCGGCCTGCGACAGGGATGCGAAGCCGTCCGGATGCGCGGTCATGAACATCAGGATTTTTTCGACCCCGGCGGTATCCCAGCGCGGCGTGATGTCGACCAGCACCATCGCCGAGAACAGGCCCGGCCAACGCGACTCGGCGAGCAGCCCGAACAGACCGCCCATCGAGGCGGCGATCAGGATCGGCGGCTGCGGTTGTTCGCCGGCCAGCACGATCAGATCATCGGCGAACTGCTCACCGTGGTAAGGGAATCCGGCCGCGTTCCAGTCCGAGTCGCCGTGGCCGCGCGCGTCGTAGGCCAGGGTCTGGAAACCGGCCTCGACCAGCGCGCCCGCGGTGGCATTCCAGGCGTGCCGGGTCTGGCCGAAGCCGTGGGCGAACAGCACGGTGCCGCGGCGTCCCGGGCGTGAACGGGTCGCGGCGAGCACGGCGTCATGCGCGCCGGTCAGTCGCTCATCGTCAAAACGGGGCAGGGTAGAAGAAGGAGTGACCATACTCGCTAGTATGGACCTGCCCTGTGCGATGTCAATACTTCGGAGTATGGTGGGCGCATCCCTTGTGCCAGCAGGCGGGACGCGCGCTTCTGCTGATTCACATACTGCAACCAACCCCGGCGTATGGTTAAATCCACCTATGAATGAACCCGAAGCTTCCGCCGGCGAGCCACGTGCCGGCCGCAACAGCCGCCTCAGTGCCGAAGACTGGGCCCAGGCCGCACTGGATCTGATTGCCGAACAAGGCGTGGGCGCGGTCGCGGTGGAACCGTTGGCGCGTCGTCTCGGTGTCACCAAGGGCAGCTTCTACTGGCACTTCCCCTCGCGCGACGCATTGCTGCAGGCCGCGCTGGAGCGCTGGGAACTGTTCGAGCAGGAGCAGGTGTTCGGCAGCCTGGCCGACGTCACCGATCCGCGCGTGCGGCTTCGCCAGTTGTTCCAGGTGGTCGCGCACGAAGTGCAGCCGCACATCATCTACAGCGAACTGCTCAAGGCGCTGGATCACCCGATGGTGCGCCCGGTCATCGACCGTGTGTCGCATCGTCGCCTGGAGTATCTGGTCGCCTCGTTCCGCCAGGCCGGCCTGAGCCGTACCGACGCGCAGCATCGTGCCCGGCTGGCCTACGCGGCCTACGTCGGCTTCCTGCAGTTGTCGCTGCAGCTGCAGCAGCCCAAGCAGGCCCGCGAGGATTTCGAGGCCTATGTCGAGCATGTGATCGAGACATTGATTCCGCTGGGTTGATCGGCGCCCGCCGATGCAGATCAAGAGGCCGCGGAAACGCGGCCTTTTCTGTTCTCGATGCCGTTGGCACACAAGACGACGGCCCCTTTCGGGGCCGTCGTTCAAACCATTCGATCGCGATCAGCTGCGATCAGAAGCGCTGACGGTACTCCATGTACATGTAGCGCCCCGGGGTGTCGTACTGGTAGTCGAAGGAGTTCGCGAAGGCCTGGGTGGCCACCGGCGGTTCCTTGGCGAACACATTGTTCAGACCCACCGACACCGTGCCATTCCACGGCACGTTGTAGCGCAGCTGCAGGTCGTGGTACGTGGTCGCCGCCAGGTGGTTCTGCGGATCGGCACGGCCACCCACGCCGATGTGGTCCGGATCGCTGCACAGCGACGCCGTGCCCGGGTACTTGCAGTTTTCGGTCAGGCCCGAGAAGTAGCGCACGGTCCAGCTCGCGCCGAAGTCAGCGTACGACCAGTTCGCCGTCAGGTTGGAGCGGATGCGCCAGACCGGGGTGTCGCGGGTGTAGGTGCCCACTTCGGACGGATCCCAATCCGATTCGGGGGTGGCCTTCTGGCGATAGTTGGCCATGTAGACGCTGTCCCACACGAACGAGAACGAGCCGTAGGCGGTATCCGGCAGCGAGTAGCGCAGCGTCAGGTCGTAGCCTTCCACTTCCAGCTCGCCCAGGTTCTGCAGGTAGCGGGCCATGTAGGTGATCTGCCCCAGCGCATTGCGGGTCAGGCCCGAATCGGCGAGCACTTCACACCAGCCGGCGCTGCCTTCCACATAGCACTGGTCAAGCATGTAGTCGGCGGTCGGGCGGCTGATCACGTCCTTGATGTTGATCTTCCACCAGTCCAGCGACACGTCGAAGCCACGCACGAAGCTCGGGCTGTACACGATGCCCAGGCTCTTGGAGGTCGAGGTTTCCGGGCTCAGCTCCGTGTTCGACTTCCAGTCGAACGGCCAGGAGGTCTGCGAACCGTAGCCTTCGCGCTGCTGGTAGTTGGGCGAAATGCCGGCGGCGGCGCAGCGTGCTGCCACGGACGCCGTGCCGATGTACGGGCTGTCGTTCGAGCAGGGATCGCCATAGGTGTCGTAGGACTGGCCCGAGCCACCGAACAGGTTGGAGATGGACGGAGCGCGGAAGCCCTCGGCCCAGTTACCACGGAACATCAGGTCTTCGATCGGCTTCCACTTGAAGCCGAACTTGCTGTTCAGCGTGTCACCGAAGTTGCTGTAGTCCGAGCGACGCGTGGCGGCGCTGATTTCCAGCAGCTTGGCACCCGGCAGATCCTTCAGCAGCGGCACGGCCAGTTCGAGGTAGACGTCGGTCAGGTCGTAGGCACCGGAGGTCGGCTGGCGGCCGTTGCCCGAGCTCAGGCCGGCCGAGACGAACGCGTCGGGCATGTCGTAGCCCGATTCCTTGCGCTTTTCCACGCCGGCCGCGAAGCCCATCATGCCGCCGGGCAGTTCGACGATATCGCCGGAGATGTTGGCGGTGAACGACTTGGACTTGTTCTGGTACTTGTCCTTGGCGTTGAACAGGATGTAGTCCAGCTGATCCTGCGGCATGTTGCCGGCGCTGCTGAGCGGGTTGAACGGCACGCAGCCGGCGATCACCGCGCCCGGGGCGCCGCACTTGACCACGCCGTCGGTGTCCATGAAGGACGCGCCGGTGGCGGTGTACAGGTTGCCCATGTTGACGTCGCCGACCTGGGTGTCGATCTGGTCGGACACGTTGTAGCTCATGCCCGCATCCCAGTTGAAGAACCGGTCCGCGAACTGGAACGAGCCTTCCAGGCCGCCATACCAATGGAACGTCTTGACGTCCTGCTCGTAGTAGCGGTCCTGCTCGACCAGGCGACGGTTCCAGTTCAGCTCGTGCGGATTGTCGGTGCCCTTGGTCGGGTTGTAGTAGCTGTCCGCCGACAGGCCCTGGTCGCCGTTCATGTAGCTGCCGGCGCTCAGCGGGAAGCCGGCCAGCTGCTGTGCCGACAGACGCTGGTTGTACAGGGCGTCGGTGCGGATGGCGATCGAATCGGTCAGGTCGTAACGGCCCTGCAGGAAGATCGACTTGCGTTCCTGCGGGGTGCGCAGGTAGTTGTCCTTGGCGTAGTTGTACGCGTCGGCAGCGCTGAAGTCGTGGTAATTGGCCAGATTGTTGCCGGCCGCCCCGTCGTTGACGACGCGACGGACGAGGCCGATACGATCCGCGGTGGCATCATCGCCGGCCAGGTCGCTCCAACGGTCGTAGTCGTCGGTCGGCACATCATCGATGGTGAGATCCCAGTAACCGCCCGAAGCGGTCTGGCCGCTGTACTGCGAAGCACCCAGGCCGTACACGGGATCGCGCGAAATCTTGCGCGCGCCGGCCATCACCGGCTTTTCCTTCACGTAGCTGGCGCCGAACACCAGGCTGCTGCGGTCGTTGGAGGTGCCCAGGGTCAGGTCCATGGCCTGGCGCTCGCCATCGCCCTTGCTGAACTGGCCGTAGTACGCGTGGGCTTCACCGCCGTTGAAATTGTCGCGGGTGATGATGTTGACCACGCCGGCAATGGCGTCCGAACCGTAGATCGAGGAGGCGCCGTCCTTGAGGACTTCGATGCGCTCGACGATGGCGGTCGGGATCGTATTGAGGTCGACGGTACCGTCCAGGGCCTGCACCCAGCGGCGGCCGTTGACCAGCACCAGGGTGCGCGAGGAACCCAGGTTGCGCAGATCGACGCCGGCCGAGCCGTCACCACCGTTGTTGAACTGGGTGTTGATCGCCGCGCCGTTGGTGGCGATCTGCTGCAGCACTTCGGCGACGTTGGTACGGCCGGTCTGCTGGATGGCTTCGCGGGTCAGGGTCAGGACCGGCTGCTGGGTTTCCAGGTCGACCGAGCGGATGCGCGAACCGGTGACCTGGATGCGGTCAAGGTTGGTCGGGCTGGAATCCTGTGCCACGGCGGTGCCGCTGCCGGCTCCGAACACAAGGGCAAGCACAACTGCGTCGCGCAGTTTGGTGGTCTTGCAGTTCATTGGCTCTCTCTCTCCAAGTGGGCTTGGTTACATCGCGTAGTTGGCTTCGGCGGGGGAGGGCGAAAGGCGTCCTCAAGTCGCGAAGCTGACTGGATAGTAACTTCCAATCACCAAGAATTAAAGCCTTGTTAATGAAGCATGTGAGTCATGTGAAATTCGGCAAAGTCCTTATGAGGCAAGCGTTTGCAGGTTTAGATTTGCTGCGCTGTCTCGCTTGTTAACGGAGTGTGTTGATTTCTTTTGCATCGAATTGTGACTATCTGTGTCTGCACGCGTATTCATCCAACGAACCTGATGGTGTCGGGTCAGGCCAGTTGGCGTACATACAGAAAAGGCGCGCCGGTTGGCGCGCCTTTGGTCTACCGCGGGATATCACACGCTGGGAAGACTCAGAGATCCTGTTCGTAGCGGACGTAAGGCACGGTGCCTTCGTCAGTGCTCTCGTTGCGCGGGGCAAACGGGTTCTTGCCGCGGGTGACCACGTTCTCCGCGCCCACGGTGAGCTGGCCGCTCCAGGGCGTCCGCCAGGTCAGGCCGACGCCCAGGCCCTCCCACTTGCCGGGCTGGCCCGGCACATCGACCACGCGGCCGATGATGTTGCCGCTGAAGTTGCCGTAGCCGGCGCCGATGGTGAGGCTTTTGCTGTCCCAGCGGTCGACGATGGCCGGCGAGGCGTCCGCGATCGGCACCAGGCGGGCCTTGGCGTAGGTACCGCCGATCGACACGAAGCCCTCGCGGCCGATGTTCTTCTGCCCGAAGACGGTCAGATCGTTCTGTTCGGCACGCAGCGACGGCGATTTGTTCGGGCCGGCCAGCCAGGCGGGCAGGGTATCCCGGCCACTGCCGGCGGTGATGCCGACGCGGCCGCCGGGGCGGTTGAAGGCGGCGGTACCGCTGACGCGGCGGCTGAGCGTGTTGTCTTCGTCGTCGCCCAGGGTGGCCAGCATGCAATGGCTGGCCAACCCGCTGATGCTGGTGCCGCGGCTGCTGTTGCACAGCAGGCCGAGCGAATCACCCGAAGACAGGCCGAAGGCCGCGTCCAGCGAACTGCGCCCGAAATGCCAGCGGGCGCCCACGGCCTGTTCGCCGGTGGGTTCCAGGTACAACAGCGCTTCGACCTTGCCGCTGCCCTTGTTCCAGACCGGCAACACGGTCCCGTCCTGCTTGCCCTTGGCCTGCGCATGCGCGCCCGAGATCGCGCCAAGGGCGATCATCAGGGCCAGCGGTAGACGCAGAAGGGAATGCATGGGAACTCTCAGACAAGCGCAGTGAACACAAGTTCCCGCCGAAGCGGGACATTGATCCTAGGGCGTTTATGATTTCTTAACAAGTCTTGGTTCTCCCCAGAACAAAACGCTTGCCAAGATTACTGAAGCCGTTCAGGTGCCGGTGAGGAAACATCCAGCTCGCGGAACAGTATGTCGAATTCCGTCAACGGAAAGTGATACTCCTGTCCGCAGAATTCGCAACGCACTTCCACCGCACCGGTCGGCTCGGCCGCAGCGCGCGCTTCCTCTTCGCCGATGGACTGCAGCATCCCTGCCACCCGCTCGCGCGAGCACGAGCAGGCAAAGCGCAGGGCCTTGTCGCCCAACAGTTCCGGGCTCTCCTCATGGAAGAGGCGGTGCAGCAGATCGTGGCCGGGCACCTCAAGCAGCTCCTGCTTGCCGAGGGTCTCGAACAGCGCGCTGGCCCGCGACCAGCCGTCCTGATCGCCTTCATCGCCGGGTAGTTTCTGCAGCAGCAGGCCTGCCGCGCGGGTGCCGTCGGCGGCCAGCAGCAGTCGGGTCGGCAGCTGCTCGGACTGGCGGAAATAGTCTTCGAACGCCTCATCCAGGCCGGCGGCGGTCAAGCCGACCAGGCTCTGGTAGCGCTGCGGTTCGCGCGGGTCCAGGCCGGGGTTCTCGATGGTGATCGCCAGCAGCGCATCCTCGCCCAGCGCGGTCAGGTCGCGGGGGGCATCGCCACCGCCCTCGGCCAGCTGGACGATGCCGCGCAGGGTACCGGCCGCGGTGCATTCGGCGAACAGGGTGCGCATCGCGGTGTTGCTGCGCAACTGGATCGACAGGCGACCATCGACCTTGGTGTGGCCGGTGAACAGTGCCGAGGCCACGCTGGCCTCGCCGAGCAGCTCGGCGGCACCGGGCGGATAGACCGCATGCGACAGGATCTCGCGCCAGGTGTCATCGAGGTGCACGTGCACGCCGCGGACGCCGGCATCGGGGAGCAGGAAGCGGACAAGAGAGTCGGATTGGGCGGTCATCGGTTCGGTGGCTGCGCGAAAGGAGTGCCGGTTGCCGGATAATGCGCCGACAACCGTGCAAGTAAAGGATGCACCAGTAATGGGGGCAGAGCGCAGCAACCTCAAGGTCGAACCGGATCTGGAACCGTCCCCGCGGCGCCGCTGGCGCTGGAAGCGCCTGCTGTGGCTGCCGGTCCTCTTCGTCGGGTTCAGCGTGCTGCAGGTGCTGGTCCTGCGTTTCATCGACCCGCCGGTCTCCAGTGTGATGTTGTGGCGCTATGGCGAAGCCCTGGGGCAGGGCGACTGGGGCTACCGGCTGCACTATCAATGGCGCGACCTGGACCAGATGGCGGCGAGCCTGCCCATCTCGCTGGTGGCTGCCGAGGACCAGCGTTTCCCGGAGCACAACGGTTTCGATCTGCAGGCGATCGAAAAGGCGCGTGACCACAACGCGCGTGGCGGGCGCCTGCGCGGCGCCAGCACGATCAGCCAGCAGGTCGCCAAGAACCTGTTCCTGTGGCAGGGCCGCAGCTGGATCCGCAAGGGGCTGGAGGTCTGGTACACGGTCCTGATCGAGGCACTGTGGCCGAAGTCGCGGATCCTGGAGATGTACGCCAACATCGCGGAGTTCGGCGACGGCATCTATGGCGCGCAGGCGGCGTCCCGGCAGTACTGGAACAAGGATGCCGCGCGGCTGAGCCCGGCCGAAAGTGCGCGGCTGGCGGCGGTGCTGCCGTCGCCGCGCCGTTACAGCGCGGCCAAGCCCGGCCCGTACGTGCAGCGCCGTGCGGCATGGATCCAGCGGCAGGCGCGGCAGCTCGGCGGCGGGGCATACCTCGGCGAAGAGTGAGCATTCATGTACGTGATTGGCTGACGCTACAATCGCCGCATGAACAGTCCACGCCTCACGGTCGTCGTCGCCGCGCACAACGAAGCGCTCGCGCTCCCGATGCTGCATCCGCGCCTGCGCGCGGTGCTGGAGGGACTGGAAGGCATCGACGGCCGCGTGCTGTACGTTGACGATGGCAGTACCGACACCACCTGGGCGGTCATGCAGGCGTTGGCCACGGCCGATCCCCGCGTCGGCGTGCTGCGCCTGTCGCGTAATTTCGGCAAAGAGGCCGCGCTCACCGCGGGCCTGGATTTCGTTGACGACGGCGCGGTGATGATCCTCGATGCCGATGGCCAGGATCCGCCGGAGTTGATCCCCGAGTTCGTCGCGTTGTGGCAGCAGGGGTATGACAACGTCTATGGCACCCGCTTGGTGCGCGACGGCGAAAGCTGGCTCAAGCGCTCGACGGCCAAGGCGTTCTATCGGGTGATCGGACGGCTGTCCAAGACGCCGATCCCGGCGGACACCGGCGATTTCCGCCTGCTCTCGCCACGCGCGCTGCAGGCCCTGGGTCAGCTGCGCGAGCGTCACCGGTTCATGAAAGGGCTGTTCGGCTGGGTGGGCTTCCGCCGCAAGGCCCTGCCCTACCACCGCCATGCGCGGCTGGTCGGTGAGAGCAAGTTCGGCTTCTGGCGGCTGTGGAACTTCGCGCTGGAAGGGATCACCGGATTCTCGACCGCGCCGCTGCGGGTGACGACCTATCTGGGCCTGGCGGCCGCGACGTTCGCGTTCGTCTTCGCGCTGCTGGTGGTGCTCAAGGCAGCGCTGTACGGCGATCGCGTCGCGGGCTGGCCGACCATGATGGCGGTGATCCTGTTCCTGGGGGGCATCCAGCTGATTGCGCTGGGCCTGATCGGTGAATACCTGGGCCGCCTGTACGAGGAATCCAAACAGCGCCCGCTGTACCTGATTGACACCTGGCAGCCCCCGTTCGTGGCAGACTCGGCCGTGCATCCCATCGGTGGAGAGCAGCGAGATGACCACGGTACGACAGCTGTTGGAAGGCAAGTCCCCTGAGGTGTTCGCCGTCACCCCGACCTCGGCGGTGATCGACGCGATCCGGCTGATGGCCGAAAAGGGCATCGGCGCGGTGTTGGTGATGGAGGGCCGGCACCTGGTCGGCATCCTTTCCGAGCGCGATTACGCACGCAAGATCGTGCTGCACGAGCGCTCGTCGCGCACCACCGAAGTCCGCGAGATCATGACCCCCAAGGTCGTCACCGTCGCACCGGGCGAGCAGGTCGAGCATTGCCTGCAGCTGGTGACCGACTACCGCATCCGCCACCTGCCGGTGGTCGATGGCACGGGCGTGCTGGGCGTGATCTCGATCGGCGATCTGGTCAAGGCAGTGATCGACGAACAAGCGCAGAAACTCGATCAACTGCAGCAGTACATCGTCGCCGGCTGAGCGGGGCTGCCTGCGGCGGGCGATCCGCCGCGCCGTCGGCACTGGCCGCGCAGCGTCGCGCTGACGAGGCCTTGTGCCTACTTGGCGTAGCGACCACCGCAGTTGCTGTCCTCGCCCGGGCCGGTTTCGATCGTCGCCAGCAGCGCGGCAGGCGGGGCGATGCTGCCCAGCGCCAGCGCGATCGCGCCGCGGATGCCCAGCGCCTTGAAGTCCGGGCGGAACGACGGATCCTTGAAGGTGCCGCCGATGCGCAGCGGCGAGCGCAGCGCCAGGATGCTCATGTCCTTCGGGCGCGGACGCAGCAGCAGGTCCAGCTGTTCCTGTTTCAGATCGACCTTGCCTTCGCCGAGGATCAACGTATCGGTGGTGTCGAAGGCCAGCGAGCGCGACTGCATCACGCCATTGTCGACCCCGAAGTCGCCCCACGCGCAGCGCAACGGAATCTGCTTGTCGCCGGTGAACAGGAACTTCAGCGATTCGGCCACATCCAGCCCAGCCAGTTCCATGATCAGGTTGCCGACATGGCCGCGGCCGATGCCGACCGCCACGGTGCCATCTGAACTGCCGAGCATCGCCGCGATGGAGTTGCCCTGGCCGGTCAGTCTGACGTCGCCACTGATGCCGCCGGAGGCCTGCTCGGCCAGCTTGGCATCAGGGAACAGCTTGCCCAGCTGCACCTTGCGGATGGTGGCCTGCAACTGCGTGGAGATCGCCTGCTTGCGCGCATCCATGCGGATCGTGCTGCGGATGTCACCGCCGGCCACGCCGAAGTTCAATGGCTCCAGGCGCAGCAAGCCGTCATTGAGCTTGAGGTGGGCATCCATGTCATCCAGTGGCAGCGTCGGCGAATTGATCCGCTGCGCCTTCCAGCGTACGTCGGCATCCATCGCGCGCAGCTTGGACAGATTGTAGGGGGTGTCCGGCAGCACCTTGGCACTGGCGGCCAGCGCGGCCGCCTTCGCCTTCTGCTCGGCGTTGGCCGATTCGCCGGCACCGGTCTTCGGCGGTGCGCCGATGAAGCCGGCCAGATCATCGAAGTCCAGGCGCTTGGACACCAGGTCCGCGGTCAGGAACGGCCGCTCACCACTGACATCGATCTGCGCGGTACCGCCCAGGTCGCTGTCACCCGCGGTACCGGTGAAATGCTCATAGCGCCACACCGCATTGTCGCGCTTCAGCCGGCCATTGAGCTTGTACGGCGGCGTGGACGGAATCGCCACGCCGATCAGCGGGAACAGATCCTCCATGTCCTGCCCGCTCAGCATCAGCTCCAGATCGAACACCCGCAGCTGGAAGGGATTGGTCAGCGTCCCGCTGGCGATCGCATGGGTATTCCCCGCGCGCCCGTCCAGATGGATGCGGAACGGATGCCCGGTGTTGGTCAGTTCCAGCGGCGACTCGGTATTGCCATCGAGCGAGAACGGATTGCCCTGCCAGCGCCCTTTGCCCTTGACCAGCAGCGGCGGACCACTGTCCCGATCGCGCGGCTTGCCGCTGTTGAGCGATACCAGCACATCCGTCCGACCTGCGGCATCCTGGAACTGCAGGCGCCCATCCTCGATCAGCAACCGCTGCAGCACCGGCGGGTCACCCTCACTGGGCCCGAGGAAATCCCAATTGCCCGGCTGATTCTTCCCCGGCGCGGTCTCCAGCAGCAGATCCGGGCGCGTCAGCCGGATCTCCGGAATCCGCACCTGCCCGCGCAGCAGCGGCCACACCCGCAGATCGATCTCCACCCGGTCCGCCGTCGCCATCTGCGGCTGCTTGGCCCACGTCGCATTCGCGAACGTCAGCCCATCGCCCCGCACCGTCGTCACCCGGCCCAGATCGACATCCAG